>Ga0302140_10003647_pt1 | contig 19725 bp, 19 predicted proteins | sample I_Bog_E1_1_FD_202095 | JGI IMG/M metagenome (GOLD analysis project Ga0302140, IMG submission 202095) | Peat permafrost microbial communities from Stordalen Mire near Abisko, Sweden - I_Bog_E1_1 | ecosystem: Environmental > Terrestrial > Soil > Wetlands > Peat | place: Sweden: Abisko, Stordalen... | reverse complement strand
GGCCGTACGCTTACGCCCAAACCCCGTTCTGCGTATCGTCCATCAGATACGCGTTATACACCTGCAGCTTCTCCCCCAGCGCCCCGTACAGCGTAATCTCCATCGTGCCATTCGTCGCCAGCCGCATGATCCGCTTATTATCCGGCGCATATCCGTAATACTCTGTCCCGCCCGAAAACTCCGTCGCCGCCACCACTCGATTCATCGAGTCATAGGTCAGCGTCGCCCCCGCCCCCGACGTCATGTTCCCATTCGCGTCGTAAGTCGCATTCGCCAGCCGGTTCGTCGCCGCCGTCACCGGTATCGAGGTCGTAGTCCCGTTCAGCACTTTCGCCGTTAAATTTCCAAATCCATCGTACTGGAAATTCTCACTCCACGCCGCAGGGGTCGAGCCGGTCCTGGGACTGCCGCTCGCCGAGATCAATCTCTCCAGCGCGTCATACTGATAACTCACGTTCTCGCCCGAAGTCGCATCCACCATCTGCGAGATCTGCCCGTTATTGGCCCCCGCCGCATACACATACTGCTTCCCGCCATTGAATCCCGGATACGCCGAACTCCAGCTCTGCTGCGTCAACTGCCCGTTGACATTGTAAGTCCGTGCCTCCGTCGTATAAACCACGTATCCGTTATCCCATGTGCCCGCCGTTTGCAGACCCACCATCCAGCCCGCAAAATCGTACTGCGCCCCCTGCGCCCACGGCACACTCTGCCCGCTAATGTCCACCGTGACGTTGTCCGTCAACGACAGCGGCCGCCCCATGCCGTCATAACGATAACTATAAATCGTTTCCGGCGACGGCGACCCCGTGTAAGTCCCAGGCGTGCTCGACTGCGTCCCATAACTCGCCACCTGTCCCGCCGAGTTATACGTATAGTCCGCTTCCGCATACCCGGTCGAGCAGCCAGAATTGTCCCCGCCCTGTCCGCACAGCGTAAACTGTACCTGCTTCGTCACCACTGCCCCCGCCGGATGATACGAATACATCTCTGTCACCGGCGTCGAAGTCCCCGAGCATCTGCGGGCTGCGGCAGTGTTAAATTCAAACCCGGATCAACTTTTCAGTTGACCCGTTCCGCAGGAAGTCGCATCGTCGAGAGCATGCGCTCGCAGACTGCTCGGATCGCGACGTTCTGAATGTGCGGGAAACGCACTGCGAACGTCTTCGCACCATGGAGAATGTAGACATTCTCCGCCTTGTCTGAGTTTGAAGTTCCGTTAAAAACAACCAGCGCAGGCGCCCCATCGATGGTCGTCCACTCCTCGCTCAGCTTTGGAATCAAAATAGTGTCCCGCGCTACCCCACTCAGCCATTGCCGGGGGCTCTGCGCTGCGTTCTTTTCGGCTAAAGGCTCGATCATGGCTACCACCTCGCCCGAAGGTTTGGAAAAAGCCACGATAACGTCAGGATCGGTCGGATCACTGCACTGTCGACAACTAGAGATATTCAACTCGGGCGGACGCTTGATACTCCACCCGGCTCGGCTCGTGAAGGTAATCCATTTGGCCACATCAGTGCCTTGAGTCTGTGACTGCGTCTGCGCAGCCGCTACCGGGCCTGATGCGACAAAGGGAACAACAACACCAGCGACGAGCGCAGCGCCGGCCCTGAAGCAAAGTGTAACAACGGGCCTCATGGACACCTCGAAAAATTAACCTTACTATCTACCGTGGCATTTGGAACCAACTGCTGATAGATGGCGGTCAAGAAGTCGGCTGCAGGAACTCGGTTGTATGTTTTATAGATGCCTCCTACCGTCACTAATCCACTGCCAAAATACTTTGCGCCTGTGAGCAGCGAGATAGCGTCGAAGATAGCAGCGTCAAAACTGGTGTAGGGATCGACTTTGTAGCAATCACTACCAGGCGACAAAGCCTTGCAATGGGATGCATTGCTGAAGGCATTGTAGTAACCCCACGTTGGGGAATTCTGTTGCGCCTTCCCATATGTGCTCTCCGCGCCCGCAAGCGCAACAACAAACCGATCGTCGATTCCGAAGGCGTCGCTGAACTCGACAATCTCGTCGGCGTCACCGGCGAGTGGAGAGCCCCTCTTGCTCAGATAGCCTGCCACGTAGGCGATCTCAGTGGTGTCACAGTCGGGGGTTGTCTTGACCTGCTCCGGAGGAAAATATGTCGAGCAACCCGGGTTTGACTCGTATGGGAGGCCCATCGCTTCCTGGAAGCACGTACTTCCGCCCCCCGCGATATTGTCACCGGCGCCGCCATCGAGGCATCCGGCTTGGGCAAACCCGTTGATTAGATCGCCGCAGTTGCCGATGATGTTCCGGATCTGCCCCGATCGATCTTGGTAATTAACCGGATCGCCCCCGACATAGGCAAAGCGATTCCAGCTCCCCGGGTCGCTCGGTCCCGCACTGGCCTGATACGGGTCTGCCGTGTTAAACCGGCCATAGGTTGACGCATACATTCGCTGATCCGCATATTGGAACTCTCCACTGGGCATTTCATCGCTCACGATGTCGCATATCGATAATCGGTCTGATCGGGTGAAACCGTATTACCAGGCGATCTGGCGCTACGTATCTGACGGCTGCCACGGGCCTAGTCTCGACTCCCTCTTCCAAAACGAAATCGACAAACATCGTAATCGTTTCCCCCGCGCAAGCGGGCAGGTATTTGGCATTGATTTTGAACATGCTTTCGAGTGTCAGATTCAGAACCATGTCGGTTGAGGCAAATTTCAGATTGTCGACACCTCCGGTCTCGCTGATCGTTATGGACACGCTCCCGCTAGTCGGGGCAAAGGTCATCCAAGTCGAGCGAAACTGCGGTATTGTTAGTTCACTTATACAATGAATGGCGTCGTCGCCGCGAGCAAAGTACGGAACAACCATAAGCAGAAACAGGCGAGCTGCAACAGTTTTGAGTCTTCTCATGACAGAACTCAATTTCCCTTTATCGTTTTGGAACAGTTTTTCTTCAGGAGTTTCTCGTTGTGGCTCTGTCCGCCACTTGAGCCCAAGTCACTCTGGGAGAATCCTTTTGCATCGAGCCAGTGCGCCATCTCATGAAGTATTGTGTCCCGCTGCTGACTTGGCGTTTCCTGCTGAAAGGTTTGGAAGTTGATAATGGTCGTGAATCCCGAAACATCGTAAGTTGTGGCGGAAGTCCCAGGAGCATTGGCGCCGGTGACATTAAGCGAAAAGCTGTTTGCAACGGCGAAGAAGCTCGACAAATTGGCGACATCCAAAGTGAAATCCTGTATGCCGACGGTGCTGGCTAGAAACTTTTCGCATTTCGGGTCGTTAATTAGAAGCGACTTGACGCTGTTGAGACTGCTCTCGAACTGGTTCCACTGACCACCGCTCTGGGTCAAACAGTCGTATGAATAATACTGACCCCTTGTAATCCCACATCCTGCTCCTGCTTGCTGCGGATCATCACTCCAATCCGGACAACTCTCCTGACCTGTGGCCACAAAATAATTTCCATAACAAGGCGACCCGGGGGTTGTGGCGGCACCGCCGCTCTGATCCTCGGCCACACAGGCGTCAGGATTGTCGATGCACTCGTCGGCATCGAGGTACATTCCGCGCCGATCCGTATGATTCACCGGATCGCCAAGAACATAGGCATACCGGTTCCAAGTCTGGGGCGTGGTCGGATCGTTCGCGCCACTCGCGGACGCCTGGTATCGGTCCGGGGTATTAAACCTCCCATACGAACTCGCATACATTCGCTGATCTAGTGAACCTGACGCCGTTCCGTCGCAAGAGTACCCGCAACCCCAGACAAGAGTTGAAGTTACCGGCCAGCAACCACTGACGCCTGCATGGTTACCGGGCGGTAACCCCCTGACGCGAGTTTCCGGCAAGCTGCCGCCGAGGCCCGAGACATGGCAGGCGGCTAAAAGAAAAAACTCCGGCGTGGTTTGTTCAGTTGCCAGCACTGTTTGTCATTGTACGAAGATTCGGGCGCGACCGGCGGGAGCCAGGCTGGGCCGCATGACCGCAAGCCCCCTTTCCCTGATATCAGGATCGGTCTTCGCAGCGGCCCGGAGCGGTCAAGGCTGCGCGCAGCGCACCCGGAGGGCTCGGCCTTGACGGCGAGGACCGCTGTGTAACGTCGCTCGCCAGGGAAAGGGGGCGCTCCCTCTCAGAACGGGATAACGGTCAGGTTGGGGATTTTCCGAAAGTGCCGCAGATTGGTGGTCAGCACGGCATAGCCCTGTTCGATCGCGGCGGCGGCAATCACGAGATCGTTGAACGGCAGCACGTTGCCCTTCGCCGCTTCCTGACCCTCGATCTGGCCCACGAGCCACCCGGTTTGTTTGGTAACGGGATGGACCGGAACCAGGCTGATCAGTTCTTCCACGAACAGGCGGCGAGTCTGCGCGGCTGCCGGCGTCTGGGCGCGGAAGATTCCATGCACCAGTTCGGCCACCGTGACCGGAGAGAGCGAGAGATCGAGCGAACCGTGAGCACGCAGGATGCTCTCGATAAAGTCGGGAACGGATTGCTTCCTGCGCTCGGCGGAGATCGCCGTGCTGGAGTCCAGCACTAATCCCAGGAGGGCGGATGCCATGGCTGCTGGTGACTGGCGATGATCTCTTCGAGGTCGCGCCCGAAGTTTTCATCCAGTGTGACGGTCGAATTGCGCCGCTTCGCCTCGTCGAGGATTTCAGTGATGGGCCGTCCGCTGCGATGAGGCGCACTGATGACGGCAACGGGCCGGTGGTCTTCCTGCTCGATAATCACTTCGCTTCCCTGTTCGATCTTTGCCAGCACCGCGCGCACGTCGCGGGCAAGCTCGGCTTCTGTGATACGGACGGTCGCCATCTCTTCGATCATACGTCCCCATCCGGCTCGTGTGCTCGCGCCAGCACATTGGCGGGCACCAGCGGCTCAACGTTCACCGCCCCGTACAGGTGACAGCATCGGCGGATCAGACGGAGCGCGGTGACCGGCTCGTAGCGGTAGTGCAACGCCACGGCGGGAAGCGAGAGACCCCGGAGCCAGGCGTTGGCTGCCGCGGCTGCGTAGATCAGTTGCGAGCGCATCACTCGCGGAACGCCGCCGTTACCCATCGTGTTCCTCCTCGTCGTCGTCTTCACGTTCGGCCGCCAGAGTGCCGAACAGTTCCGCTTCGGCATGGGCGTCGCGCGCCGTGGCCGGTCCGTTGCGCGGGCCGAGATGCGCCGCCGGATGCGTGGCCGAGTAAACCTGCTTCAGCAGATTGATCGAGACGCGCGTGTACAGCTCCGTGGTCGTGATCTTCGCGTGCCCGAGCATCTCCTGAATCACCCGGATGTCGGCCCCGTTCTCCAGCATCAGCGTCGCCATCGTGTGACGGAACAGATGGCAGCCGCCCTTCTTGCCGATCTTCGCCTTGCGGACATAACTGCGCACGAGTCCCGTCAGATACACACGGTCCATCGGCTCGCCCCGGCTGCTCAGGAACACCGTGCCGTCGTCGGACGTTACCAGCAGTTCGGGCCGGGCTTCGCGGATGTATTTGTCGAGCCACGCCAGCGCGCGCTCACCGATCGGGATGTGACGGTCCTTCTTTCCCTTTCCCATGCGGATCATGACCGTGCCCCGGTCGGCGTCGATGTCATAAAGTTTGAGCGCCACGATTTCCAGCCGACGCATACCGGTCGAGTAAAACGTTTCGAGGATGGCGCGGTCGCGCATTCCTTCGGGTGTCGCGATGTCTGCCTGGGCGATCACCTGATCGGCTTCCTCCGCACTCAGGATGTATTTGGGCAGGCGGTTTTCAAGGCGCGGCAGCAACAGCTCGGAGGCCGGATTGTGCAGCAGAAAGTTCTGACGTGCGAGCCACCGGAACCAGCCCTTAAGGAAGCGCAGCCGTGTAGCCTGCGTGCGGAACGTCAGTGGCGCGCCGTCCTTCTTCCGGTAATAGTAGAGCGCCCGCTGATAGCGCTCCAGCACGGGCCGCGTGATTTCGGTGACGTCTTCGATGCTGCGTTCTTTGCACCAGTCGAGGAAGTAGCCGATGCAGATGCGATTGCTGTTGAGAGTATCCGGGGAGAAGTTCTGCGCGCCCATCCACGCGATGTAATGCTCGACCAGCGCGTGCATCCGGTCCGTGGGCGCTGGGACCGGCTTCGGTTTCGGCATTCGGCGGCGCGGCATCTGTCTATCCTTACGACTGCGACATCACTACAGCGGGGCCATGATTTCCGGCCGCCCCGTTGATGCGATTTTTTGCTGTAACAGGCGGAAAATCGCCTGAAAGGCCCGTCGTTATTAGCTCCGGGGCACTCCGACCACCTCCCGATATCCCCCCGACCAGGGGCCGACCGGACCCCGACTGCCCGACGTCTGAACCCGACTTCTCCCCTCCAGTCCCCGACTTCTTTCCGTCGTAACGCTGCGCGCGGAGCTTCGCAACATCGATCAGGCCGGGCAATACGGCGCGCCCGTCTTCACCGCTGGGCTCATACAGCAGTTCGTAAACGAAGCTCTGTCCCCGTCCGCCGCGGTGCACCGCGAGATACTCCAGTTCTTCCAGCCGGTGCAGATGGATTTTCAGTTGCGTGTCGCCCCATCGTGTCGAGGCCCGTACATCGCGCCGCGAGAAACGGAAGTCGGCGCGCTCCATTTTCAGCCGCTCACACTCGAACTTCACCATGTCTTCGATCAGGTGCAGGAGCTTTCTGGTCTGCGGGGGCAACTCGTCGAGCGAGCGGCCCAGCACTTCATGTGCGATTTGATTTGCCCGCTCGATATCGTCGAGCGTGACTTCGATGTAAGAGATGGTCTGGCTTCGGCGCGTGGCCGTCCGGAAGGGCCGCTGGTGCTGGTGCAGCAGTGTAATCGAGTTGATCAGCGCCAGGTATTTGGTGTGGTCGCGCCGCGTGCGCGTCAGGTTGTCGGGGAAGGTCAGCTCGCGCGCATACGGGTTGACCACGGATAACGGCTTCAGCAGGCGTTGCGCGTTGCGATGTACTTTCAGAATCTCCTCACGCTCGACCCGCGCCATCAGTCCCTCGATGGTCTGCCGCTCGCGCTGTATCCGGTGGATGGCCTGCGTCTGCGCGCGGTCCTCGTTGACCGTCAGCACGAGGCAACGGTTCAGCAGTTCCTCGTCGATATCGATGGCCGTGGTGGTCAGAAAGATCATCACCGGGCCTTCGACCCGATACTGCTGCGTCACCAGTCTGCCCGTCACCGGGTCCTTGCCGGTCGATGCGATGGTGAGCACGCCTTCCGATTGCAGAAGCTTCAGGGCATAGGCTGCGCGGCTTGCGCCCTGCTCTTCGACGATGGCCAGCACCTTGTGCTTGAGGTCCTGCTCGCCCATATAGAAGAGCGACTGGCCCGTCATGGCTGAGTACTCGATCCGGTGCTCCGGAGGAACGAAGGCGAGAATCGAGTCCATGAGCGAGCTTTTGCCCGCGGCTGAACTCGACTGCACGATCACGGCGAGCGGCCCGTCCAGATGCCGCGACACCGCCGCGATATATCCGGCCAGCTTGTTGGTTTCTTCGCCCACCACGCCGCACAGTGCAAAGTCCCCGAGGATGCGGCCGAGCAGATCGGGAGCTTTGAGCAGTTCCATCGCCGCCGTGTGTTCCTCCCCGGCGATGACGATCTCTTCCCGCTTCGGCTCCAGCGCCTTTCGGATTTGCTCCTGCTGAATCTCCTCCAGCTTTCGCAGCACGTGTCCGAGATCGTGCCGGATGACCTCTTCTTTCATGCTCAGCTCGATGGCGGCCTGTTTCGCGAAAGCGATCCGCTGTCGCGCTGCGTAGAGATCGAGGGTATCGACGTGGAAGCCGTCACCGCGCGAGACCAGCAGATTGATTTTGATGAGATCGTAGCTGAGATTCTTCGCGAGGCCCCGCACCCGGTAACGCCGGTCGCCCAGCGTGATCGCGATTTCTTCAGCGCCGATCTCGACGGGCGCTTCCGGCGCCGAGATACGCGGCGCCGGAACGGGCGGCAGTGCAGCTTCGTGCGCGGCTGGCTCAGCGGCTAAAGAAGGAACCGGTTCATCGATTGCTTCCTTAGCCAGTGGCTCTGGTTCATTCAGTGCCTCTTCTTCGGCAGCAGACTCCACGGGCTGCGTTTCTTCTTTAGCCGCTGGTGGTTCATCGGCAGGAACCGGAGCAACGGACACTGCTGCGGGTTCCACTTTCGCGGGAGGCCTGCCCTTGCCCATCCACTGCGCGCTGTTCAGCAGAACGCCCAGGGCCTTTGCCGCGGGCTGTGTAGTGCGCGCGTATTCGTTGGCATCGCAGCTCCGGGGGAAGAGCACACGGAAGCATTCGATGTCCGCAGCCGTCAGTTCACCGGCAAGAGCCAGCGCCGCCTTGTCTCCCGCTTCGTCGCGGTCGTAAGCGATGTAGACGCGCTTCACACCGTATTTGCGGAAGGCCGCGCGATGATCGTCGGTGAAGCCGTTCACGCCATAGCTCGCCGTCACGTTGCGGTATCCCGCGCACCAGAACGTCAGCGCATCGATGAGCGCTTCGCACAGGATGATCTCGGGCGAGGCATTGTTTGAGCAAGACTCCAGCGCCTCTTCGTTCCACACGCCGCACTGCGGACCCGGCAGATAAAGATGTAACGGCGTCCCTTTGGTCAGGTTCGCCGTGATCTTGCGCCCATACATCTGCACCAGTTCACCGGCGCGATTGAAGATCGGAATCACCAGCGAACCGTTCATGTGTTCGTGGCCCGACGACTCGCGGAGGATACCGAGCTTTTCAAGACGTGAGCGCATTTCCGCTCCTGCCTTGCGGTTCTTCGGCGGCAGTCTCAGACCCAGCGTGCGATTGGCGAAGCCCAGCCGGAAGTGGCCGATCATCTCGGGATGAGTGAGGCCGCGCTGCTCCAGGTACTTCAGTGCATCGGGCGTCTGGTTCAGAGTCTCGTGATAATAGCTGACGATCCGGTCAAGCATTTCCGCATCGCTCGCATCGCCTTCGACTGGCGGCGGCAGTTTGCGCACCGTCCCGACCTTCACAACGGGTGAGTTCGCAAGCAACGCGGGATGCTCGGCACGCAGCAGTTCGGCGGCATGTCGGAAGCTGACGCCCTCAGCCTTCATCACCCAGTCGATCGGCGAACCACCGACTCCGCACGCGCCTTTGCAGCTCCAGATATTCTGCTCGGGATCGATGCACAGGCTCGGATCATGATCGTCGTGGAACGGGCACAGCCCCATCAGCTCTTTGCCATGGCGTTTGAGCTTCACGCCGCGCGCTTCCGCGAGGCGCTGCACCGAGACCTCCTGCTTAAGCCGTTTGATGATGTCATCCGGGATACGAGCCATTCGCGGTCTCCTTTCCGTCCTGCCGGCGAAAAACCTTGTCAAGTGGTTCTGCGGTTTTTAACTCATAACAAAAACTATCACTTTAAGTGATATCACGTCAAGCGATTCGTCAACCGGCATTACACTGTGAGCGATGCCCAAGGTCTCCCGTTTTGATCTGCCCCCCGTCGATTTCGGCGGCGAAACGCTCGGAGAGCGCATCGCCCGGATTCGCAAAGAGCGCGCCCTGACGCAGGTACAGCTGGCCGAGAAGATCGGAATCATTCAGTCCATCGTTTCGTCCGTGGAAAGCGGCGATCGGCGTCTCTCGGCTGAGATGGCTGTGCGTTTCGCTCAGGCGCTCGATGTCAGCATGGATGAGCTTCTCGGACCTGGCCGCCGCAATCCGAAGGGAAAGCCAAGCCGTAAAATCCTGCGGCGGCTGGAACAGATTGAACAACTGCCCCCGACACGGCAGCTTGCGCTCCTCAGAACGATTGATGGCGTCCTCGAATCGCACGCATTGAAGACGGGTCGATGATTATGCTGACTTTAGCGCTCCATCGCGAACCCGCGATCGGGCGAGTGGCTTTGCTCCGGGGCATTCCCCGCCGCTGCCGCCTGCGTCATTTCATTTGAGGCTGCGGTTGGTTGTTGCTGCGGTTCGATGGCTGTCGTGTGCGACGTATCGCGGCTGAGGGCCCGGCCCAGGTCTGCGGCGTCGTTCGTGTATATCTGCGCATCGTAGCGGGCGCGCGAAACGGCCACATACGCCAGGCGGCTGTTCACCAGGTTCTGATGCGCGGCTTCAGTGTCCACATTGACCAGCACGCGGTCCGCCGTAGCGCCCTGGCTCGAATGACTGGTCACTGCATAACCGTGATCGAGATGCGGATTCTCTCTGACGTTGAACTCAGCCGCGCGGCCTGAGTCGAGCTTCACTGCAACGTTGCCGTGCTCGTCGATTCGCTCGATGGTCCCCAGTTCGCGGTTCGCGATCCGCAGTTCCCGGTCGGGCGCCGTAAACTGCACGCGGTCGCCTTCGCTGAAGCTGCGCTCCGTTTCCCGGTACACCGCGACACCCTGCAACCGGCGCGGATCGTAGCTGACGCGGTCGCCGTTCTCTCGCTCGACAGTAAGCTGATTTCGTCCCGCATCGAAGCCCGTCACGCGCGCATACTCGCCCGCGCCGATGCCCATCGACTTACTGCCCTTTGCATACCGCACCACATCGCCCGCTTCATACTGCGCGGCCCACGCACGGTCCGCGCCGGTCATGTCCTGACGTGGCGCCAGCACCTTCACACGATGCTCTTCACTGCTGACTGCGCCGCGCTCCTGAAGCTCTTCGTGAATCATCCCGTTCAGCGCCGCGCGGGATTTGTTGTCGGGCGAGATGACCAGCGTCCCTTCCGGCTGCGCCGCATAGTCGCGGGCTATCTCTCTCATCCTCTCCTGTGGTTCGCTGATCTCATGCACGCGGCCCTGGGCGTTCAGCTTTTCGACGGCTTCCCAAACTTCGCCGCGGGCCAGTTGTTCAACCGTCTCTTTCAGGGCCGGGTCTTTCTGTCGCACGATCTCATCCAGCCGCGCTGTCCTCATACCGGCATCCTGCATCTGCTCGAAAGGCCTGCCTGCGTCCACCGCCTGATGCTGCCGCGTATCGCCCACCAGCACCACGCGGTCATTCTCATTGAGCCGCTCGAAAAAATCGTGCATCTGTTTCGTGCCGGCGAGACTCGATTCATCGACGAAGTAAAGATGCCTGGCTCCGTCGTGCGCATGCTCGCCCTGCGCCAGATGATGCTGCAGCGTGGTTGCTTTGATCCCGGCTTCTTCAAGCTGATACGCCGCGCGTGATGTGGGCGCGAACCCCTCCACCGTGTAGCCTTCTTTTTCCGCCGCTTCGCGGAGGGCGGCTAAAGAAGTGGTCTTGCCCGTTCCCGCCGCCCCCTGCAAGCCGGTAATCTGATCGCGGCTTTCGAGAATCGTCTCGACCGCGTGGCGCTGGCTGTTGCTCAGATGCTCGAAGTGATTGTGCCGCTCAACGAGTGGCTGATATTGACCCTGCCCGGCACGCATCCGTTCGATGTTGTCGCGCTCCAGTTCGATCATCTCGGGCGTCGTGAACGACCGGCCCACCGGCGTCTTAACTTCCACCAGATCGCCTTTTTCGATGCTGCTTTCGAAGTGCTGCTGCACATCCGCGAACGTCGCCTGTCCCATCGAACGTTTCAGCGCATCCCGCATCAGCGCCCGCTCATCCACCACCGCCTCACGTTCCAGGTTGCGATCGCGCGCGAACGTCACAGCCGACTGCGCGGGCCTGAGTCTCGCATCGTGGTCATGGTCGATCGCGTGCATTTTTTCTTTAGCCGCCTCGACGATTTGTTCGGGTTGATTGCCGAAGGCCTCTGCCATATCGCGATGCCGCCCGATCATCTCTTCGGACGAAAGCGCGAGCTTTGCATCCCGCGTTCTGTGGGCCGCGATCTGCGCCGCGCCTGCACCGTCCACTCCCTGTTCCGCGAGATGCTCTTTGATCTGCTGGCTGCGCGGGCTCGACGCTTCGAGATACTCCGGCGAGTAGCCCCGGATTTCCGGCGCGCCGTTCTTGCCCGCCTCGATCTCATAGCCCAGTTCCTTCAAACGCCAGGCCAGTTCGCTCTGATAGATCGCGGTCCCGTACTGCTGGCTGCGGTAAAGCTCCTGCGGCTGCACGGCGTGCGCTTTGCCGTCTTCCGTCTCGGTCAGATTGAAGAAGACCGTGTGCGTGTGAAGCTGCGGCGCGGCGTAACCATCGACGGGCCGCGCGCTGTCATGCTCGAACTTCGCAACGGCCCACTGGCCCGTCGTCTCGGCCGGAGCGTTGCCGCCGATGCGCGCCTGAACGTACCGCTCCATCTCATCGAGCGCCGTCCGCACGGCCTCCCGGTGCGCCTCTCGCACCCGTTCGTCGCCGCCCACCAGAGCAGTCAGCGAGACACTCTTCGGCGCGCTGAAAGTCGCATCCCATCCGGCGCGATGCTCCATCGTCTTCACGATCTCGCCCGCTTCGTTCGTGTACTCGCGTGCCTGCTGGTAGCGGACCAGTTGTTCGCCGGTCTCGGGATGCTGTCCGGCGGCTAAACGGGAAAAGCTCTCTTCGGTGACTTCGCCCCGCAGGTTCCATGATTCAGCAAGCCTGCCCTGCCACTCGCCGCGTATCTGATTGCCCTGCGTGTAATAGTTCTGCTCGGCGCTGGTGAGCTCATTCGCGTGATACGCCTGAGCCTGCCCCGCGCTCAGCGGCTTCGAGATGGTGACCATTCAGGAGTCCTATTCAAAGAAGCCTCGGGCCGGTCCGCGCTCCTGCTTCCGTTCGAGCTTCTGCGTCTTGCCGCCCTTCGGTTCTTCCGGCAACCGCACCGGCCCGGCCTTCTGCACCGACTTCCGCTCGCGCTCGATGAAGCCCTTCTGCACCTTCGGCCAGTCGAGATACGGAAAGCTCATCTCCACCACATCGTTTCCGTTCTTCAGATACCCATGCAGTTCCGGCAGGCCGCTGATCTCGGAAGGCAGCACCAGTGGGATGGTTTTCTTCTCCACCACGTAAGTCCGCGAATCGCGGCCCTGCTGTCCCCAGTGCATTCCACTCGTGCGGCTTTCACGCAACCATTCCCGGTCCTGTTCGCCGATCGCATCCGAGACCCACTTCGCCGCGCGCGGCTCGCTTGTCTTCAGAAAGATTTTGGTCCATGGCTGCGAGAGCATCGCCTCGGCCAGATGCCCGTAAAGAGTCTCGACCTGCGATTTTCCCTGAAGCCCGATCACCACCGGGTTATTGCTCTTGCGGTTCTCGGTAAGCGCCGTCGATAGCTGCGGGAGCTTCTGCAAACTCCCCAGCTCATCGAACACGAACCACACCGGGCGCGCCGGTCCCGACTCTGTATTCATGAGTCTCAGCACCAGCAGATCGAGCCACACACTGAGCAGCGGTTGCAGCGGCGCGCGCAGCTCCGGCGTGCTCGTCAGAAAAATCCATCCCGTGCGTTTCGTCGCCCACTCGCGCGCTGTCCACGAAGTCGTGGCCTCTTCTTTCGTCTTCAGCAAACGCAGCGCGTCGGCCACCAGATTGAGCGAAGCCCGCACGCCTTCCCGCTGCGACGGCGCCGCCTGGCTGATCATCGACGCCATCTCCGTGCCTTCCACCAGACGGTTCAGCGCATCGCCGTCGCACATCGTCTCGACCATCTGCCCGGCATCCATGCCCGCCCTCAGCATCGCCGCAAGAATCTTGCGCGCCGTCTGCGTGAAGAACGGCGGCTCGTGCGGCTGATCCGGGAACACGCTCTCGGCAATGGTCCGCGCCTCCGCTTCATGGTCCAGCTCATCGCCGGGATTCCAGTAAGGCGACCGCGCATCGAGCGGATTTAAGATGATGTCGCCGCGCTCGGGATTGAAGAACCGCTCCACGTATTCCCGCGCCGGGTCGTACACGATCGCCGTCTGCTGCTGGATCGTGAGTTGCCAGAGTATCTGTCGCATCAGCGCGCTCTTGCCCGAACCCGTGTCGCCCATCAGCAGAAAGTGCTTCGGCTCGTCCCACTCCGGTATCGCGATCATCGGCCCGTACGGGTACTTGATGAAGAACTTCTCCCGCATGCTGGGCTTTTCGAGAGTCTTGAAGCCGATCCCGTAGCTGTATTTCCGCTTCCGGTTGAACTCGTCCCGCGTCACCATCTCCGCTCCGCGCACGCGCCGTCCCTCCTCGAGAACGCGCCTCGCTCTTCGGTCCGCGGGCCAGGCGAGACACAGCCCGAACATCATCACGCCGAAGCCCCACATCATGCCCGGCTTCAGCAACTCCGTCAGCGTCTCGCCGTTATAAACCCAGTCGCGGAGAAACCCGACGAAGCGCGCCTTATCGACCGGAATGACCGGATTCACCAGACGGACCGCGCCCGTTTTGAGCGCCGCTTCCGACAGCCGGAACGGAATCACGCCGCGCACCGGATGATCGAGATTCAGCGCCACCACTTCAGCGGGCACCGTGGGATGCAGCTTACCCTTCCGGTCCACCGTGTGCAGCACCAGGTACTTCTGAAACAGCCCCGTGTTCGCGACCACGTAATGCGCCAGATAGTACCGCTGCATCCCGTCCCACTCGAACTGCGTCTCGATAAACCACGCTGTGAACATCGCGACGAAGCCGAAGAAGATCGCTCCCGCCCGTTTCTGATACGAGTTCCTCGGCCATCCTTTGGGCCGCGACGACTTGAGGATTCCGTCCATAAACTCACCGTCCCTTTTCTGTCGCGGATGGAGATGAAGACGCACTTTCTTTCAGACGTTCGAGTGCTTTTTCGACCTTGCCCGCGTCGGCCTTCGCGATCAGCTCCCGCATCCGCTCGGGCGCGATCTCGTGGCCGTTGGCCTGGTCGTAAATGATGTTGATGAGAATCGTCCTCAGCGCGAGGACTTCGGAAAGAACCGTCCGCTCGGCCACCGTCGCCTCGGCCGCCGGCCGGTCGAATGCCTGGAGCACCAGCTCGCGCACCCACTCGCCCGGCGTCACCCCCTGGGCGGCGGCTAAAGATTCCAGCCGCGCGTATTCCTCTTCGCTGAGTTTGGTCCCGACCGATCGCGTGCGCCGCACACTGGTCTGGCTGGAACCCTGAGTGGACCCTGAGGAAGCAGAACCCGGTGCTGGAACAGGCGACGCCATCCGCCAACCGAAAAACTAAACTCTGATTCTACCGCTGTCGAGAGAACGGTTTTTCAACCGGTTACCCGCCGGTAACCGCACGGCTGCTCCGCAGCACCCGCGCCGGGGTGACGTGTCACCCCTAATCCAGCCGCCAAAGGCGGCTTCTTTGCTACCCGCCGGTAACCACGTCTTTCACCCGCAAAACCCGCCCGAAGATGCCCTCCCCGATGCCGCTCCCTCCGACAACCGTCGAAGTTGAAGTGCCCCCTCGATCCGCTCCTCGTGGCCCTCTGGAGCGCCGTTTTGCGCCGAAACCTGTAACCGATAATCTGTGATAGTGGTTACATTTTGGGCTCTGCAACAATGACCTCCGGAAGTGAGCTCGTCGAAACCTGGATTCCAGTAGGAGGCTTCAAGGTCGAACGGCGCAAGGTCAGGACCCCGGACGGCGGCGCGACTTTCACCGAATGCCTCGTCCCGAAGTGGGAGATCGATGACCTGACCCCGGACCAGCCCTGCGCCCGCCAACCCTGCCTCCACCGGATCGTGGCGGACTGTCCGCCCGAGAAAGACGCCATCCTCGATCTCGCCGCGCGCTACGGACTGCTGGCCGCCTCGATCGCCGTTCGGCCCGAGCCGGGCAAGCCGGTTCCGGCCAGCGCTCTGGCTCCTGAGCCGCTCGATTTGTGGAGAAGGGAGATTCGCGAACTGAAAGCCGTGGGGGATTTATGGGACCGGATCGCCGCCGGTGACCGCCGTGGCGAAGAGATGCTGGAACGGAAACTGGCTGCCGGTCTCGCCCGCGCCCCGTTCCATCTGACCGCCGTCCGCGAGAACGGATCGGGCTTCCGGATGCGCTACCGGCCCGCCACTCTGCGCACCGCTCTCTGGCAACGGCTCGCCGGTGAAGTGGCGGGACTGCTTCAGTGCGCCCGGTGTCCCGCGCCGCGCTGTGCCCGCTGGTTCCTCAAGGGCGACTCCCGAAGTGACCGGACCTTCTGCTCTAAGACCTGCAAGGTCCGCGCGTTCCGAAGAAAGGAAACAGCGATTCCCACATGATTCAGGACCGCCCCTGATAGCGGAGCCAGGCCGAGAGCGCGTGCTGCACGTAATCGATGCGAATGTCGGACGCGCGCGGATTGCGCTGCACCAGGACCGACTTGGCCTCTGGCATGGCCTGCGGCATCCCGCCGGCATAGGGACCATTCGTGATCTGCGCCCTTAGCAGAAAGGCAATCCCGCGATCGACGGCGGCCTGGATTCTGGCGCGCCGCTTGGTAGCATCGTCCGGAAGAAACTCCAGAGCGGCCAGCAAGCCCTCCATACGAGTCGCGGTCGGCGCCGTCCGCCCCACTTCGTCGAAGCTGCCGTTCGCGGCCTGGCCGCTGAGGAGGGCGTCGCTAACCTGCTCGGCGTATCGGATCAGTTCCACACGCTTGATCGAACATTCGCTCTCGCCGCAGTAAGAAAGCAGCCGCGCCATGGCAATCAGGGTCCAGTGATCCAGTGGAACCTGTTCGGCGCGCCCCCGGCTCCGGGCCAGCCACGACAGCAGCCTGCCTGACGCTTCCAGCCATTCGCTGTTGTGATCGATTTCGTAAAGCTTGACAAGGCCCAGTGCAGCCTCGCCGGGATAATAGAGGCTGTCCCACTCCTCGTCTGGCCCGGCATCGGCCCGGTACCTGCTCGCGAAGCTGCCATCGCTCCGTTGCAGGAACACGATAAACTTACCCAGCCCTTCCAGTTCCGTGACAGGGACGGTATTGGGTTGTGCCTGATCGACCTCGGCCAGTGCAGCCAGCCCCAGCCCTGCTGCGCCCAGGCTTGCCTGCGACGCTATTCCGCGCGGACGTGACCAAACCGCCAGCGCACCGGAACGCGCATCTGTGCTGATGTAGCTCGCCCGCAGGAAGGCTGCGGCTCGCATCATCGCTTCCACCGCCTTGCGGTCCGGATTGGCGCGGTTCAGCATCGCCAGTCCATACATCGCGCCCGCGTGCCGAATGATGTTGTAGGAAGACGACTGACGCCCCGAGGTCGGATCGAGGAGATAAGTGAATCTGCCGGTTGGGCCGCACGCGCTTTCCAGATAATGGGCTGAAAGGTCGATGGCGCGGCCCAGGCTGTTCAGAGAGATGCTGGCTGGCTTCTCTGGCCCCTGCTCAGGCACCGAGACCGGCTGCTGACAGGTGAGCGGGAATGGCAGCGCACAGAGAACGACGGTAACCAGGAGCGGCTTTACGGTGGTGCAGCCGGTCGCCGTTCGCACCGCAGTAGCTACTGCTTCCCGTCCAGGCACACTCGCCCCTTTGACAGAACGTCTGGTCGTTTCTCGCGCATCAGCGGCCAGAAGGGGAAGTTCTGCATTTTTGTAATAACTTCCTCGGTGTCAGGAACCGTGATATCCCCATCTGGAACTACTGCATTCGTAGCGAGATTACGATTCGTGCTCTTCTCCTCGGTTGCATGACCATTCCGGATTGACCAGAGCTGCTCCTGCTTAAGTCCATCGGGGATGACGATGGTACGCTCCAGGCTGGTTAGCGCTTCATCTTTGTCGAGAGTGTATTTGTCGATCGTCGTCCAGTCTCCGCTCTCGTCGCCTATCGTTACGTAGACAAAGGTCACCCGACCGTTCACATAGTCAACCTTTCCAAACTGCAGAACGTTGGCCATGGATTTCTTCTCAGCGTTCCACAGCTGTTCCGTACGAAAGCCGCACCACTTTCCGTCATCGTGGCCAAGGAGATATAAACTGCCACCGCTCGGTTGGGCAAAGACCGAGACGGACACGCAGAAAACGAGAACCGCAAGTAGCGATCGCATTCTAATGACCCAACGGATGTTCAGCCTGGCAAGCCGCCACCTGTGCTGGCGAGGGTGCGCCGGAAGTGACAGTGCCATTACTGTGGATGACGTTCGGAGGCAGTTGAAAATGAACGTTGTCCGGGCTACTCCACGTCCCGCCCCAAGTCAGGCCCACCTCTTCCATCGCGGCGATTATCTCCTGACCGGTCTGCGTGGCCGGATTTAGCTGAAAGTCCACCGCCAACCCAACGTTGTGCCAGGATTTGCCCGGCGGGGCGACACCATTCGGATTATTCGCTGGTATGTTGCCCTGCGAAGCCACGCTCCGATATCCGCTGTTTATCTGTGGCACAACGCCTTCGTTATTCAGGATCGACAATGCCTCGTCAATGTCATAAGCCATTACAGGGGCGAATTCCGCGTACACGGGCCAGGCACTGGTAACCGTGTATGAGCCCACGATCCCGACCAGCGGGCAGAGTGGCTGGCTCGGAATTGGGTTGCTTGTCGGAGCGGAGGCGAGCCAGGATACCGCCAATGCAGATCCGTAAACCGCAATACAAGCCGGATCGACAACAATGGCTCCAATGCAATTACAATCGCCGCCGTTCCCACTGCATGGTGGCGGGTTGCTACTGACGAAGCCGTTTCCGTAGCCGCCGTCATCATCATCGTCGTCATCATCGTCGTCGTCAAGGCCCTTCGGGTCATTCCGATTCACCGGGTCGAGCCGCGCATACGAATACCTGTTCCATGTGCCGGGGACTCCCGCTTTGGCACTCGTCCATGACGGGTCCGGGCTATTAAACCGCCCGTACGTCGAGGCGTAGAATCGCTGATCCGCATAATCCAACCCCGTAAACGAATCCCGCGTATACGTCTCAGTCCGCGTCATCGCCGGTCCGAACGATCATTCTCTACGACAAGCGGCTCTTGCCCACCTTCAACGCGGACGGACTGAAGTATCAGTACCTGCCCACCCTTAAAGCAAGAGAGCACAAATGCACCGGGGGCTACCAGGCCGAAGTCGAAGTGTCCGTCGTTCCTCAATGAGGACTCATATCTCAGTTGAAGGTATATCGCTTCCAGCCGGCACCGAATCCCCTCCCCGCCTGCGAGCCCGTTCACCCGACCATTCACAGGCGAGAGCAGCCGAGATCCCTCCTCAATAACTGGCGATTCGAACCCTGCCGTTATCCATGAGTCCTGAGAAGACACTTCCGCATTCATCTCGCAAAGGAGGCCCGCGTGATAAACCTCCAAGTGGTACCGCCCGAGTGGAACGCCTTGCGCCGAACCGCCCTTGAATTGTCCGACCCAGTCCCTTCCCTGCCGGTCAACAAACGAGATTACAGAGACCGTTCCGAGGGCATTCCCGTAGGCGTCAACAGCCACAACATGGACTGAGGCGCTCGCCGCAGCCACAGCGGGAGGCGAATGGTAGAGGCTCGCGCAAAGCGCAATGAGCAGTGCTCCAAAACGAAAACTGCCTTTGCTCATATTAGAGACACTTGCTCAACAGCAAGGAGGATATCTGAGCCGAAGAAGTCTGAGGGTTTAGTCCGTACGAACTTAACGTATATTCAATCTGTTGATCGGTAAGACCCGTTATGTTGTGTAATGCCTCGTGTAGAACGTTGGACTCGTTGAGATAGAGGTTGGTGAGATTGGTTGTGGCGTAATTGATGTAGACAGATGTACCGCCCAACTGGGCCACTGCACCCACTGGCATGCCAGCAGCGGCTTGGGCGGCTATGAATGCAGCCACACTCTGAGTGCCGTACCCGACCGCCTGCTGAGTTGACGGAAACGGGGAGCCCGCGAAGAGACTGGCCATAGTGACACCCGTCGCGGTTGTTCCGTCCGCGAACGTCACACTCGCAACCGCGCCCTGGAGGCCCGCGAAAGTGAGGGTCGCGCCGTTCGCCTGAAAGTTCGATAGCAAGGTATCACACGGCTGTTTGTCCTTCGCTGTGCCTAT
>Ga0302140_10003644_pt1 | contig 19734 bp, 22 predicted proteins | sample I_Bog_E1_1_FD_202095 | JGI IMG/M metagenome (GOLD analysis project Ga0302140, IMG submission 202095) | Peat permafrost microbial communities from Stordalen Mire near Abisko, Sweden - I_Bog_E1_1 | ecosystem: Environmental > Terrestrial > Soil > Wetlands > Peat | place: Sweden: Abisko, Stordalen... | reverse complement strand
AAAAACCTTCCCTCAATATCGTTTTTGAAAACAACGACAATCAATTACTTTTAGCTGCTTAACCCGAACTCACGTTATTTTAATCATTTTTAGCGTGTATTAATAACTTGTCCAGGAAGAGAAATATGGGTTTACTCTCAATCCGCTTCCGCCTCCTGCAAATACATCTCATCAATCGGCCCTGCATACTTCTTTTCAATCACCTTACGCTTAGCCTTAAGAGTAGGGGTAATCTCACCTTCGTCCATGCTGAAAGGTTTGCGCTTTACTTTAAAGTTTTTGATACGCTCAAATTTGGCCAGCTCGTTGGAGAGGCGTTTTATGTCCTGGCCTATCCAGTCCACAATTTCTTTGTCTTCAATAAACAGATCAGGCTGCTCAAAAAAGGACTCTTTCAGGTTGAAGGTTTCCTGCAGCGTTTCCTTTGCGGGGACCACGATAGCGGTGATATACTCGCGTTTATCGCCGATCAAAAACACGCCTTCAATTTTCGGGCTTTTCAGGTAGGTGTTCTCCACTGGGGTGGGGTAAATGTTTTTGCCGTAGGCATTTACCAGCATGTTTTTCAGGCGGTCGGTAATTTGCAGGTTACCCAGGTAAAAACGGCCGATGTCGCCGGTATGGAACCATCCTTCCGGGTCGATCACCGAGGCGGTTTCTTCGGGTTTATTCCAGTAGCCTTTCATTACGCAATGCCCGCGCACGATGATCTCGCCTTCCTCCGAGGTAAAATCTTCCTTAAAGTTTTCGTGGGTTTGAATGGTATAGATATGTTTGGTATCCACATTTTGAATGGCCACTTCAATGCCCGGAATGACGCGGCCGGTGGTGCCATACACCTGCCTGTGATTTTCCGTTACCGACATTACTGGCGAGGTTTCTGTCAACCCGAAGCCCTCTAATACCTTTATGCCCAGGTCGCCAAAAAACTCGCCGATATTTTTGGGTAATGCGCCGCCGCCGGAGATCATAAACTTTAAGCGGCCGCCGGTGCGGGCTTTTATCTTGCTAAAAACCAGCTTTTCGGCCAGTTTCTGCTGGTAGCCAAGTATGGGGTTTGGTTTTTTGCCTGCTGCCTTTACCTCGCGGTGTTGTCTTCCTGTTTTTAGCGCCCACAAAAATATTTTGGCCTTCATGCCGCCGGCCTCGGTGCCGCTTTTCATGGCGCGGTCGTGGATGCGTTCCAGCAATCGGGGCACGCAATTCATTACGGTGGGCCTTACTTCACCCATGTTTTTAGCTAACAGGTCAAGGCTTTGCGCAAAGGCGATCTGGCAGCCTGCAGCAAGGCACACGTGATAGGTAGCCGTCCGCTCAAACACGTGCGATAGGGGCAGGAACGAGAGAAACAGATCATCCGACTCAATAATCGGTATCTGGATCAGGCTCACGCGTACATTTTCCACCAGGTTATGGTGGGTAAGCATCACGCCTTTAGGGGTACCCGTGGTGCCTGAAGTATAGATGAGGCAGGAAAGGTCGGAGGGCATAATGGCCTCGCGGGCAATGTTGATTGCCGCACGGTATTGCTCAACAATGGCCAGGCCTTCTTCCATCAGTGTTTTAAAACTAATAACACCGGCGTTTAATGCTGCTTTGCCCAAATTCTTTTCGTAATCATCAAATGCAGGGATGATGCGGATCAATTCGGGGCAGTTATTGGCAATTTTAGCCACTTTGCGCAACAGGAAAGGGTTGCCCACCAGGATGGTCCGCGCGCCGGAATCATTTAAAATATATTCAATTTCAGCCTCACTAAGGGTCGGGTAGATGGAGGTGTTTATCGCGCCAATCTGTTGTAATGCCTGGTCGTAATAAACATAATCGGGGCCGTTTTCGATAATGAGGCCCAGCCGGTCGCCTTTTTTGATGCCCATTTCCAAAAACCAGGCCGAAATGGCATCGATCTTCTCCAGCGCCTGCCGGTAGCTGATCTCCGCCCAGGCATCGCCCACCTTATTGGTCATGAAGGTATGCGTATCGGGATGAATATTTTTTACCACATTCCGGATGAGGCTCGGAATGGTCGAATTTTCGGGCGCTAAGTTAATTATTTAGTTTAAACTGGGTTATCGGGTAACAAAGCTATTATTTTTTGGGATTTCACCGATTATTTTTTGATTTCACCGATTAGTTTGGCATCACACTGATTAGTGCTGTCCAAAACAAAAAAACCGATCTTATTCCTAAAATCGGTGCAATCTTTTTTAAATCGGTGCAATCTTTTTTAAATCGGTGCAATCACCTTCTAAAATCGGTGTAATCCAAAAATTATACAGAAAAACTTTCCCCGCAGCCGCAGGTACGGCTTGCGTTTGGGTTATGGAAATTAAAACCTTTACCGTTCAAACCGTCGGAAAAATCCAACTCGGTGCCGGCCAGGTACAGGAACGACTTCATATCCAAAGCGAAGCGTATGCCCCGGTCTTCGAAAAATTGGTCGCCTTTTTTTATTTCGTTGTCGAAATCAAGATTATAAGATAAGCCGGAACATCCACCGCCCTTAACCGACACCCGCAGAAAATACGACTCATCAAGCGCCGCATCCTGCATCAGGTGGTCTAATTTATCTTTTGCTTTATCCGTTATAGTTACCATTTTGTAAGAGTCAAGAATCAAAAGACAAGAATCAAGATAAAAAATACCGTCTTGGCTCTTGATTCTTGTATCCTGGTTCTATTAATGATGTACTTTTTCGCTTTCAATTGGCGCCATGCCGTTTTTTATGCGATAGTCGTTGATAGCCGCTTTAATGGCATCTTCGGCTAATACCGAACAGTGAATTTTTACTGGTGGAAGGGCCAGTTCTTCAACGATATCCATGTTGTCAATCTTCATGGCGTCGTCGATGCTTTTGCCTTTAAGCCATTCGGTCGCCAATGACGACGAAGCAATTGCCGATCCGCAGCCAAAGGTTTTAAATTTGGCATCAGTGATCACATTGTCTTCATCAACCTCAATCTGCAGGCGCATTACGTCGCCGCATTCGGGTGCACCCACCAGGCCGGTACCCACTTTGTGGCTGCTTTTATCCAAAGTGCCCACATTGCGCGGATTGGTGTAGTGATCGATTACTTTTTCTGAATAAGCCATATTTTTTAGTTTTGAATTATTGAGTTTTGAGTTATTGAGTTTTGATTTCTTCCAGTTTTTAAATCCGAAATCGTAAATCGTAAATCCGAAATCGGCTTAATGTTCCGCCCATTCTATTTTGCTCAGGTCAACGCCATCTTTAAACATTTCCCATAGCGGCGAAAGTTCACGGAGGTGGTTAACCGACTTCTTCGTTACTTCGATGGCATAGTCAACTTCTTCTTCAGTTGTAAACCTGCCTAAGCCAAAACGTATCGAAGAATGTGCCAGATCATCAGAAAGTCCTAAACTTTTTAATACATAGGATGGTTCCAGCGAAGCTGATGTGCAAGCCGAGCCCGACGACACCGCCAAATCCTTCATGGCCATCATCAAACCTTCGCCTTCTACATATTTAAAGGAGATATTGGCCACATGCGGTAAACGATGTTCAATATTGCCGTTTACATAACTTTCTTCCAGCACAGTCAGTTCAGCTTGTAATTTATCGCGCAAAGCAGACAAACGTTTCGCTTCACTTTCCATTTCCTGCGTGCACAGTTCGCAAGCTTTGCCTAAACCAACAATGCCGGGAACATTCAGTGTGCCCGACCGCATGCCGCGTTCGTGGCCACCGCCGTCCATTTGTGCGGTAACCTTAACCCTCGGGCCTTTGCGGCGTACATATAATGCGCCAACGCCTTTAGGTCCGTATATTTTATGTGCCGATAATGCCAGCAGGTCTATCCCGTCAGCAATTACATTTACCGGAATTTTACCAACCGCCTGAACCGCATCCGTCATAAACAATGCGCCATGCTTATGGGCGATGCCAGCAATTTCCTTTATGGGTTGAATCACACCGATCTCGTTGTTGCCGTACATGATCGAAACCAAAATGGTTTCCGGCGTCATCGCTTCTTCCAGCTGCTGCAGGTCTATCAAGCCGTCTTCTTTTACGGGCAGATAAGTAACCTTTCCGCCAAGCTTCTCCACATGTTTGCAGGCATCCAGCACAGCCTTATGCTCAGTAACCGAAGTGATGATATGGTTGCCTTTTTCCTTATACATTTCAAATACACCCTTGATCGCCAGGTTGTCTGATTCGGTTGCGCCTGAAGTAAAAATAATCTCCTTTTCGCTGGCGCCGATCAGTTTGGCTACTTGTTCGCGGGCATAATCAACAGCTTCTTCGGCCACCCATCCAAAGGAATGATTACGGCTGGCCGCGTTACCAAATTTATTGGTAAAATAGGGCAGCATCGCATCCAGCACCCTGGGGTCCATCGGTGTTGTGGCGTTGTTATCGAGGTATATCGGGAGGTTCATGCTCGTTAAATTTTTTAGCAGCACAAAGATAGGTAAAGTTTTTATTTATAATCATTAAAAATAAGGGTAAATTATGGCTTGTTGCGTTATCTTTACAATATTCGGACATGAATAAGATCGAGCACATCGGCATTGCCGTTAACAACCTGGAAGCAGCCGGCAGCCTTTACGAAAAGCTGTTAAATACCGCCGTTTACAAAATTGAGGAGGTGGCATCGGAAGGTGTAAAAACCGCTTTCCTGCAAAGCGGGCCAAATAAAGTGGAGTTACTGGAAGCGACAGGTGAGGATAGCCCGATTGCTAAATTCATCGCCAAAAAAGGGGAGGGGATACATCATATTGCTTTTGAGGTGGACGATATTAAAGCAGAAATGGCCAGGCTGAAAAGCGAAGGTTTTGTGTTGTTAAGTGATGAGCCAAAAAGGGGGGCGGACAGAAAATTAGTATGTTTTCTGCACCCTAAGCGTACCAATGGTGTACTTATTGAACTATGTCAGTGTAATGCTTTTCCAGGCAAAGCCCGAACCCGAGAACTGAGCAAGGCGGAACAACTGAATTTATTTCAATTCAGAAATAAATTAATCATTCCTGACGACTTGGCAGCTTATTTTATGTTGAATGATAGCGAGATCGATGATTATAACCAGGATATGTTTATCTTTTACAAATTTGATGAATTTAAGTCTGTAGAAGAAGAAGTCGGTGATTTTGGAGGAGTCCCAGATTTTAGAAATATAATAAATACGCTTCCGCAACATCAAGATTGTTTTATTTTTGCAGACTATTCGATAACAGTTTCGGTTTTTGCAATTCGATTGTGCGAGGAAAAGTCGGAAATTAATGAGATATATTCAATTTTAGGTGATCAATACAAGATTGTAGCTAAATCGTTTTCTGAATTTATAGCGCTTTATAAAGAAGATTTTAGCAAGGTCCTTTTATAAATTGTGTATCTAAGTATTTTTTGGGCGGACTTGCGTTAGCGACAGAAGCGGATACCGGCCAAAGTGCCTAAGGCCTGTAGCCGTATGAGCGTATGGCGCGGGCCGCAGGCAACGCCCAGAATTAGTGATTGGAGTTCAGTCGATTAGTGATTAGAAATAGCGTTTTGGTTGGGAACATATCTGAAATGGAGTCGAGTAATAAAAAAGCAGAACCAATAATTCGATCAATACATCCTTTAATTAATCTCTAATCTCAAGTCTCTAATCACTATTTAAAAATACCCTTTTTACATTCCAAATAATTTCCTACATTTGCACCTCTTTTTAGAAAGAAAGCACTTAATACAATGAAAAAAGATCTGCATCCAAAAAATTATAGATTAGTTGTTTTTAAAGACATGTCAAACGACTATGCTTTTTTAACCAAATCATGTATCGACAGCCGCGAAACCGTAAAATGGGAAGATGGTAACGAATATCCGTTGATCAAACTGGAAATTTCGCATACCTCGCACCCTTTTTATACCGGTAAAATGAAACTGGTTGATACCGCGGGCCGTATCGACAAATTCCGCACACGTTACGCTAAGAAATAATAACGAGCGGTTAAAATATTTACAGGTCTTCCGCCCATGGCGGAGGACTTTTTTTATTTTTGCACCATGGGAACCATCCTTTTCGACGATAACGCGCATCACACGCTCCGGCCTTTAACCTTTACCCGCCCCGTTGCCGATCTGCGTATAGGTATTTTAACCATCGCCGAAAAGTGGGGCAAATATCTCCATTCCGATTTTTCCTTTCATACCCAGCCCTGGCTGTCCGGAAAATTTCAGCTAAAAATTGAAGCTGAAAATTTATTTATAAACGGTGCGTTTTGCCCGGATGCTTTTCTGCTGGAGGCGATTGAAAAATTGCGGGCAGGGCAAGCTTTGAAGTATGAGGATCGTTTGGTTGCCATTAAGCTGGATGAAAAGGGTGCAAGTAGTTTTAGGGCTGATTCGGTTTTTGAACATCCGCTGACGCTCAGTCACAAGCCGATCGCGCTTAGATACCCCGAAGATATTTTCCGCTACAATGATGCGGAACTCCGCAAAGATTTTAAACTGCTCACCGGCGGCCGTAGTAGCGCTTCAATAAGTTCGACTAACACAATCATTGGCAATGATTTTTTTGCAGAGGAAGGCGCCATAGCCGACTGTTCAACCTTTAATACCACCAATGGCCCTATTTATCTTGCGGGCAAAACTGAGGTTTGGGAAGGGACGCATGTCCGCGGTGCATTTGCCATTTGCGAACACTCGCAGGTGAAAATGGGCACCAAAATATACGGGGCAACAACCGTTGGACCGTATTGCCGGGTTGGCGGCGAACTGAATAATGCTATCCTGTGGGGATATTCATCTAAGGGGCACGAAGGCTATTTGGGCAACGCGGTTGTGGGCGAATGGTGTAATATCGGCGCCGACTCGAACAACTCTAACCTTAAAAACAATTATGACGAGGTAAAGGTGTGGGATTACACCACCGGACGTTTTCGTAAAACAGGTTTGCAGTTTTGTGGTTTAATTATGGCCGACCATGCCAAATGCGCCATAAATACCATGTTCAACACCGGCACGATAGTGGGGGTGAGCGCTAATGTTTTTGGCGCAGGTTTCCCGCGGCATTTTATACCCGATTTTTCGTGGGGTGGGCCTCATGGTTATGAAGTTTATTCGTTAAAAAGAATGTTTGAAACGGCTGAGAAAGTTTTTGCACGCAGGGACCATCGCCAATTTGACGACAACGAAAAACATATTATAAAGACCGTTTTTGAAATGACCGAGGAATATCGGAGATTTTAAAAATAGTTGGAAGGGTTGTAAATGTTGTAACGAGTTGTAAAGATAAAAAAATAACTACAATTCATTAAAACCACCACAACTTATTACAACTTGTTACAACCTTTACAACTAACTACAACTAAATCAAAATGAGAAAAAAAATTGTCGCCGGAAACTGGAAAATGAACCTTGATTATAACGAAGGGCTAAGCCTTTTTTCAGAAGTGGTGAATATGGTGAAAGATGAAATCACCGGTCACCAGCAGGCTGTTGTTTGCAGCCCATTTATCCACCTGCATAGCCTGGCACAGCTGGCAAAAGGCTATCATAAAGTTGCTATCGGCGCCCAAAACGCCCACCAGGCTGAATCGGGGGCTTATACCGGCGAGATTTCAGCAAAAATGATCCACTCAGTTGGCGCGGAATATGTGATCATTGGCCACTCGGAACGTCGCCAGTATTTTGGAGAAACCAACGATCTGCTGGCCAAGAAAACCGACACCGCTTTAAAACATGGGTTAAAGCCTATCTTTTGCATCGGCGAAACTTTAGCAGAACGCGAATCGGACCGGCATTTTGATATTATTAAGACGCAGTTGACAGAAGGCGTTTTTCACCTTAACGAAACGCATATTGAGCATATCGTGCTCGCTTATGAACCCGTGTGGGCCATCGGAACAGGTAAAACGGCTACATCACAGCAGGCACAGGAAATACACGCCTTTATCCGTATAGAGATCGCAGCAAAATACGGACAGGCGGTAGCAAGCAATACCACCATCCTGTACGGCGGCAGCTGTAACCCCAAAAATGCACCGGAGCTATTTGCACAGCCGGATATCGATGGCGGTTTGATCGGCGGTGCATCACTTAAATCACGTGATTTTGTGGATATTGTTAAGGTGTTTAATTGAGTCCGAAAGTCCGGAAGTCGGAAAAGCCCGAAAGACAGAAAGATTGATAGGCCGGTGATCTGAAAGTACAACAACATTAAAATTAACACCAACTATAAAACAAATCGATATAAGTCTTTCGGACTTTCCGGACTTTTCCGACTTCCGGACTAAACAAATGAAAAAGCTCCTCAAAGTCATATTACCGCCCTTTATTGGCTTTTCGCTTTACTTTATCGGAGTAAGGTATAGCCCTAATTATTTCGATTTAACTATAGGGCAAATAGGCACGGGAACGCTTGCCGGCTTTATGGCTTTTTATAAATACGCACTACCCTTATTATTTTTTATTGCCATATTAACGCAGCTGCTTATTGTTATGCCGGCCTGGAATAAGCTGGTACATAAGTCGGCGCGGGCGAGGATTTGGTCGCTTATTTTCCTGGTCATCGTTTGTTTAGTGTTCGCGGGAGGGATGAGCTACCTTATTTGGGACCGTTCCACGGGCACGGATCGCCTGGTGAAGACCTTCTTATTTATGACCGCAGTACAGTTGGGCTACTGGCTAATAAATTTGTTTACTTTATCGGTCATCGAATAAAGTAACATTTAAACAAATACAAATGGATTACTACGAGCTGTACTTCAAAACCCAGGCTACTGCCGATTACCTGCAGGATTTGCTGATCAATGCTTTAGGGGAAATTGGGTTTGACACTTTTGAGGAGCTCGACGGTGGTTTTAAAGCCTACATCCCCGCTAATGAGTTTGACCGAGGGAGATTGGATGAACTGCTGGCGCAATTTTACGAACTAATTTCCTTTACCTACGAAATCAGCCTGGTCCCGCAGACGAATTGGAATGAGTTGTGGGAAAGTAATTTTGAACCCATTGCCATCAAGGACCAGGTTTATGTGAGGGCCACCTTTCACCAGCCGCGGGCTGAATTCCCATTTGAGATTGTGATAGATCCAAAGATGGCCTTTGGCACCGGGCATCATCAAACCACATCCATGATGCTGGAGTTGCTGCTTGAAAATAATATCGCCGGCAAAAAGGTGTTGGATATGGGTTGCGGCACCGGTATTTTAGCCATTATGGCGTCGAAGCTGGGCGCCGGTACTGTAACGGCTATTGACTATGACCCGGTTTGTTATGAGAGCACTATCGAGAATGCCCGTTTAAACAGCATTGATAACATCACTGCGCTCTGCGGATCAAAGGAAGCAATCCCGAATGAGCAGTTTGATATCATCCTGGCGAACATCAACCGTAACATTTTGCTCGATCAGATGAAGCATTATGCCAACGCTTTGAAGCCCGGCGGTGAGATTTATTTGAGTGGTTTTTATGAAACACCTGACCTGGCCATCATCATGGATGAGGCATTAAAATGCGGCCTGCAATACGTGTATCATAAGATTAACAACGATTGGGTAGCAGCAAAGGTTGTGCGATATCCCAACTAAAAATCAACTAAAACTAAAGCTGGCCTAATTTTAACTGTACCTAAAAAAAATATTATTAAAATTTGTTGATAATTAGGTTCTTATTAAATAATATTGTAACTTTATTAACTTACGGGAAAACCCTTCCCCCTTATTAGAATAACATGAAGACACTTGGAAAAAAAATCAGGTTATTGCGTCACCAGAAGGGATGGAGCCAGGAGGATGTTGCGAAACGATTAGATATTTCCATCCCAGCGTTTTCAAAAATTGAAACCGGAATAACCGATGTTAATTTGTCGAGATTAGAGCAGATTGCCACATTATTTGAAATGTCGGTGGTGCAGTTGCTAACCTTTAACGATGCCGATCCCGATGCTAAGGTTGTTAACGAACTGGAGGCGATCCACAAAAAACTAATGGACCGCGAAACAGAAGTTATTGACCTGCAAAAGAAAGTTATCGAACTGTTTGAAGAATTACGTCACAGCCGCATCACTGCCTGAACCTTTCGGACTGAAGATTAAAATTGACAGCGCATTGTTAAATGCTTTTTCCCGAATGTAACCCCCATTGCATTGTGCAAGGCAATCATTTTGTCATTAAAGTCACCCACCCACGACAGCTCCAGTTCGGTATATTGTTTTAATGGCAAAACATAGTCGCCCAGCGTAATAAAAAGAGCGGATTCGATTCCATGATTCTGAAATTTTTGTTTGGTGCCCATTACGATCGCCCTCATCCGCGATACGCCTTTCCAGCGGTAATATAAAAACTTCAGTTTGTCTACCAGGTCGAGTTTTCCTTTGAGTGGCTTCAGCATTTGATTTGCATCAGGCAAAACCACCAGAAAAGAGGCCGGCTCGCCGTTTATGTAAGCAAAAAGGATGAGGTTTTCATCCATCAGCGGTTTCATTTTCTTAAAGGTCTCGGTTATCGTATCACGGGTTATCGGGACAAAGTTTTCAAAATCTTTCCAGGCGTCGTTATAGATCTCCATAAAGTCAGCCGCAAATTTTTCAATTTGTTTCACTTTTAAATGAGTGAATTGGTATCCTGGTTTTTGGGTAACCCATTTGGCAATTTTGTAAAATCTTTCGGGGAAAGGTTTGTAAACCTGCAGGTGGTTGGTTATTTGCGCGTAAAGCGTTTTAAACCCGTAATGATCAAAAAAAGCCTGGTAGTAGGGCGGGTTGTAGTTCATTCCATACGATGGGTGCGTAAAACCCTCTACCAGCAGGCCCCAAAAGGTATCATTTTCGCCGAAATTTATCGGGCCATCCATGGCCGCCATCTCATTTTGTTTCAGCCAGGCTTTTGCGGTGTCAAATAGCAGGAATGCGGCTCGTTCATCGTCAATACATTCAAAAAAACCCATACCGCCGGTTGGCTGCTCATAGTGATAAGCTTTTTTATAATTAATAAATGCCGCCACCCTGCCAATCAACGCGCCCTTGTCATCCCGTAGAATCCAGCGCGTAGCCTTGCCATCTTTGTGGAAGTTGTTTTTTGATGGGTCAAATACCGCTTCTATGTCGTTGTCAAGCGGGCATACCCAAACCGTATTGTTTTTGTAAATTTTCCGGGCTACATCTAAAAACGCCTTCCGCGTGGACCTGTCAGTTACTTCAGTTACAGTCATTATTTTTTATCGCTCCAAATTAAATAAAAAAGCATCCAGAGCCATGGTCTGAATGCTTATAGGCGTTAGTTTATATCGAGGATCAATAATCGTCGTCGTCGTCGTAGTCGTCAAAGTTTTCGTACCCCAAATCATCTAAAGGGCCGTCGAAGTCATCATCGTCATCAACAATCTTTTTCTTGGCCGGCTGATCAAGCAAGCTGTCATCATCGTCTTCGTCCTCGCCCGTGTCTTTAGAATCTACCTTCTTGTTTACAGGTTTTTTTGGAGTTCCCATTGCTTTGATTTTTATCGTAAAACTTTTTTCAATAATAATTCAAATGCATTAAAATGCAAATATTCTTTTTAATTGATGGTGTCAATAGTATTTATTAGTAAAAATAATCAAAATCATTTTGAGTAAAACAAGTTTTTAAAATTATTTTTTTGGCGGCAAAAATTATTCGGATTGTTCGCCAATTGATACGCTATTGTCCGTAAACTCCTTTAACTGCGGCAGTTCGTCAATACTGTTGATGCCAAAATAGTCCATAAAAACGTTGCTTGTTCCGTAAAGGATTGGTTTACCAACGGTATCCGACTTGCCAACGATGGTAATCAGCTCCTTTTCCAGTAGTTTTTGGATGGAGTAATCGCAGTTTACGCCGCGGACCTGCTCCACTTCTATTTTAGTCACCGGCTGTTTGTAGGCAACAATAGCCAGTGTTTCCAGCGCAGCCTGGCTAAGTTTCTTTTTCGCCCGTTGTGCCTGTAACAGGCTAACGATTTGGTGGTAGGCTTTTTTGGTCAAGAATTGGTACCCGTTACTGATTTTCGCCAATTCAATGGCAAAACGTTCATCCTGGTACTTTTGGGCAATGTTTTGAAGGTGCACTTCAATTTCTTCGCCGGTAAAATCCTGCTCAAAAGCAGCCTGCAGGCAATACTGAATCTCTTCGGCCCGGATGCTTTGCTCCGAAACGAATATGAGTGCTTCTATGTATTGCTCGATGTCCTTCATGGAGTCCGCAAAGTCCGAAAGTCAGTAAAGTCCGAAAGTAAAAAATAACCGGGACACTTACGAAGTTTTTAGAAAGGTAAGTCTGATCGGGCAGTCCGAAAGTAGCAAAAGACTTTAAATGACGAAAATTTATAGAGTTAAAACGGCGCACATCTTCCGTACTTTATTGACTTTTCCGACTTCTTAATAATTGATCACCTGCTCTTCTATCTGCACAGGTATCTCCCGCCACTCATATTTCTGCGTACGCAGTTGTGGTTCAAAGCCGGCTTCTTTTATCGATTGCTGGATGCCTTTTGCGGTAAAGCGGTGCGGCGCGCCGGCGGCGGATACCACATTTTCTTCGATCATGATCGAGCCAAAATCATTTGCGCCGGCATGCAGGCATATTTGCGCCACCTGTTTGCCAACGGTTAGCCAGGATGCCTGTATGTTTTTAATATTGGGCAGCATAATGCGGCTAAGGGCGATCATGCGGATATACTCGTCGCCGGTAACATTGTTGGTAATGCCGCGTAACCTGCGTAAAAGGGTGCCGTCATCCTGGAATGGCCATGGAATAAAGGCCACAAACCCATAATTTCCCTCCGGTTTTTCGGATTGCACCTCGCGGATCCAAACCAGGTGCTCAAAACGTTCCTCGATGGTTTCAATATGGCCGAACATCATGGTGGCCGATGTCGGCAGGTTGAGTTTATGCGCAGCGCGCATAACATCCAGCCACTCCTGCCCGCCGCATTTGCCCTTGCTGATGAGGCGGCGTACTCGGTCGTTCAGTATTTCGGCCCCGGCACCGGGCAGTGAATCAAGACCTGCGGCTTTTAGCTCGCGAAGCACATCGATATGGCTCATCCCTTCCAGTTTGGAAACGTGGGCAATCTCGGGTGGGCCGAGTGAGTGCAGCTTGAGGGTAGGGTAGAGTTCCTTTAGTTGCCTAAAAGTATCTGCATAAAATTTCAGACCAAGATCAGGATGGTGCCCGCCTTGCAACAACAGTTGGTCGCCGCCGTAGCGGAAAGTTTCTTCTATCTTCTTTTTATAGGTCTCAATATCGGTAATATAAGCATCTTCATGGCCCGGCCTGCGAAAGAAGTTGCAGAATTTGCAATTGGCGATACAAACATTGGTAGTATTTACATTACGATCGATCTGCCAGGTAACTTTGCCATGCGGCACCTGTAATTTGCGCAGCTCGTTGGCCACGTACATCAAATCGGGCGTGGAGGCGTTATGGTACAGAAAAACACCTTCTTCCTGGGATAGAAATTCAAACTTAAGGGCACGTTGAAGGAGCTCGGCGGTGTTCATGGAGACAAATATACGGGGAAGCAGGTTAAAGGCGAAAGGTTAAAGGCGAAAGGTGTTATTTAGTTGACATTTGAGGTATTTTATGCCTAACTTTAAATAATCAATAGCTAAGCGTACAAAATTATTGATGTGACTGACCTGTTCAGAAATAAATATAGGGTATCATCCGCGCGGCTGCAAACCTGGAATTACGCAGACAATGCCATGTATTTCGTTACGATTTGCACCGAAAACCGGGAATGCTTTTTTGGAGATTTCGAGACGCGATGCATCGCGTCTCTGTCCGATGAACCGGAATACAAAATGGAGCTAAATGCTTTAGGAAAGATCGTTGAAACAGAATGGCTGAAATCCCCTGAACTAAGGCCCGATATGAATTTGGAATTGTTTGAATATATTGTGATGCCCAATCATTTCCATGCGATCATTTATATTGATGACAATCAATACAATACAGCGAATTTGGACAATCAACGAGACGGAGACGCGATGCATCGCGTCTCTACGCCAGTTTCAGTCAATAAGCCCGCGCTCCAACCGCAGCACCCTCGTCACACTATCCGGTATTTCCTGCTGGTAATGGCTTACGTAAATCATCGTCACATTGCTCATGCCGCAAATAGTATCCACCAGCGTTTTAAAATTGTGCTGCTGATGTGCATCCAGTCCCTGGCAGGGTTCATCAAATATGAGCAGGTCGGGGTTTTTGATGAGGGTGCGGGCCAGCAGGCACAGGCGCTGGGCGCTTGCGGGGATATTTTTTAATAAAACACGGGCATATTTTTCAATCTCGAGCGCTTTCATCCAGCGTAATGCTGTTTCCGCTTTCGATTTGCTGCTTTGCCTGAACAGGCCGAGCGTATCATAATAGCCGGACTCGATCACCTGCAGGCAGCTGTTATCGGTAGGGAAATATTGATGCAGCTCGGGCGATACAAAGCCGATTTTGCTTTTGATATCCCAGATGCTTTCGCCGGTGCCGCGCTTCCGGTCGAACAAAATAATATCATTTGCATAGGCCTTTGGATTATCGCCATTGATGAGGCTTAACAAGGTGGATTTCCCCGCCCCATTCGGCCCGAGCAGCGCCCACCGCTCGCCGGGGATGATCTCCCAGTTGATGCCGTCCAAAATAACTTTATCGCCATACTGAATGTGTACGTTATTCATTTTGACGATATATTGGTAGGTTGGCTTGTCCTTATTTTCGTTAAGTAAAACCTTCAGCTCGTTATCATCCAGCTCATCTTTATCGTCACGCAGGTAGTCGTCAGGCCTGAAATCGTTTTTGGCCAGGGTTTTTTCGATCGTGCCTTCCTTCAAAACAGCCACATGTGTAATAGCGGCAGGTATTTCGTAAGGCGAGGTGGCCATGATCACGGTTATGCCCGAAGCGATGATCTCGTCGATCATGGTGCCAAAGGCTGCACGGGTTTGGACGTCGAGGCCGGTCAGCGGGCTGTCGAGTAACAACAAAACGGGGTTTTTTATAAGGGCCGCTGCGATCATCAGGCGTTTGGTTTCGCCGTTTGAAAGTTTGATGAGTTTTTTTGCGCACAGGTCATCCAATCGCAATAACGCCGTTACTTTCGTCAATGTCCAGAAATGGTCATTCCCGCCTGTCTGTGCTATCGTGTTAAGATACTCTTCAACGGTTTGCGTGTCTTCCGAATCGGACGAGTTATAGCGCTGCTGGTAATAAAAGTCGGAGGTGTTGGACAGGTTTTTAAAATGATGCTTCGGCTCGACCAGCGCGATCAGTTTATGATAGGTAATGTGTTCGCCGGTGTTGTCGTTGTTCTTTAAAAAGTCGTCAAAAAAATGATATTCAATTGTCCCGCCGGTAATGTTGAACCGGCCCGCTAAAGTTTGCAGCAACGCGCTTTTACCCGATCCGCTGGCACCGATGAGCGCCCAATGCTCGCCCTGCCTGACTGTGAAGTTGAGACTATCGAAAAGGGTGTTGTTAAGATAGCGGACAGTAGCGTGGTTTATCGAAAATAGCGGAAAGGGCATACTTTTTTATTTGGCGATAAAAATACCGGATAAACCCGAACAGAATTTAATCAAAAACAAAAAAGCTCCGGAATTACCCGAAGCTTTTTTGCCTTTACTAAGAAAAAAATTATTTCTTCTTAGAAGTGTCTTTTGCCATTTTCTTAGAAGTGTCAGCCATTTTCATTTTGCCTGTGTCAGCCATTTTCTTAGAAGTGTCAGCCATTTTAGCCATGCCAGTGTCAGCTTTCTTAGAAGTGTCGCTGTCAGAAGAGCCAGCTGAACCGCTGCCTTTGCAAGAGGCAAATGAAACTGCGATAGCTAATGCTAAAGCACCGATTTTCAGTGTGTTTTTCATGTTAATTTTTTTAAGTGATTAAATAGTTTGCCTATTAATACCCAAAATAACAAAAGGTAACCCTTGATCTTAAAAAAAATCAAAGATTACCTTTTGAAAAAAATTAACAGAAAAACTTTAAGAAATTATTTCTTCTTGGTAGTGTCTTTCTTAGCAGTGTCTACAGCTGCTTTCTTAGAAGTGTCAGCTTTCTTAGTAGTGTCAGCTACTTTCTTAGTAGTGTCAGCTTTCTTAGAAGTATCGCTGTCAGATGTACCGGCCGAGCCGCTGCCTTTGCAAGCTGCGAAAGAAACTGCGATAGCTAAAGCTAAAACGCCTAATTTGAATGAATTCTTCATGTTTAAATTTTATTAAAGTGTGAATGTTACACTTTAATACCGGAGGTAACAAAAGGTAACCCAACTTTTTTTAAAAAATTAGTCCGAAAGTCCGAAAAGGCCGAAGTCTGAACCTCCGAAAGACGAAAGAGAAAAAGACCGGTCAGGCCGGCGAACGCAATATCTTTATGAACAAGCCGTCTTTCCGGACTTTTCTGACTTCCGACTTCCCGACTTGAAACTAGTTCTTTTTTACAACCGTTTTTTTCACTTCGGTATGCTTGGTAACCGTTTTGCTTACTGTATCTAACTTCGCCTTTGAAGTGTCAGTTGCTTTGCCCGAATCTGTTTTTATTGTGGTATCGCTTGTGGTTTTCATCGAAGTTGAAGAATCTACTTTTGCGGTGTCGCGCCCGCTTGAATCGACGGAGCCACCTGAATTTTTACCCTTGCAGGCAGCAATTGATAGCGAAATTGCCAGGGCCAGTAAAGGAAGTTTAAATGCGTTTTTCATGGTTTGTATTTAATTTGTAGTTAATATGTTGATTGTTAACAAACTCCGGGCGCATATGTTTCGAGAAGGAGTCCGAAAGTCCGAAAAGTCCGAAAGACGGAAAGGAGGAGATTAAAGCCGTGAAAAATAGGAACGGCCGCAGCGGCAGTCAGGTAGCGTAAACTACGCTCGTATTTTAAAACGATCAAAAATCTCCGTACCTTGACCCAATGCATCTTTCGGACTTTCGGACTTTTCCGACTTCCGACTAAAAAACATTTTTTTTATCGCGAATGGGTTACAATTTCGCATATATAGTATTAAATAGGTGAGTAAAGAACTGACAAACGGGACACCGACGGATAGCGAAGTTATCCTGGGCATCCTCAATAATTCGGAAAGTGTTGTAAAAAGGCTGTATTTGGCTTACTTTCCGATGGTGATGCAGCTAATTATAAATAATAACGGCGACGCGGATGATGCGAAGGATATTTACCAGGAAGCCATCATTATTCTTTATAATAAAGTAAAAAATGGTGATTTTGAGCTGAGCAGCAAACTAAAAACGTATATTTATTCGGTTTGCAGGCGGCTTTGGCTGAAAAGGTTAAGCCAGTTGAACCGCTACGGCGGCGACATTAAGGATTTTGAAGAGTATTTATCGGTTGATGATGAGACCGAAAAAAATAACGAAAGAGATATCCAATTTAACCGTATGGGCGATGCCCTGAACTTATTGGGCGAACCCTGCAAAACGATCATAGAAGATTTTTATATCAATAACAAGTCGATGAAGGAGATCTGTGAGGAATTTGGCTATACCAATGCAGATAACGCCAAAACCCAGAAATATAAATGCCTTCAAAGATTGAAGAAATTGTTTTTTCAGCAGACATAAAAAGGAGAAAAGAGATGAGCGATAATGAAATTTTGGAACAAATTGACCGGTACCTGAATGGTGAAATGACCAAACAGGAACGTGCTGACTTTGAAGTATTGCGGGCCGAAAATGCGGAGATCAACGAACAAGTGACGGAACACAAGCATTTTACAAACCTGATCAAACAATACGGCGAGCGTTTGGAGCTGGAGCGGCGCCTGGATGCCATACATAATGAGATAGATGTAGAGGCCCTGGAAGATCAGTTCAGGATACATCCTTCGTTCATTGTAAGGTTATGGCGTAACCACCACTCAAAAATTTCGGTGGCGGGTTCTATTGCTATTTTTGCAGTACTGTGCACCCTGTTTTTTACGGGGTATTTGGGTAGCAGGGACCCAAGGTTTGGCGAACTGTCAAGAGAAATTAAAAACGTTAAAAGCACTACCGACCAGCTAAAGAGTAATTTCAATAAACTGAATGCACAAAATGGCAGGGTTAACTTCGGAAAATTCGGAGGGACCGGTTTTGCTATTTCTTCAAACGGGTATATCGTTACCGATTTTCATGTGATTCAGGGCAACGATACAGTTTTTGTGCAAAGTGCTTCCGGAGCGTCATATAAAGCAGCAGTTATTTATTCAGACCCCACAACTGATGTCGCTGTTTTAAAAATAAAAGATACGTCGTTCAAATCTCTTGGCATCATTCCCTACGCGCTCAAAAAATCGGAGACTGATATCGGTGAAAACGTATTTACTGTTGGGTATCCGCGTGATGCGATGGTATTTAGCCCCGGGTTTTTAACCGCTTCTTCGGGTATTAACGGCGATACAACTCAATACCAGATTTCGACACCTGTTAATTTTGGCAATAGCGGCGGCCCATTACTTGATAATAAAGGCAATTTAATCGGAATTATTAAAGCAAAAGACTTACACGTTGAAGGAGCGGCATTCGCTGTTAAATCCAATTATTTATTAAAGGCAATACAAGATATGCCTGATTCCTTAAAAGTGAACTTGAATATGAATTCCAGGAACGGTTTGGCAAGCTTAAACAGGGTTCAGCAGATCAAAAAGATGCAGAATTATATTTTTATGATTCGAGTTAATCAATAGCCCCCAAAAACAATACATATATAAGGGCGTCCCGGTGAAAACCGGGACGTTTTTTTTGTGCGCTATCGGTCCACTTCACCCAGGACAATATCGATGGAGCCGATAATGGCCACCAGGTCGGCGATCATTACGCCCCTCGCCAGTTCAGGCAGGACGGACAAGTTGCAGAAGCTTGGTGCACGTGCCTTAACGCGTGTTGGTATTTCAGATTTCCCGTCGGCCATAAAATAAAACCCCAGTTCACCTTTTGCGCCTTCGCAGCGTACATAGTAATCCTGCGCTTTTGGGGTAATCTTGCGCGGCATTTTTGCACGGGGATCAAAATCGGGGCTGCGTTTAAGCTCCTTTTTCAATCGCTCCAGGCATTGTTCGATGATCCGGAGGGATTGGGCAACCTCATCAATGCGCACTTTATAACGGTCCCAGCAATCGCCCACAGCACCCATTTCACCTTTGCCAATAGGAACCTCAAATTCAAGTTCCGGGTAAACGGAGTAATTGTCGATGCGCCGCAAATCCCACTTCAAGCCCGATCCCCGCAGCATTGGCCCGGAGCAGCCGTAATTAATGGCCACATCCATGGGCAGTACGCCGATATTGGCGGTGCGGTTTATAAATATTTGATTTTCGGTGAGCAGTTCGTTGAGTTCCGTCAGCTTTGGCTTAAAATATTCAACAAACTCGCTGCAACGTTCTTCAAAGCCGACGGGAAGGTCATAAAACAAGCCGCCCACCCAAATGTAATTGTACAGCATCCGCGAGCCGGAGGCCCATTCCAGCATGCCCATAATGTGCTCCCTGTCGCGGAAGCACCATAAAAATGGGGTGAATGCACCGATATCGATTCCATAAGTGCCGATGGCAATTAAGTGCGATGCGATGCGGTTAAGTTCACACACTAAAACCCGTATGTACTCGATACGTTTGGGGATATCCTTATCAATCCCCATCATGCGCTCAACACCCATCACAAAGGCGTGGCTGTTGTTCATGGAGGCCAGGTAATCCATCCGGTCGGTAAAGGGGATGGTTTGTTGGTAGGTGAGCGACTCGGCATGTTTTTCAAAACAGCGGTGCAGGTAGCCGATGTGAGGGATCACTTCTTTAA
>Ga0302140_10003643_pt1 | contig 19735 bp, 16 predicted proteins | sample I_Bog_E1_1_FD_202095 | JGI IMG/M metagenome (GOLD analysis project Ga0302140, IMG submission 202095) | Peat permafrost microbial communities from Stordalen Mire near Abisko, Sweden - I_Bog_E1_1 | ecosystem: Environmental > Terrestrial > Soil > Wetlands > Peat | place: Sweden: Abisko, Stordalen... | reverse complement strand
ATGTGCTCATCTGCGGCATCGTGCTGGTGGCGCTGCTGCTCTCACTGGACACGCTTCCCGAGGACAGCCATCATCAGGGCGAGTTTTATGCGCTGGTGGTATTCGGCGCGGTGGGCATGTGCCTGCTCACGGGCGCGGTCGAGCTGCTGGTGGTCTTCATCGCTCTGGAAATCTCCTCCATCTCCACTTACATTCTGGCCGGCTACCGCAAGAACACCAGCCGTGGGCCCGAGGCGGCCATCAAGTATTTCCTGCTCGGTTCTTTTGCCACGGGATTCCTGCTTTACGGCGTTGCCTTGATCTTTGGAGCAACGGGCACCACGCAGATCTACGAGATCGCCCGCCTTGCGCCCACTGCGCAGAATCACGGGTTTATCCTTGCCGGACTGGCGTTGATGCTGGTGGGCATTCTTTTCAAGGTTTCCGCCGCGCCCTTCCATGTCTGGACGCCCGACGTGTACGAAGGCGCGCCTTCGCCGGTGGTCGCGCTCCTCTCCACCGCGCCCAAGGCAGCCGCCTTTGCCTTGCTGATGCGCGTGGTCTACGAGATGTTTCCGACGTTGCACGCGCTCTGGGCGCCGCTGTTGTGGATCGTGGCCGTGCTCTCAATGACCGTAGGCAACTTGGCCGCGCTGCGCCAGCAGAATGTGAAGCGGATGCTGGCCTACTCCGCGATTGCCCATGCGGGCTACCTGCTGGCGGCCTTCGCCGGGCAAGGAAACAGCGGCATCGCGGCCGCCAGTTTTTATATTGCGGCATACGCGGCCATGAACGTAGGCATCTTTGCCGTGCTCACGCTGGTGAGCGGGTACGACGAAGAGCTGCCCATGATCGACGATTACCGCGGACTGATCTACCGCTCGCCACTGCTCGGCAGCCTGCTGATCTTCTTCCTCGTCTCGCTGGTCGGTATACCCTTCACCGGCGGATTCTTCGGCAAGTTCTATTCCTTCTCAGCCGCTGTGGATGGCGGCGCAGTGGCGCTCGCCATCATCGGCCTGCTGAACTCGGGATTGGCCGCAGCCTACTATCTGCGGCTGGCGCTGGCTGCCGCGGAGCGGCCAGAGAACAAGAATGCCGAAGCCACGGCTCCCGCTCCCTATGTGGGCATCGCGGTGGGCGCGGCATTGCTGTTTGCTGTTGCCGCCACACTGGTTCTCGGCATCAAACCTGGCTGGGTGCTGCCCCTAGCCGAGGACGGAGCGCACACGCTGCAAGCGCCTCCTGTAGATGCTATTACTCCGGCGATCAGTGTTGCGCGGGAATCAAAGCAGTAGCAGCTACAACCTTGTTCACTTGCGCAGCCGGCGCTAGCAGACTCTTGTAATACCCAGTGATCAACCCAAGGACACGCTCATTCGCATAGTGCTCAGCTACCCAGGCTCGCGCTGCTTCGCCCATGCGCCGCCGCCGCGCAGGGTCGCGGAGCAGCTTGAGTACGGCTTCGCTGATGGCCTCAGGGTAGCCGGGAGGGATGAGCAGGCCTGTCACCTCCGGCACTACGGAGTCCCGCGAACCCGTTGCGATGGTTGTGATGACTGGAACGCCGGTTGCCGCGGCCTCGAGTACGGCGTTTGGGAAGCCCTCCCGCCGGGTGGGAAGAACCATCAGATCCATCGCGCGATAGTAAGGCGCGGTATCGGCCACGAACCCGGTGCAATGAATACGCGGATGATTCCCGATACGTGCGCGCAGCCGGGGGCACAAAGCATCTTCCGCGGCATCGAACCAGCCCACCAGCATCAGGTGCGCTTCCGGTTCATATTTGAGAATGGTGTCGAAGGCATCCATCAGCTCGGGCAAACCCTTGTCGCAGGTTAGCCGCCCCACAAAACCCAGGACTGGGGCTTCCTCTGGGAGGCCGAGACGGTCTCGCAGGCCGCTTGGACCTGGCGAGAATCGCTTTATGTCCACCCCATTGCTGCTGCCAGAGCCAAGCAGATTGAGCTTATCCGCTGGCGCCAGCCCCATGGCAAGCGCTTCAGCACGCATGCTTTGGCTGTTGCACAAGACAATCTGCGCACAGAATGCGGCCATCCGCTCCGCCGCCAGCAAAATGCGGCGCTTGAAGCCTGCCGTGCCCTCGACTTTGAGCCCGCGCAGCATATAAATGCGTGTCGGCACTCTCGCCAGCATGGCCGCCAAGGTGCCCAGGAGCCCGGCCTTGGGAGTGCTGAATTCTGTCATATCCGGCTTGAGCCGAAGCAATAGCCACCAAAGCCGCACCAGCGAAACGATATCCGCGAGCGGCGCAATCTCCCTTCTCATCGGGATCGCGATCGGCTGGACCCCTTCGCGTTCGGCTGTCCGGTCCAGCAATTCGCCGGGACTTGAAACCAGGGTTACGCGAAAGCCCGCTTCGCGCAGCGCGCGCAGGCGCCCGGTAAGAGTCAGGCAGGTTTGTGAATTGGTGATGCCCACGACAATGTGGGGCGCGGGCTGCATTGAACGAACTTGCGGTTCAGGGCCGAATAAAAGAGCTTCGGAAATAAACATAGGCCGGAGTACACTCCCTGCTTTTCCAGACAAGTCTTTGACGATGTTCAGAAACTTGCCTTCAACGCAGAGGTATAGGTCTGTCAGGGCGTTCGCCATCGAACAAGGCCGAATCGAAGCAACAAGGCTTTCGCCCTTAGTGCATGAACTCTGTGAATCGTTTTGAAGTCGTTGAACGGGTTGTCAGTGAAATTAAAGATACTGTACCAGTTTTACACAGTGGAAAACTGAGTGTTTGAAACGCAAAGGTATTGGGTACCAGCAAGGCGCTGAATCCATGGCTTATACTCGCTTTGCTCTCAAGAAAGCATTCTGAATGTCCACAGCGCAACATCCGAGGGTTCTCTTGCTCATCCCGCATCTTGGCGGCGGCGGAGCGGAACACGTGGTTGCGCTGCTGGCGCGAGACCTCTCTCGCGAAAAATATGAGCTGCACCTGGGGCTGATCACCCAAACCGGCATAGGCGCAGAGTCCATTCCGTCCGGGATCTATATCCACGCTTTGGGTTCATCCCGTGTGCGCGCCGGAGCTTTCAAGTTGCTTCAATTAGTCCGGCGTGTGAAGCCGGATGTCATCCTCTCTGGAATGTTCCATCTGAATTTTCTGGTGCTGTTTCTGCGTCCTCTTTTCCCGCGCGGCACTCGCGTTCTGGTGCGGCAGAATGGAACTGTTTCAGCGGCTTTGGCCTTTGGAAGCCTGCCTGTCTATTCGCGCATGCTCTACCGGCTTCTCTATCGTCTTGCGGACCGCGTGATCTGCCAAACCCCGGCAATGGCCGAAGACCTGGCAGGGCAGCTTCACCTCGACGAGAATCGCCTGGTAGTGCTGCCTAACCCAGTTGATGTGGATGCGATTCGCGACGAGGCCGCGAAAGCTCCCGATCTGTGGACTGGCGCGGGCCCGCATCTGCTGGCGGTGGGCAGGCTCTCGCGGGAAAAAGGTTTCGATCTCCTGCTGCGAGCGCTGGCTGCACTACACGTACAGAATCCGCACGCCGATCTGGTAATCGCCGGCGCCGGCCCGGAAGAAGCAGCCTTGAAAGCCCAGTGCATCGAACTCGGTTTGGAGACTTGCGTGCGCTTTGTGGGCCACGTCGATTCTCCCTTTGCCTATTTCCCAGGCGCCTCGGCGTTTGTGCTTGCCTCCCGCCACGAAGGCTTGCCCAATGCCCTGCTGGAGGCGGCTGCGGGCGGCTTGCCTCTTGTTGCTTTGCCCGCCTCGCAAGGCGTTGTGGACCTGCTGCGCGATCAACCGGGTGCCTGGCTGGCAACTGAGATTTCTTCCGATGCGCTTGCAAGCTCGTTGCTCGCGGCGCTCGAGTCGCTCGCGCCTGGGCAGCGGTTCGATCATCGTTTCATTGAACAGTTCAGAATCGACCGCGCCATCCTTGCTTATGAAGAGCTGGTCGACGCGGTGCTTATGGATGCTCAGCGTAAGGAGCGCCGCCATTGAGCCATGTCGCTCTCGTCATTCCCGGCCTTGACCGGATCGGCGGCGCGGAGCGCCAGGTCATCTTGCTGGCCAAGGGACTGAGCGGGCGCGGATGGCGGGTGAGTGTGGTGGCGCTCTCTGGCAACGGAGGCGATGCGGCAGCCGAGTTGACCGCGGCGGGCGCAGGGTTCCTGACCCTCGGGATGCGTAAAGGCCTGGCCGACCCGCGTGGATGGATTCGCTTCCATCGCTGGCTTCGGCACGAAGCGCCGGAGGTAGTCCACGCGCATCTGCCTCATGCGGCATGGATGGCGCGATGGTCGCGGCTGGCTGCGCCCGTCCCGATGGTCTTGGATACGCTGCACAGTTGCTCGACAGGCATGACTGGCCGCAAATTGGGCTATCGCTGGAGCGGCTGGCTCTCGGACCGAGTGACCGCGGTGAGCCAAGCGGCGGCAGACGCGCATCGGACTGCCGGCATGGTAGCCGAGTGCAGGCTCACGGTGGTTCCCAATGGAGTGGATGCGGGTGCATGGAGGCCCGATGCGGCGGTGAAGACAGCCGTGCGCCGCGAACTGGGTCTTGACGACGATGAGTTTCTCTGGCTGGCAGCGGGCCGCCTGGAGCCGGTGAAGGATTATCCAACACTACTCGCGGCGATGGCTCAGGTACCAGATCCGGCAAAGTTATTGATCGCAGGCGCCGGACCGCTAGAAGATGAGTTGCTCAGGCTCTCCGCCCAGTTTGGCCTGGAACAGCGCGTCCGCTTTCTGGGATTCCAGCCGGATTTATTGCGCTGGATGCGAGCTGCGGATGGGTTTGTCCTCTCGTCCCGTTGCGAAGGTCTGCCGATGGGTTTGCTGGAAGCCGCCGCCTGCGCCTTGCCTGCGGTAGCGACCGACGGACCCGGAACCCCGGAAGTGCTAATAGACGGCGAAACGGGCTGGCTCACCCCTGCCGGCGACGCTTCAGCCCTCGCTGAAACAATGACCAGGATGATGCAGACCCCACATGAGCAGCGCAGCGACCTGGGTGAGCGGGCGCGGCAGCTTGTCATCGAGCGGTTTAGCCTGGAGGCGGTACTGGATAGTTGGGAGGCGCTGTACCTGGATCTGCTCCAGCGAAATCCGAGGCCAGCGCGCTGGGGCCGCGAGCATTGAAGAATCCGAACGGAATTCCAGCCGCCGAAACGCGCTTTCGGTCTCACTGAAAGGTGTAAACCCGCTCCCGAAACGCTTGCGCCTCAGGCGCGGGGCTTTCGCCGGCGCGGCGTTATTTCGGCGCAGTCTTCCCCGGCTCCGGCACGACCACTGTGAGGGTGTTGGATTTGACCGTTACGCTCTTCTCGGGCTGTCCAGGAAAGGTCTCCCTAGTCGCAGTAATCTCGTAGGTACCCGGCTTGGTCGTATTGTAGTAGAAGGTGTCGGACCTGCTTTCTCCGGGCTTGGTATGCTCAATCATTTCTCCCCCGTAACATTCACCGGCATCCATCTTCTTTCTCCATTTGCGCTCGGCCTCTGTTTTTTCCACGGGAACGCCGTTGTATACGACTTCGAGGCTGTACATCCTCCCAGCCAAATCGCACGCCGTCCTGTCTATCACTTCCTTCGATATGTTGGTCAACTTCACGACCAGCACCTGATAAGAGGCTACTATCGAGCCACGATGCCCCTCAGAAAGGGTCAGCGTGAATCCAGGCTCCGGCTTGCCGGATGTCTGTGCGTGAAAGACCATTGCTTGCGTAGCCAAGACCACTCCGACGAAATACGCGCTAATTTTTTCATTGCTGGCTCTCCTCTTCTCCGTCCATCGGGACAGCCTAACAGGAGAATCCCCCGGCTCCGAAACGCTTGGGTAATCATGCGCGGGGCTCTCGCGGGTGCGGTGAGTTATTGCGGCGCAGCCTCCCGCGGTTCCGGCACGATAACAGTGAGGGTGTTGGATTTGACCGTTACGCTCTTCTCAGGATGATCCGGGTCCGTCTCTCTGGAAACGGTCACCTCGTAAGTACCCGGCCTGGACAAGTCGTAACGGTCGGCAAGATCGAGAAATACCTGGAAAGATTCTCCGGGTTTGATGGGATTGAGTCCAAGCTCGTGAGTGCAGAACGCTGCCTGCTCAGCTTCCCCACGATGCCGTGCCGCCGCGTCCTTCTCGTCCATGGAAACGCCGTTATAGAGAACGGATACGCGAAACAGATCCCGCATATCCGAGCATCCAGGTTCAAAGAAGACTTCGCTTGAAATGTTCCGCACAATCACGCTCACCCTGTTGAAGCGTGGACCAAGCTCGTGATGGTACTCCGAGATAGCCAGCTTAAATTGAGGCTTTGGTTTTTCTTGTGTCTGGGCGAAGAGCACGGCTGTGCTTATTGCAAATAGCAGCACAACAAAATATGGCGCTAACTTTCTCATTGCTGGTTCTCCTCTTCTCCGTCTGTCGGGACGGCCCAACAGGAGAATGCCCCACGCCCGAAACGCTTGCGTTTCAGGCACGGGACCATTGCCAGCGCGGTGAGCTATTGCGACGCAGCCTCTCCCGGCTCCGGCACAACGATGGTGAGTGTGTTGGATGTCGAGTTCCCCGTCCAGTGTGTCGGCCAATGCTGTGTCCGCAATTTTCAATGAATCTCCAGAGCCTCTCCCCATGGATTGCCTTGAGCACAACTGCTCAGATTTCAGATAAACGCAAGGTCATACTTTTTTGAGGAGTCCCGGTCGTTGGTGCAGTCTCGATGCCAGATTCGTCTGGACTCCGATTGGCGTGTTTTTCCCGCAGATGACAAGGACAATGCACGGCTCATCGTCTCCCACCTCGTCCTGAATGCGCTCGATGAACTCGATATGCCGAATACGAAAGTCACCGAAGAACGACGTATCGAACTGCGCGCAATTCGCGAAGCTACTGCTGACAGGCCCGAACAGATCAACCATTCAAATCCATCACTGACGCCGCAATCCACTGCGGGGAAATAAAAAGGAACCAACGATATGGCTACCACGGAACTCGCTTTAAGCGCGGCGCACAACGGAGCATCTTCACCAGGGAGCGAGAGCGATCAGGCTTCTTCCTCTTCCAATTTCATCTTCGACGTAACCTTGTCTACTGCGATTGCGGCAGATGGAAAAGTCGAAACAAGAGCGCCAGTGCCGAAAGGTCCCCTTTCGCCGGAGTTGCTCGACAAGATGAATCGCTACTGGCGCGCCGCCAACTATCTTTGCATTGGACAGATCTACCTCTTTGACAATCCTCTGCTTCGCTCGGCGCTCAAGGCAGAGCAGATCAAGCCAAGGCTGCTCGGTCACTGGGGAACCTCGCCAGGACAGAACTTCATCTACATTCATTTGAATCGGCTGATCAAAGAACACGATGCGGACATTATTTACATTTCCGGTCCGGGACACGGCGGCCCTTCGCTGAATGCATGCTCCTATCTCGAAGGGTCTTATACCGAAGTTCATCCGGAGATTACACACGATGAAGACGGCCTGCGGCTTATGTTCCGCAAGTTCTCCACACCAGGCGGAGTGCCCAGCCACTGCGGGCCGCACGTCCCAAACTCCATGCACGAAGGCGGAGAGCTTGGCTATTCTCTGGTCCATGCATTTGGCGCTGCCTTCGACAATCCCGATCTGATTGTCGCCTGCGTCATCGGAGACGGAGAGTCCGAGACCTGTCCACTGGAAGGAAGCTGGAAGTCGGTCAACTTCGTCAATCCGGTGCGCGATGGCGCGGTGCTTCCCATCCTTCATCTCAATGGATACAAGATCTCGGGGCCAACCGCTCAGGGACGCACCAGCGATGCAGACTTGAAGGCCCTTTACGTCGGCCGTGGTTACAACCCCTACTTTGTGGAGGGAGACGATCCCGAAGTCGTGCATCAACTCCTCGCACAAACGCTTGAGGATTGCTATGCCGAGATTCGTGGAATTCAGCAGGAGGCGCGCAAGAACGGCTTCAAAAAGCAGCCCATCTGGCCCATGATCATCTTTCGCACGCCCAAGGGATGGACCTGCCCGAAGGAAGTGGATGGAACGCCGATCGAAGGCACATTCCGCGCGCATCAGGTTCCGCTCGCGTCGGTGAAGGACAATCCTGAACATCTCAAGATCCTTGAAGCCTGGATGAAGAGTTACAAGGCCGAAGAGCTGTTTGACGGAAACGGCAAGTTCATTGATGAACTCGCGGCTCTCTCGCCCGCAGGTAATCGCCGTATGGGAGGCAACCCCCATGTCAATGGGGGACGGGAGCTGATCACCCTTGCACTGCCTGACTTCACGGACTACTCACTAGAAATCCCCGGCCCCGGTCAGGTTCTGGCCGAGGCGCCGCGCAAACTTGGAGATTTCTTCCGAGACATCTTCAGAATGAACCTGACAAACTTCCGCATGTTCTGTCCTGATGAATCGAATTCCAATCGTCTCAACTCCATTTTCGAAGCCACCAAACGTTGCTCGATGGCCGAAATTGTTTCGATCGACGACCAACTGGGTCCGGACGGCCGTGTCATGGAAGTGCTGAGCGAACATCTCTGCCAGGGATGGCTTGAAGGCTACTTGCTCACGGGCCGCCATGGCATGTGGTCCTCCTATGAAGCCTTCGCGCAGGTGGTCGATTCGATGACCACCCAACATGCAAAATGGCTTGAGCAATGCCGCGACTTTCCCTGGCGCAGGCCGCTCGCGTCGCTTAATGTTCTGCTCACGAGTCATGCATGGCGTAACGACCACAATGGTTTCAGCCACCAGGCAACCGGGTACGTGGACAATGCGTTGGCGCGCAGGAGCGAAGTGATCCGCGTGTACTATCCACCGGACTCCAACTGTCTTCTCAGCGTCTTTGACCATTGCCTGCGCAGCCGCAACTACGTGAATGTTGTCACCTGCGGCAAACAGCCGCAGCTTCAGTGGCTGAACATGGATGAGGCACTCGAGCATTGCTCGCGCGGCGCGTCCACGTGGAAGTTTGCAACCAACGATGAGGGCCGGGAGCCGGATGTCGTGCTGGCCTGCGCCGGCGACGTACCAACGATCGAGATCTGCGCGGCGTCATGGCTGCTGCAGAAACATGTGCCGGGCATCAAAGTGCGCGTGGTCAACGTTGTCGACCTTATGACTCTGATGTTTCCCGACAAACATTCACATGGGATGGATGAGATGTCCTTCAATGCGCTCTTCACCGAGAATGCGCCGGTTATCTTTGCCTTCCACAACAATCGTTGGCTCATTCACACGCTGGTTCACGGGCGCTCCAATGAGAGCCGCTTTCACGTTCACGGATACATGGATCACGGGACTACCACGACACCGTTTGACATGGTGGTTCTGAACGAGATGAGCCGCTTCCACCTCGCGCTCGACGCATTGAAGCATATCCCTCGGCTCCGTTTGCAAGCCGAGGATGCAATCAACTTCTTCAACCAGGAATTGCAACGCCACAACGACTATATCCGCGAACACCTGGAGGATATGCCTGAGATCAGGAACTGGCAGTGGACGAAGGACTTCAGCGATGCGGCGTCCCCGGCTCCGATGGCCAAGGGTCATCCCGAGAAAGCCATGTTCACCGATAGTTAAGCGGCAATGCAACGAGGAAGCAGAGGCCATCGGACAAACTGAGACCTCTGCATCTTTGCTTTGTGCCAGGAGGACCTGTTGAGCGAATCAGCGACAGTAAAGAACTTACCCAATGCAGAGGGTGTTGACGCACTGAATGAGTTGGCGCTTAACCTGCACTGGTCCTGGAACCATGCCGCGGACCAGCTATGGAAAGATCTCGATGCAAATCTTTGGGCTGCCACACAGAATCCTTGGGTCATTTTGCAGACGGTTTCGAAAGACAAGATCAACACATCGCTGGCTGATCCAGTGTTTCGCCAGCGACTCGACGACTTGCTTCGCCTGAACCGAGAGGCATACAGATCTGAATCATGGTATCAACACAAGCACCCAGACAAGGCTCTCACGACAGTCGCCTACTTCAGCATGGAGTTCATGTTGAGCGAAGCACTGCCCATCTATTCGGGTGGTCTTGGCAACGTAGCAGGAGATCAGATGAAAGCCGCGAGCGACCTGGGCGTTCCAGTCATTGGCGTTGGGCTGCTCTATGGTCAAGGATATTTCCGTCAGGACTTCGATTCGGAAGGCCGCCAGCAGGCACTGTATCCGGTCAATGATCCTGGCCAACTGCCCATCAGGCCGCTCCGCCAGAAGAACGGAGAGTGGCTGCGGTTGCAGATCCACCTGTCGGGAGCACTGATCTGGTTTCGCTGCTGGGAGGTCTCTGTTGGCAGAACAAAGCTTTACCTGCTCGACACAAACGACTTTGCCAATACGGCTGCGCATCGGGGAATCACCAGTGAACTCTATGGTGGCGATGCGGAGATGCGGCTGAAGCAGGAGATCATTCTAGGAATTGGTGGATGGCGCTTGCTGCGGGCGCTTGGTTTGCAACCGGAAGTCTGCCATCTCAATGAAGGCCATGCAGCGTTTGCGGTGCTCGAACGGGCGCGGTGTTATATGGAAGATCGCAAAAATCCGTTTGATCTTGCTCTGGCTGTTACGCGGGCTGGAAATATCTTTACAACTCACACTGCAGTTGCAGCTGGATTCGATCGCTTTGATCCGCAACTCATCCGCCAGTATCTTGGCCACTATGCGCAAGATGAACTTCGCATCTCGCTTGACGAACTGCTGAAAATCGGTAGACAAACCCCCAGCAACAATGCAGAACCATTCAACATGGCCTATCTTGCTCTCCGCGGAAGCGGCCATGTAAATGGCGTGAGCAAGCTTCATGGGGAAGTGAGCCGGCAAATATTCCAGCCGCTCTTTCCGCATTGGCCCGAGACGGAGGTTCCAATTGGCTCAGTGACCAACGGCATTCATGTGCCCACCTGGGATTCAGTTGAGGCCGATGCGCTATGGACCACAGCCTGCGGCAAAAAGCGTTGGCGCGGGGATCGCGCTGTTGAAGATGACATTCGTAACCTCACCGACGAACAAATCTGGCTGATGCGGTCCACGGAGCGAAAGACGCTGATTGACCGATTGCGTAAACGGTATGCTTGCCAACTGGCTTCAGAAGGCGCAGACCCGTCGGATGCGAATCATATCTTCGATGAAAATGTGCTGACTCTGGGATTTGCACGGCGCTTTGCGACTTATAAGCGTCCCGATCTCCTCCTGCTCGATCCTGAGCGGCTGGTACGCCTCCTCTCCGATCCTCTTCGGCCGGCACAACTGATTCTTGCCGGCAAAGCACATCCTCAGGATTTGCCTGGACAGGCTTTGATCAAGAAGTGGAAGGATTTCATCCGCCGTCCAGAAGTTCGTTCGAGAGTTGTTTTCTTGAGCGACTACGACATGATGCTGGCGCAGCACTTGGTGCACGGAATTGATTTATGGATCAACACTCCGCGCCGTCCGTGGGAGGCCTGCGGAACGAGTGGCATGAAGGTTCTTGTGAATGGCGGCTTGAACTTATCGGAGTTGGACGGATGGTGGGCTGAGGCTTACTCCCCCGAAGTCGGTTGGGCCATCGGGGATGGTAAAGAGCATGGAGACGATCCTGCCTGGGATCGCACAGAGGCTGAAGCCGTCTACGCTGCTTTGGAAAGTGAAGTCATTCCAGAGTTCTATGAGCGAAATGAAAAGGGTATTCCGCTGAAATGGTTATGTCGGGTCCGCGAGAGCATGGCAAGGCTCACTTCAGAGTTTTCAGCGACGCGAGCCATTCGCGAGTATACAGAAAACCACTATCTGCCGGCCGCTTCTGGTTACCACTTGCGTGCAGCGGAGGACAGCAAACTTGGTGAAAGTTTACTCCACTGGCAGCAGGATATTGATCGCCATTGGAATTCGGCGCGATTTGGCGCGATGGGAATCGAGACACACGACGGCCAGCATTTCTTTCAGGTCGAGGTTCTTCCGGGCAACCTCAATCCGGATGAACTGACAGTCGAACTCTATGCGGACTCAGTTCAGGGCGGTAAATCAGCGCTCGAAGTTATGACCGCACCAGCACCCCGCGTAGATTCACCCGGTGCGTTCGTCTATTCAGCTCAAGTGTCCGCAACTCGTCCCGCGAGCGACTACACTGCGCGCATGATTCCCCATCATCCCAACGCATCTGTTCCGCTTGAAGCGGGACAAATTCTATGGCAGCGCTGATGCCGGTAGAAGATGCGCTTGAGTGCCAAGAACCGCTCTATGGGGAGCCTTGCATGATCCTGGCGACACTCTTTCCAAAGGTGCCACTCTGCGCGCTTAGGCGGGGATGGCCGAGGCTGCGCGAATGTGTCTTTTCGCAATCTCTTCGATCTCCGGCTCTGTCAGCGCGGAGAGATCAGCAGTCTCTGTAGCGATAATTCGCTGAAATGTATCCGGATGATGGGTCTTCAGATACTCACTCAGGAAATCAACCGCACTGCTCTTTCCCGTTGCATGTCCGATGAGGATAATCGCTTCGGCGTTAACAACGTCCGTGGCGATCTTCTCGTAGTAGGATTCCTCTTCGGGAACATGACCACCCCTGTAATGGGCTTCCCTACGGTGGATCAAGTGATGCTGGAATCCAAAGGGATCATACGGTTTGACGGTTACTTCGTCTTGAGGCCGATCACCGCCGAGATCGTGATAAATGTGAGCAGCTTGATGGTCAATGACCACGACCGTCCGCCCAATGTGGTGGGCTTTGGCAGCTTTTTCCAGCGCGCCTGCATCTTTCAGAAACCTACGCAGCCGGGAGATCTCTTCCAGTTCGAGATTATGGCTGCTTGGGTGCTTGAAGAAAGCTCTTTGCGAGCCGACGACAAAAGCGAACTCGTCATTTCCGTGCGGCTGGACCTCGCCGATCTGTGCAATTAAATCAACTACGGCGTTCCAACTTAGATTGCGCGGAAGTTTTCCGCCGACGAGACTCTCTAAAAGGTCTTCATGGTCGTGACGTATATCTGCATTCATACTAAGAGGATTCCACCGAAGAGGGTGAAATGCTGATCCGGTTTGCTCATGGCATTCGCATGTTGCGCCAGGAATCTGGATAGTCATCTCCGGGGTTCGGTTGCAGCGCACCGAAGTCTACGACTCATGGGCAGTACTGAGCAGCACATCTACGATCTGCTCTTTCAGAACGAAGCCTCCATGGTCCGATGCGATGCCTGCGCACATGATGCCTTCTCCTTTAGCTGATCGAGCACATGATGAGCCTGTCTACAGACGTTCTCCACAGTGAATCCGTAATGCTCCATCACGACCGCACCAGGAGCCGAGGAACCGAAGGTGTCAATCCCAACAACGGCAATCCGGGGGCCGACAAAGGACTGCCATCCCATAGGGGAACCAGCCTCAATGACCAACAGTGGAACATCGTCCGGCAATATCTTTTCTCGATAATCGTCCGATTGCGCTGCGAACAGGTTTGTGCTCGGCATGCTCACCACTCTCGCATGCACACCCTGTGTCGCAAGTCGTTCACGAGCTTCCAGCGCCAGATGTACTTCTGATCCTGTAGCGATCAGGATGATGCCCGGTCGTCCAGTTACCGGAGACTCGGCGAGGATATAACCGCCCAATGGAACTCCCGCGGGAATGGCTGGATAAGAATTCAGGTTGAGCACGGGAAGGCCCTGTCTTGTGAGCACCAAGGCAACAGGCCCCTGCTTTCTGCCGATCGCAACTCGCCATGCGGCTACAGTCTCATTGGCATCGGCAGGTCGAAGAACGGTCATTCCTGGAATCGATCGCAGGCCCACTAACTGCTCGACAGGCTGATGTGTTGGACCGTCCTCACCCATGCCAATACTGTCATGCGTGAAGATGTAAATCACCGGCAGGGCGTTCATGGCCGCAAGGCGCATGGGAGGCCGCATGTAATCGGAGAAGACGAAGAACGTGCCGCCATATGGAATCAAGCCGCTGTGCAAGGCCATTCCATTGAGGATGGCGCCCATCGCATTCTCGCGAATGCCGAAGTGCATATTGCGTCCGGCCCAGTTCTCTGGTTCGAAGTTGCCGGCCCCGTCAATATTCGTATGGGTGCTTGGACCAAGGTCTGCCGAGCCTCCCATCATCTCCGGTAGACGAGGGCCGAGGATCTCAATCACTTTTCCTGAGGCGACGCGGGTAGCCATCGGTCCATCGGCTGGCGCAAAGGTCGGCAGTCCGGCACCCCAATCTTGCGGCAGGTGTCCGTCGATGACTCTCTGGAACTCAGCGGCAAGCTTCGGGTGTTCCTGCGCAAAGGCTTTGAACCGCGACTTCCACTCCTTTTGCGCAACGCTTCCGCGATTCACTGCTTTTCGAAAATGATCGAGCGCCTCCTCGGGGATATAGAAAAAAGGCGAAACCGGCCAGTTCATGTTCTCTTTGGTAAGGCGAACCTCGTCCACACCAAGAGCTTCTCCGTGAGCCGCCGCAGTGTCTTGTTTGTGCGGACTGCCAAAGCCAAGGTGCGTGCGTACGGCAATCAGGGACGGGCGATCTCTTTCCTCGCGCGCGTTCTTCAGCGTAAGTGCAACTTCTTCGACATCGTTGCTCTGTTCTACTCGTTGTACGTGCCAACCGAATGCGGCGAATCGCGCCATGCGATCCTCGGTAAAAGTCAGCTCCGTGCTTCCCTCGATCGTGATGTGATTGTCCGCGTAAAGGACGATAAGCTTTCCAAGATGCTGGTGACCAGCAATCGACCCAGCTTCCGAGGAGATTCCTTCCTCAAGATCGCCATCGCTGACAAGAACGTACGTGCAGTGGTCTACGATCTGATGACCGGGCCGATTGAAACGCGCCCCGAGCGCCATCTCGGCAATAGCCATGCCTACGCCGTTTGCAAGGCCTTGGCCCAATGGCCCTGTTGTAGCCTCGACACCCGGAGTCTTGCCATACTCCGGATGACCAGGCGTGCGACTGCCCCACTGGCGAAAGATTTTTAACTCATCCAGAGGCAGGGCGAAGCCCGTGACGTGAAGCAGAGCATAGAGCAACGCACATCCGTGACCGGCCGACAAAATGAAGCGGTCACGGTCTGGCCAATGAGGATCGCGAGGGTTGAATTTGAGCGATCTATCCCAGAGGGCGTACGCCATAGTTGCCGACCCCATTGGCAACCCAGGATGACCCGAGTTGGCCTTCTGCACCATGTCCACCGCAAGGAAGCGGAGCGTGTTGATGCACAGCTCATCCAATTCAGGCGGAGCGATCGTTGACGCGAGTGTTGCAGAAGGTGCCATGGCGGATGTTTACCTTTCACAGTTGAATTGGTTTGAAAACGAACATGATTGTGAGACTCACCTGTGAGTCGAGAGCCATATCCCCGCTACATCTTCAGGCCTGTCGCCTTGCATTCCGGGTGCTTGCATTCGCAAGGCGTCTTTGGATTCTTTGTTTCTGCGCAGGTCGGGCTGCAATGCTTTTTGCCGATGGCGGGCTGACAGTTACAGCCAGGATGTTCGCACTTTTGCGTGGCGGTCATAGATACTCCTCTTAACCAAAGATGCCCTCTCTCTTCTGAGGGATCTGTCTATACTCACAGCTTTTAGTCGTGCAGGGGCTCCGTTCTGGAGCGCATTCCCGGACAATCACAGAATTCCATGAACGGGCCCGTCAATCTGTTCTCTTTTGGCCTCAACCTGCGTATGCCCAACTCTGAAGGGAAGAACCCGATTCGCTTTACTTGCTGTCCTTATTTAGACAAATCATCCGCCTTCTCATGCCAGGAGATACTGCCGCATTGGTCTTACCGGTGTTGGAATGCCGTTCACCAGTCGATGGGCGAATACTTGTTCACAATTGACCGGACACTTCGTCGCATTGTCATGGATAGTACTTGTGGCGACTTCCTGTACAGATTCTGCGCCTCAGTCATCCATTTTCTTTGAGCCGCCGGCCTCACAATCATCGAATTCTGTCGTCAAGGCAACCAGTAGTCGCGAATTATACTCCAGTCAAAAGCAGGCAGCAATGAACTCCAACAGCCTTCGAGATACGGTACAGGCTCTTTTTGCAGACAGCAAAGGCCTGCTCGCCATGGATGAGAGCAACGGCACCTGCAACAAGCGATTCGCAAAGCTAGGGATTCCGCAGACCGTTGAGGCTCGACGCGATTATCGGGAGTTGATCATCACCACTCCGGGACTCAACGAATGCATCAGTGGCGCCATTCTCTACGACGAAACGATCCGTCAACAGAAGGCCGATGGCACCCCCTTTGTAAAAGTCCTTGTCGAAGCGGGGATCATTCCTGGAATTAAGGTCGACATAGGCGCAAAGGACTTGGCTGGGCATCCTGGAGAAAAAGTCACCGAGGGGTTGGATGGATTGCGCGAACGGCTGGCTGAATACTCTCAGATGGGCGCGCGCTTTGCGAAATGGCGCGCGGTTATCGCGATTGGCCGCGGCACTCCCAGCTGGGGTTGCATGGATACCAATGCACACGCGCTCGCTCGCTATGCCGCGCTTTGCCAGGAGGCCGGCCTCGTTCCTGTCGTTGAACCGGAAGTTTTGATGGAAGGCGAGCATACTCTGGAGCATTGCTGCAAGGTTACGGACGAAGTTCTGCGAACAGTCTTCAGTGCCCTGTTTTCGCAGAGGGTGTTGCTGGAGGGAATGATTCTGAAGCCCAATATGGTGCTTCCAGGATCGGCTTGCAGCCAGCACGCGGGGATAGAAGAGGTTGCGGAGGCAACAGTCGTATGCCTTCTGCGCGCGGTCCCCGCTGCTGTTCCTGCTATTGCATTCCTTTCAGGGGGGCAAAGCGCAGAGTTGGCATCTGCTCATCTGAATGCGATGAATGTGAGATTCAAATCGCGGCTTCCCTGGGTCCTGGCATTCTCGTTCGCTCGCGCCATCCAGCAACCGGCCTTGGAGATTTGGCATGGAGAGGAAACGAACGTGTGGGCAGCGCAGAAGGCTTTGTATCATCGAGCACACTGCAACATGGCAGCTCGGAGTGGTGAATACTTATCGGATATGGAGAAGGAATGACCGGGAGCAAGCACAACCCCGAAGGAAATAGCAGCGCCATCGGAGAACCCGATCCAGGGCCTTATTGGCGGCGTTTGCATCGTGACTGGAGATTCTGGATAGGAGCAGTCTTTATGGCATCGGCGCTCGCAATCTACATTCTCAGTGGAGATCTAGCGTGGATTCCACGCGGCGCGCCGATGCACTCGCTTCCGTAGAGATTCAAACCCGGTGTTCCGGCATAAGCGACCGTCATGCATTTCTTCAACATCCGCACCTGAAGCAACCCTGGGTCAAAAAGTCACATTGCTTTCAATGTAGAGCCACGGAAGATGAGAGTTGAAGAAAGCATATGATGCAAATCCCGCTGTACCCTTTACGGTTCGAGCCGATCTATCAGTATCGGTTGTGGGGCGGCAAGCGTTTGGGCGATCTGCTTTCCGCGCCGCTGCCGGAGGACGGCCCCATCGGCGAAGCATGGGTACTTAGTGACCGCAGTGATCACTCGAGCCAAGTTGCAAATGGACTACTGAAGGGGTGGACAATCGGTGAGTTGATGGAGGCATACCAGAAGCCCCTGATGGGCAAGTGGGCCTCTTGTTTCAACCGGTTCCCTTTACTTCTCAAGTTCCTCGATGCAGAGGAAATGCTTTCCGTGCAAGTGCATCCGAGTGATGCACATCGCGATCTGACTCCAGCCGGCGATACCGGAAAGACCGAAGCGTGGGTCGTCATTGATGCGCAGAAAGGCAGCCTGATTTATGCAGGCCTGAAACCCGGTACAACTGAGATTGAGTTGCGGAAGTCGCTGGTCAATGGAACGATCGCCGATCATCTCGCGGGCTTTACCCCGAGGCCTGGCGACGGCGTATTCATTCCTGCCGGCACAGTCCATTCATTAGGCGGCGGTGTTGTTGTCTTTGAAGTTCAACAGAATAGCGATGTCACCTTTCGCCTTTACGACTGGGGCCATATCGATCCTAAGACCGGACAGCTGCGCACTCTCCATGTCGATCAGGCTCTAAGCTGCATCGATTTTGCGGGGTTTGCCGGCGGTCTCGTGGCCCCTCACGTCGAGACTGCCTCACCCGTTGAGCGTGAGAGACTCTTCGATTGCGAGCATTTCCGTCTGTATCGCTTGCTCGGACAAGCGCCGTTTGCCGTTGGCGCCACGAATGAACCACACATACTGATTTGCATCGCTGGCGCAGGCCTGATCGAGCACAATGAACTCCCATATGGCGTGGGCAAAGGCGAAGTGTGGATATTGCCTGCCGAGGCGGGCGAATGCGCTTTTCGACCGAGTGAAGAAATAACCTTGCTGGAGATTGAGATCCCCGGATAAAGCACGAACGGTTGCTTTTCGACAGGAATCGCACGGCTACAGAGTTGGAGGCCCATGAAGAAGCTCTTTGTGTTCGATCTGGATGGAACCCTGGCGCCGAGCAAGTCAGCGCTGGATAAAAGGACGGCTGCATTCCTTTACGATCTCCTGGGCATCGTAAAGGTTGCTGTGATCTCTGGCGGCGCATGGGCCCAGTTCGAGAAGCAACTGCTCTCCGACATTCCTCATGATGATCGTCTTGCGAATCTCTCCTTGCTGCCAACCTGCGGTACAAAGTTCTTTCAATACGCAGGTGACTGGAAACAGGTGTATTCGGAGGATCTGACAGCGGAACAAAGGGAAAAGATCATCGACTCGGTCAAGAATGCCACGGAGAAGGCGGGTTTTCGCGCCGAAAAGGTTTGGGGAGAGGTCATTGAGGATCGTGGAAGCCAGATAACGTTCTCGGCATTGGGCCAGCAAGCACCGTTGGAAGAGAAAGAAAAATGGGATGCTGATTTTTCCAAGCGAAAGAAGATCGCAGCAATCTTGGAGACTTTAATACCTGAGTTCTCGATCCGTATGGGAGGAGCAACTTCGATCGATGTCACCAAACCCGGCATTGACAAAGCGTACGGGATTCGAAAGCTGCGAGATATTCTCCACATCTCTCTGAAGGAGATGGTCTACATCGGAGATGCGCTGTTCCCAGGAGGAAACGACTATCCGGCTGAACAGGCCGGCGTCGTCTCGATTCCAGTTCGGGGCCCTTCGGACACGAACCTGGTGATCGAGACCATCATTGCCTGTTTAGGTAACGAGCAAGAGTGACCGGACGAGGAGTGTCGATGGGCGAGTTCAAGTTGCAACGCCTGGGAATCGTAATGGAGCCGGAAAACGGCAATTCTCAGGAAGCAGAAGGCGTATTGAATCCAGCTGCGGCTCGTGGCCCAGATGGGAAACTCTACCTCTTTCCGCGGCTTGTTGCGAAAGGCAATTATTCGCGCATCGGCATTGCTCGAGTGCTGTTCAATGATGCTGGCGATCCGGTCGCTGTCGAGAGGTTAGGTATCGCACTGGAGTCCGAAGCAAACTAGGAACACCGGCGTGATGGCAGCGGTGGCTGTGAGTATCCACGCGTCACTTATGTCGAGCCACTTCAACGCTACATCATGTCGTACACAGCCTTTTCGCCATCGGGTCCGCGCATCGCGTTTGCTCAGTCGGAAGATAGCCTCCACTGGAAGCGCCTTGGACTCGCAACCTATGCTCATTGGCGCGGGATCGAATTGGGCAACGTGGATGACAAGGATGCGAGCCTCTTTCCGGTCGCACTCCCCAATTCCACCGGGCAACTGGAACTGGGGATGCTTCATCGTCCGCTCTTTCCGGGTACGCGCCCCATAAGCGCTAATTTGTTTTGGTAGGGCACAAGGCAGAGATGAAGCCTCTTGGCCGGCGTTTGCGCGGGGCTTCGGCAAGACCCTGGCAGATACGGGGCCATTGCTCGATAACAGAGAGCAA
>Ga0302140_10003642_pt1 | contig 19735 bp, 19 predicted proteins | sample I_Bog_E1_1_FD_202095 | JGI IMG/M metagenome (GOLD analysis project Ga0302140, IMG submission 202095) | Peat permafrost microbial communities from Stordalen Mire near Abisko, Sweden - I_Bog_E1_1 | ecosystem: Environmental > Terrestrial > Soil > Wetlands > Peat | place: Sweden: Abisko, Stordalen... | reverse complement strand
AACCTCGCTATAAGCATGAGCATTTGCTGTGCCTGAGTCAACGTCCGCAGACGCAAACTTGGTCGAGATGTGCCGTAAACATTAACGCCTACATCGAAGTAGGCGGCCGAGGCGACCTTTTCATGAGTTTCTGCGTCGAACCAAAAGCGTGATCGAAATAGACCCGAGTGAAACCGAAAACACTTAAAAACAAGACCCTTTACGCCGCATCGCCATGGTTTTTGGTGTGCCTTTTGCTATGTCTCGTATCCAGTTTTGCCGATAGAGCTTCCGCCCAGGAATTCAAGCCAGCCGCGCCAGCCCCATCTGACCTGGTCGCGCTTTATGAAGCAGCCCCTGCTCCCGAAACAGCGGAAGAGACGGAAAGCTCAATCCAGCAGCAAGGCCAGGTCAGCAACCTGCCCGACGAGCCCAAGCCTGCCGCTGGGACAAATCCGCCCACGAAAAAGGAATGCCGCTTCAAGCCATGCCCCAGGCCTTTCATGGATTGGTACAAGCGCTTTGTGAACGGGCCCCAGGTCAAGCCGCTCACGCCGGAGGAAAAAGGCTGGTTGGCTCTTCGCAATTTTCTAGACCCGTTCAATGCTGTCACGATCCTTGGTGAAGCAGCCATCTCTGTGGGAGCCGACTCGCACTCCGCCTACGGTCCTGGCATGCCCGGTTTTGGACGGTACGTCGGGGTCAGCTACACAGAGGATCTGACGGGGGAGTTCTTTGGCACATTCCTCATCCCTTCTCTCGTTCATCAGGATCCGCATTACCACCGTATGCCGAACGCGTCCTACTTTCGCCGGAGCATGCATGCCATCGCGCAGGTGGTCTGGACGCAGGGTGACAACGAAAAGGGAATGTTGAACTACGCGAATCTCGTGGGGTACGCCATCGATGACGAGATAGCCAACCTGTACGTACCAGGGCGCCAGACCAACGCTGGGGCGACCACTCAACGCTACTTTATCGGTCTCGCGACATCGCCCATTTCCAATTTCATCAGCGAATTTCTACCCGACCTTGCCAGCCACATCCATGTCCAGGTTGTAGTCGTGCAGCGCATCGTCAACCAGGTAGCTCAGAAAAACAACTCGGAATAGGGGCGGCCACGATTTTTGTGGATATGAGGCTTCCTGCCTTCATTGCAATTATTGAGTACCCCGCTCCCCGTCCTGATGTTGCAGTTCAGCCACAGATTTCGCCATTCGCTGTTGGGACTTTGGATTGACCCCCAAACACAGTTAACCTACAGATGAGTCAATAGCCTCCGGCCCAGCATCAGAGTGGGCAGGGGCCGCACCGGGCGAGTACGAACCGTCCGCGACCACACTTTCAAGGAGAATCCAGCGCCGATGTCAAAAGCGACTAAATACGCAGAGAAAGCCGTCGTCTACGCAGCTAAAGGTGCGTGGGCAGTGTTCGAGCGGGTGAATCGCATCAACCCGAACCCGTCCATCACCCCCAAGTGGAGCGACAAGCCCCTGCTCAAGAGCTGGGAAAAAGAGAAGCCGCCCCTGGGCTGGCCCCGCTCGACCGATTCGCTCTGTCCGAAATGCGTTCCCGAGATTCGCCAGCAGATCCTCGACGGCAAGCTTCCTCATGAAGTTCTGCTGAATGAGAAGGTCGGCGAAATCAAGGCCCAGATTATCGAGCGCGACGGACAGATCCTCATGGTCAAGGATTGCCCCAAGCACGGTCACTTCGAAGATCTCATGTCAACCGACGCAGCCTTCTTCAAGCACCTTGAAGAGAGCTTCCCCGGTCGTGACATCCGCGCCCACAATGACGAGAAGCTGCATAATCACGGCACCTCGACCGTGACCCACGGTCGCGGCTCGGTTCTGACCATTGATCTGACCAACCGTTGCAACATGATGTGCGATCCCTGCTTCATGGACGCCAACCAGGTTGGCTTCGTCCACGAATTGACCTGGGACGAGATCAAGACCATGCTCGACAACGCGATCACCATCAAGCCGCGTCGTCAGATGAGCGTCCAGTTCTCTGGCGGTGAGCCGACCCTGTCGCCTTACTTCCTCGACGCCGTTGCTTACTCCCGCAAGGTTGGCTACAACAGCGTTCAGGCTGCCTCGAATGGTATCGAGTTCGCCAAGAGCAAGGAACTTTGCCGCGCCGCTGCCGAAGCGGGTCTGCGCTACGTTTATCTCCAGTTCGACGGTATCGGCAACGCTGCCAACTCGCACCGCAAGGTCGGCAACCTGTTTGACGTCAAGCTGCAGGCGATTGCCAATCTGCATGAGGCCGGCGTGGATATCGTTCCTGTTACGACCATCATCAATGGCATCAATAACGAGCAGGTTGGCCGTATTATCGAGTTCGCGCTCGACAATCCCAAGACCATCAGCTTCCTCAGCTTCCAGCCGGTTTCGTTCACTGGCCGCGATGAGGACATCAGTGACGAGCGCCGACAGGCACAGCGCTACACTCTGAGCCACCTGGCACATGACGTCAAGAGCCAGACAGGAATCGGCGAGCCCGCCCGTGATTGGTTCCCCATCAGCTTTATGAGCACCTTCTCTGACTGGGCCGACAATATTCACGGACCCCAGGCCGAGTGGGGCCAGCTCTCCTGCGGCTGCCATCCCAACTGCGGCATCGGCACCGCGCTCATGATCGACAAGGAAACCAAGGAAGCAGTTCCCGTTCCCGCCTTCCTCAAAATCGGTCAGGTAGCCAAGGATCTCGCCAAGGTCAACGACGCAGCCCGCGGCAAGTTCTGGTCGATGGTTGGTTTCGCTCTGGCTCTGGTTCGCAACTACGATCCGTTCATGGCTCCTACCCACTTCAAAATCACTGACATGATGAAGAAGATGGATAAGACCTTTGGCGCATCGGGCAAGAGCTACGGCAAGGTCTCAGGCGATCGTACCGCTGAGGACATCAAGCTGCGCCGCGCCGATCGTTGGAACTTCCTCTTCATCGCCGGAATGTGGTTCCAGGATTTGTTCAATTACGACTTCCGTCGTACGGAACAATGCATCATTCCTTACGCAACCCAGGAAGGCGAAATCAGCTTCTGCGCTTATAACACTGGCGTAGGCTGGCGCAACATCATCGAGAAGATGCACATGACCGCAACGCTCACCAAGTGGTATGAAGAGCACGGCCGTCATGAAATCTTCGCCGGCGGCAAGAAGGTGGGCATGGGCGAGCAGGGCCACAAGCTCGAACTCAACATGAGCCACGTTAACTCTGAAGCCAACCATACGCTGGATGATCTGGGCATCGCCAAGAACTCCCGCGAAGAGAAGATTCGCGCCCGCGACGAAAAGATCAAGGCCGACGCCGAAAGCGCCCGCATGGCCAAGCTCTATCGCGAGCACGTTCTTGGTGAAAAGCCAATCGAAGGCCTGATCCGCCTCGATGCGATCGCTCCCGCGAAGCCAGTAGCAACTCGTAGCGAAGAGCCTGTAGCTGGCGACTAACCTTTAGTCCGCTCTAATCACAAAAGCCGCCCGGAAGGGCGGCTTTTGTGCGTTTGCATTCGTGTGCCAAGCTGGACTTATCCGCCCCATCCGCTCCTGCGCGTGCCAAAGCTGTATGCCACTCCAAAGGAAACGATGGGATAGAACCGCAGCAGATCTGCATCCTTCTGGTACTTGTTGACCTGTACTGCCAGATCTGCCTGTGCCGTAGGGTCTGTTGCGACATTCACGCAGTTCTGGCCATTTGAATCGCAGACATAACCCGTAAGTCCCAATGAGAATGTAGGAGTTTTGGTAAATGCTACGCCAATCTCAAATGGAAAGCTCAAGTGTTTCCCCGAGCGTGGAATGGAATTTCCCCAACCCGTGGTCATCGTAAATGCCGGTGACCCATTCCCAAGGCCCAGCAGTCCAGTACCCCTTACTGCTTGCCTACCTTTGGCGGAATAGTATGTGTGATCATTCAAAGAAAAGCTCGTGCCTGCATCGGCGAGAAAAGTCGCATTGGCATGGTTCTGGTTGTAAAACAGTACCCCAGGGCTGAGTCGAAATCCCTTGTGGAACGGGTAATAGTCCACTGCCACACTTGCCGAAGCCAAATGGATGTTGGCATCCACATTGAAGCCCTGCGCACTGATGTTGTTTACTGTGTACTGGAAGAAGCTGCCCGACCCGCGAAAATTTAAATGGCCTGTCAAATTAGTCGCTGTCTGCAGACTAACTCCGAGTGGAGAAATGGCAATGCCCAGCGCAACCCGCGAAAAAGGTCTCATTCCGCCCGTAACCGCGGGTGCAATTGCGTTACCTCTGGTACTGCCGGCAGTCGGCTCTGCTGATGGTTCCGTTATCATTGCGATCGAATTTCCTGGTAGAGGCGCGGCGAAGGCGGGACTTTCAGCACTGCTCGAAAATGCATGATTCGTTTGCGTGTTGCCAGTAAGAGAAACCGCGATAAGAGTCATAGGAAAAGCCAGCGTGGTCAGCTTTGAGCTTAAATGGGGTATGTTCAAGGATGTCTCCAATGAAGCGGGGGATGAGCCTTGGCATAAATAGGCCATGGCTAAAAATCCGCACGTCCTGCTTCTCTTAACAAGGCAGCACGGTAGCGGAGGCGCAAACTGTGTGTATATTTTAGTTACCTGTGTTCCAAAAGTAACATTACCTGAAATGGATGTCTTGTTGTCCTTATCGGAAACATCCATAAAACGTCATGAATTCACGAGGAATTCGGAGAATATCTACCTCTGTAGCCGGAGGATCCGTATTTCGGCCTTCTTTGCCACGCAAAAAACACTAAAATCGCGTGAGAGTAAATTGATTGAAGGGCGTTCGTGGCAGAATCCAGGCTCACAATACTCAAACAGACAAGTGGTCCGGTCTCTGAGGCCGTCCAAGAGCTACGGCGTTGTCTGCTTGCCTGGTACGACAGCAACCGCCGTGATCTGCCATGGAGGCGTACCACCGATCCCTATGCGATCTGGATATCCGAAATCATGCTCCAGCAGACTCGCGTGGCCGCCGTCTTGCCCAAATATGAAGAATTTCTTCGCAATTTCCCATCCGTGGAGTCGCTTGCCAACGCTTCCGAGGCAGATGTGCTCGCGTTGTGGAGTGGACTTGGCTACTATCGCCGCGCCCGGATGCTGCACCGAGCTGCGAAACTCGTGGCCTTTGAATATGGCGGACGCATGCCAATCGTGGCGGCGGAACTGCGCGCTCTCCCCGGCGTTGGAGCCTACACATCCGCAGCCATAGCCAGCATCGCTTTTGGGGAAGCAATCGCGGTTATTGATGGCAATGTCGAACGGGTGATTCAGCGCCTGGCGGGTTGGGGCACGGACTCATCTGCAGGGCTGGCTGAAATAGCTCGCAATACTGAGTTGATGGCGAATACCGTCCTCGATCCTGACCGGCCAGGCGACTTTAACCAGGCCATGATGGAGTTGGGTGCGACCGTCTGCCTGCCTCGAAATCCGATGTGCCTGCTTTGTCCGCTTGAGGCTTTCTGCCAGACACGCGGGGAACATCCAACGCCGCCACGAGCGAAAATGCGTAGTCAGGACGCGGCTTACGCCCTTGTTGTGCGCACCGGTGGAGCTAGAAAAAAGGGTCGCGAAGTACTGCTCGTGCAACGCTCTGAAGAACTCACTGTCATGCCCGGTATGTGGGAGTTGCCCGCGCTCCGCGAATCACAGGTTCCGGCAGCGGAACTACGCATGGCCGTACGCCATGCAATCATGCAGGTGAACTACTACGTTCGCATCCGCACCGTTTTTGAAGATGACATCAAGCAACTTACCGTTCCGGCGAAATGCAAAAAGTGGGTGCCGCTGAAACAACTGGGTACTTTGCCCTTGACTGGCTTGACTCGCAAAGTCCTGCTCCGCGCCAAATTCGCCGAATTAGCCACTGTACCTACGGTGAATTCTGCCGAGCATGTACCGGGATAGTGTCTATGGCCTAATAGATCTGTTCCCATTGGGCCGCCTTCTAGTAATAGTCAGAACAGCTTAGGTAGTAGCCACACTGGGTGCAGACCAGTTTGCAATGGTGTCCAGTCAGAAGCTGACTACAGTTGGGGCAAATCTGCTGGTGATGTGTTGCTTTGTGTGCAGGTTTCTCGTGGCCCTCATGTAAAAATTCGTGGGCAAACTCGGGATCGAGTGCTGCTGGCCGCTCCGGAAGCATGTCGAGAGATTAGCATGGAGAAGGTGCAGCCTCCGCCAACAACCTGGAGGTTGCGGCGGAAGATAGGCTAATTCCCTTGAATAGGAATCACCGCCCAATCGGGCGCATCAACGAATTCAACCAAAAGGAGCAATCATGGCAAGCAAGGCAAGTGCAGTCTGGACCGGTTCTCTCAAAGAAGGCAAAGGCACCATCAGCACCGCAACCGGAGTTCTCTCCAATGCGAATTATTCCTTCGCAACCCGCTTTGAAGGCGCGGACAGCGGCACCACCCCCGAAGAGTTGATCGCAGCCGCTCACGCCAGCTGTTTCTCCATGGCTCTCGGCGCACAGCTCGGCGGAGCGGGTCTCACCCCCACGAAGATCGAGACTGCGGCTGCCGTAACTCTGGCCAAGGTCGGAGATGGTTTCTCGATCACCAAAATCACACTGACCACCACCGCCGATGTCCCAGGCGCCACCAAGGAAGTTTTCGATACCGCCGCTGCCAACGCCAAGGCTGGCTGCCCGATCTCGAAGCTCTTCGCCAACAATACTGAAATTGTCCTCGACGCGAAGCTCGTCTAAGGCATTTCCTGTAGTGCAAGAACCTATGCAGGAGAGAGCGGTTGCCGGTTGTCGGCAGCCGCTTTTTCTGGAGATAAATCAAACTGCAACCGGCACACCGGGATAGCCGCAACCATCAACCTCCCTTGACACTGGGCGCTCCATTTGCGAAACTCAAACTTGCTGCCAATCTGGCTTTACCTCCAGATGCAATGCCCGTGCCGAAGTGGCGGAATTGGCAGACGCGCATGGTTCAGGTCCATGTACTCGCAAGGGTGTGGAGGTTCAAGTCCTCTCTTCGGCACCAAAAGCAGCAAGAATCAAAACGCCCCGACCGGCTCGATCCGAACGGGGCTTTGTTGCGTCTGGGCATAAGGCACCTTCCGCACCTTTACCCCTCCTTCGGGAATCTATACTGAAGCCTGTATGACGCATCTTGAAAAAATTCTGGCCACCACACGCGATTCTGCCGCCGCCGCCAAGGAGCGCGTACCTAGTCATGAACTGGAACGCCTTGCCTCCCAGCATCACCCGCGAGGCTGGTGCGAGGCTATCAAGGCCAAGTCTGTGGACGGCCCTGCGATCATCGCAGAATTGAAGAAGGCGTCACCTTCCAAAGGGCTCATCCGCGAAGATTTTGATATTGAGTGGCTAGCCAGGCGGTACGCAGACGGTGGTGCTGCAGCTTTGTCGGTGCTTACGGACGAGCCGTACTTTCAGGGTAGTTTGCGCAATCTCGAACTAGCTTCGGGTGCAGTTTCACTACCGTGCCTCCGGAAAGATTTCATCATTGACGAATACCAAGTCATCGAAGCGCGGGCGCACGCGGCGGATGCCATTCTGCTGATCGCAGCCGCACTCAAAAGCCACGAATTGCTCTACCTGATCCGTACAGCACGAACTCTTTCGCTCGATATTCTTTGCGAAGTGCATACCAGTGAGGAGCTCGACCGCGTGCTTTCGTTGTCCGAGATACCTGACGCCATCGGCGTGAACAATCGCAATCTCTCCACCTTCGATGTGCGCCTCGAAACCTCCTTAGAGCTCGTTGACCGAATTCCAAAGACAGTCTTGCGCGTGGCAGAGAGCGGGATCGCTTCCGGTACAGACTTAGCCAGGCTGCGCAACGCTGGATTTAATGCCTTTCTCATTGGCGAAAGCCTGATGCGTCAGCCCGATCCTGCTGTGGCACTTCAGACTCTCATCACGGATTCTGTGAGCGCACAGGTCGGTCAGGGAATCTAAAATGAGCCTCTGGATCAAGATTTGCGGCAACACCAGCCTTGCAGACGCGCAGTTGGCTGTCGATGCGGGTGCAGATGCGGTAGGCTTCGTGTTTGCACCCAGCCCGCGCCGCGTAACGTCGCAGCAGGTAGCTGCAATTACTCCTCAACTGCCCAGATCTACAGAGAAAATCGGCGTATTCGTCGAATCTGATTTCTCAGCAATCGTGTCCACCGTAGAGGAAAGCAGACTGACCGGAGTTCAGCTCCACGCTGGTGCAGATTTCGACGATCAATCTGATAAGCAACCATCGGATCTATCTGAGAAACTGAGAACGCATTTTGGTTCGGATCTAAGAATCCTGCAGGTAATTCACTACGGGTCTTCGGCCCTAGCGCAGCTTGAGTGCGCCACTTCTAATCCGTATATTGACGGTGTACTCGTGGACTCCCGGACAGCGACTGCCGTCGGTGGCACTGGCATTCCGTTTGATTGGCAATCTGCCCGCGCCACGATCTTCAATCAACGTCCTAATCTCAAGTTGATTGCCGCAGGTGGCCTCAGCCCTCTGAATGTGGCTGAAGCAATCACCATGCTTCGCCCCTGGGGAATTGATGTAGCCAGCGGTGTGGAAGAGGAGCCTGGTAAGAAGGCTGCTGCGAAGATTCTCGCGTTCATCACGAATGCCCGCACTGCTTCATTCGAACAAACGACGCAAGCACGCTAAGCATCCTCCCGGAATTAGCTACTGCAGAACTGTATCCTGACGAATCTGGCCATCGGCGGCGAAACCGGGAATCAGGGAATCCCATGTGACCGGCATACAGAGAACCGGGCATGTCACATGCGAGATTACCTGCAACACTGTGCTTGATTGGAATTCTTCTTCCGTCAGTTCATTTTCAGGAGAACCAAGCACAACTAAGTCTGCCGCGCACTTGTCGGCATACGCAGCAATTTGCTGACCTGCAATACCTGTCGTGATCAAGTGTTCGATCGGAGTGTTGTGTGCGCTGTCCGTCGTAAGGCTACGTAATTTTTCAAGATCGTACAGGCAGTCGCCGTCGTTTGCATCACGAGTTACATGCAGGGCGATGACCTGTCTCCGCGCCGTCTCTTGTGCCCATCTGAGACCGGAGATTGATGCAGCAGAGAAATCTGTTGCAACCAGGATCCTTCGGCAGCGTACCGTCCATGGCGCTGCTATCGCTGCCATTGGTGAAACTGTCATGATGGGGCAGCGCGAGCGGGCCAGCAATTGTCGCGCAACCGTGCCAAGAGCCACTGGCCCAGCCTCAGTCCTGCCCTTGGTGCCCAGGATCAGCAGGTCTGCGTTGTGATCCTGCATCGATTGCAGGATGCGCTCACAAACGATCCCGCTTTCAACCACCGAATGTATCTGTATACCTTGACTGTGCGCCTCGTTCTCTATCCTCCTTAGTTCTTCACGGGCCAGCAGATTCGCTGAGAGCATCTCCGGAATACCCCTTGGGAAGGCATATCCCAAGGGATCAATCACATGAATGAGTACCAGTGTCGAGTCATTTGCCCGTGCTATAGACTGGGCGTACTGGAGCGCTGCTGAATCCGTCCCACTGAGATCTGTGGCCAGGGCAATCGTCTTAAAACGAAATTGATCTTTCATTACACCATTCCTTCACATGCAGGTTACTTAGTTAGCGCAGTGCTTTCACCAACGCTCCTGCTGAACTACACTGCCAGCTCGGGACCAGGAAATATGACCTGCAGGAGAACCTGCGGTTCATGACTCTTGTAAGCAATTGCCCCTGAACCCTTCACTGGCATGGTGCACCTTTATAGGGAAGCGGCTTGAGATGGATATCTCTCCCCAATCACTGTGGCTGTGCGAGCCTCCCCAATCTTCAAATACTCCAAGAGTTGAAGATTGAGCGGTACAGCGAACACCGGGCAGGTCGCCGCAGCCATTACCTTGTAGGCCGTGCTTTCTCCTAGAGGCCAGGTAAACTGACCCTCTTCAACTCCAAGGACGATCCAGTCCGCATCGATGCGCATGGCTTCCTTGCGTATCTCTTCCGTCTTGTTGCCGAAAGCGACATTTACGCGAATCTGGAGATCCGTATCCTTTGTTTCAGGGATCAGGGCCGCAGCCAGGTTCTCAGCCCACGATAGTGTGCATCCAGGGTGAATGCTTTGCTCGACATCGCGCTCGGGAATATGGAGCAGGATCAATTCGGCGTGGTAGGCCCTGGCTACCTCAACGGCCAGCCTTACGCTCGATTTGTAATTTCCGCTCATCGAGACGGGATGCAAAATCCTGCGTGGGGACGCGTGGCTTTCGGATTTTTGGCAGCGGGGACCAACAGCGAAAACCGGAATCTGAACGCTTCCTAGAAGTTGATTTGCAACTGAGCCCAACACCAACTGTCCCCACTTGCCACGGCCATGTGTGGCCATGATCAACCGGTCTGCACACGTAATCTCCGCCTGTCTCTGGATCACGTTGGCGGGGAGGCCTTCTTTTGCGACTACTTCGCAAGGGATGCCGTGGCTCTCAATTCGTGCAGCCATGGCATGCAACTCCCGATAGGCTTCCTCTTCCAGCAGCATCGGGTCCAGCGGCGGAATCGCCCCTGCGTCGATCGAGTACGACTGGACGGGAAGAATCGCGTGGACCAAGGTGACATGCGCACCGCTTATCTGGGCCTGTGCGACGATGTGTGGAATCAGGTATTCACCATCCGTCAGGTCGGTCGCGACCAGGATGCGTTCCGGATAGGCAAAATGGCTCTTGCAGTTGGAGACTTCAGCGAAGGTTTTCATGGCGACACCCTCCTTGCATAATTCAACTCTGCGCCTGAAAAAACTACATTTCCGTGACGGGCATCACGGAAACAGCCAAAATAAAACAAGTTCCAACGCCTATCTATCAGGTGGCTCCGTTTTCGAGGAGCTCACAGCTAGTACACTGATTTGTTGACGTGTAATTTCGTGAGCGGAGGGCATTTCCATGGCGACGGTAACTCTTCCCGAGAAGCATTCTGAAGCGGCAGATTTGAAGCCTGGCCGTTTTGGAGCCTACGGTGGCCGGTACGTCCCGGAAACCCTTATGGCCGCCCTCGAAGAACTCGAGCAGGCCTACGCGGCTGCCCAGGCAGACCCCGCTTTTCAGGCCGAGCTAGCCGACCTGCTGGCCAATTTTGCAGGCCGAAAGACCCCGCTCTATCTCGCCAAGCGCCTGACGGAAGACCTCGGCGGCGCCAAAATCTACATCAAACGCGAAGATCTGCTCCACACCGGGGCGCACAAGATCAATAATGCCCTCGGCCAGGGTCTGCTGGCGAAACGGATGGGCAAGAGGCGCATCATCGCTGAAACCGGCGCAGGCCAGCATGGAGTAGCCACGGCGACCGTCTGCGCCCTCCTCGGCATGGATTGCATCGTCTACATGGGCGAGGAAGATATCCGCCGCCAGGAACTGAACGTCCTGCGTATGCGTCTGCTCGGCGCCGAGGTCAGGCCAGTAAGTTCTGGTTCCAAGACCCTCAAGGATGCCGTCAATGAAGCTCTGCGCGACTGGGTCACCAATGTCCGCGACACCTATTACATTCTAGGCAGCGCTCTCGGGCCTCATCCTTATCCGACTATGGTGCGCGACTTCAACCGCGTGATCGGACTCGAGATCCGCGAACAGATCCTGGAAAAAGAAGGCCGCTTGCCCACAGCGATCATTGCCTGTGTCGGCGGCGGTTCAAATGCAATTGGAGCTTTCCACGCCTTTCTGGACGATGCTGATGTGCGTCTGATCGGGGTAGAAGCAGGCGGTCGTGGCAAGGGTCTTGGCGAACATGCAGCCCGTTTTGACGGCGGCACACCTGGCGTTTTGCAGGGAACTTATTCCTACGTCCTCCAGGATGAGAACGGACAGGTCTCGCTGACGCACTCGGTTTCCGCAGGTCTGGATTACGCTACCGTCGGTCCGGAGCATGCCGCGTTGCATGATTGTGGCCGGGCCGAATATGTTTCGGCGGACGACAAACACGTTCTCGAAGCGGTCGTGAAGCTAGCGCGCACCGAAGGCATTCTTCCCGCGCTTGAGTCCGCGCACGCAGTCGCTGAGTGCATGAGGATTGCGCCCACAATGGCCCCGCATGACATACTGGTAATCAATCTTTCTGGACGCGGCGATAAGGACATGGGTATTCTCGCCCGCGAACTGAATATCCAGGGAGCCGAGGGCCACTAGCCCGCTCGAACGAACCATGGCGATCCGATTCCAGCAACATCCCGGCCTCGTTGTATACCTCACGGCAGGGGACTCCGGCCTCACCCCATCCACCTCGCATTCAGGTGACAAGAGTGCTGACCTTTCTACGACGCGGGAGATTGCTTTGGCCGCAATTGATGCCGGAGCCGACGTGATCGAGCTAGGCGTCCCCTTCAGCGATCCGCTTGCCGACGGCCCAGTCATCCAACGCGCCAGCGAACGCGCGTTAGCTCGCGGTACCCGTCTGATTGACGTCCTGGCGCTGGCAGCCGACTTACGCAGCGCACGTCCCGATGCCGGCCTGGTCATATTTTCTTACTTGAATCCCATCCTCCGATTTGGCATGAAAAAATTCGCCGAGGCTGCGTCACAGGCAGGGGTAGATGGAGTGCTGATTACCGACATGATTGTGGAAGAAGCGGCTGACTACATCGCAGAGATGGAGCGGGTGCACCTTGCCCCCATCTTCCTCGCCGCACCCACCAGCCCCGACGAGCGCCTGCAGGCAATTGCCGCTCACTCCAAAGGATTTGTTTACGCCATCTCCCGCACCGGAATCACCGGTAAACAGCAGAACCTTACCGCGGACGCGGCATCGCTGGTCGCCCGCATTCGGCGATGGACCAAGCTGCCGGTAGCCGTCGGGTTCGGCATCTCTAACGCGGATCACGTCACGCAAGTGAGCGAGTTCGCAGATGCGGCGGTTATCGGCAGCGCGATCGTCGAGTTGATCGAAAAATCAACAGAGGACCAGGCACCAGGCGCAGTGGCTCGATTTATCAAGGGTCTGCGCCAGTTCCACGCGGTGCAGGCCCTTTAACAGCGACCGGCAGGAGCAGCCCATCCAGTACTCCAGCCCTAGCTCGACGAACCCTCGCAGGCGGTACCTTTTACAAGGTTGCCGTATAGTTCAGGCTTAACTTATTTCTCTTGCACCCCGAGGCCAGGGCACTTCGCCCCACTCCCGGAATAAAGGCGCAAAGAGCATTACGAGGCAAATATGACGTTGGAAGAATTGCGGAAACAGATTGATGAGCTGGACCGCCAACTGGTAGACCTCCTCAGCAAGCGCGCTGAGGCTGCTCTTGAAGCTGGCCGGTTAAAGGTAGCCACTTCGCTGCCCATCTACGAGCCTGCGCGCGAAAAGACAATCTATGAAAACATTCGCGCCACCAATAAAGGCCCGTTGCCGGATATCGAGCTGACCCATATCTTCGAGCGCATCATCGATGTAATGCGTGCCTTGCAGAAAAATGAGTTGGCCAACAAGAGAAATGCCCAGGCGCAAGAACTGGGCCAGGCAGCAGGCGTGCAGTCGCCCGAGACGGGGAACCAGCAATGATCGTAGCAATGATGGAAAACGCAACAGAAGAACAGATCGACCACGTAATTGAAAAAATGACCGAAGCGGGCGTGAATGTGCACCGCACCACCGGAACCACCCAGAGCATCCTCGCTGGCGTTGGCCCAACTGCCTCACTGGACATTGAAGAGTACAAGCTGATGGCGGGCGTACTGACCGTTCATCGCATCAGCTCACCTTACAAACTGGCTGGTCGCAGCTTCCGCCCCGAAGGCACCATCGTCACCTTCTCCAACGGAGTCACCATCGGCGGCGATCAGGTCGCAATGATGGCAGGCCCATGCTCGATCGAAAATCGTGACCAGATTTTCCTTGTAGCCGAGCAGGTCAAAGCCGCCGGAGCGTCCTTCCTGCGCGGCGGAGCTTACAAGCCCCGCAGTTCGCCGTATGCCTTCCAGGGTATGGGGATTCCCGGGCTCAAGCTTATGCGCGAAGCAGCCGATGCAAATGGCCTGCTCGCCATCAGCGAAGTGATGGAAATCTCTCAGATCGAGCCCATGTTGCCATACATCGATTGCTTCCAGGTCGGTGCTCGCAACATGCAGAACTTTAACCTGCTGCGTGAGCTCGGCAAGGTACGCAAGCCAGTGCTGCTCAAGCGCGGTATCGCGGCCACCATTGAAGAGCTGCTGCTCTCGAGCGAGTACATCCTGGCCGGTGGTAACTACGACGTCATCCTCTGCGAGCGTGGTATTCGCACCTACGAGACCTACACTCGCAATACGATGGATATCTCCGCGATTCCGGTCATCAAGAAGCTTTCGCATCTGCCTATCGTCGGCGATCCGTCGCATGGCACTGGACGCCGCGACCTGGTTCCTGCCATGGCCAAGGCTTCAGTAGCAGCGGGAGCCGATGGCATCATCGTGGAAGTGCACCCCAACCCCGACAAGGCCGTTTCGGATGGAGCGCAAACGCTCTTCCCAGAAGTCTTTGCCCAGCTGGTAACCGATCTCAAACTGATCGCTACTGCCGTGGGCCGCAGCGTCTAAATGACCCCGTCGCTGGAACGCATACTAATTCTCGGCACAGGCCTGCTCGGAGCATCGACAGGCCTGGCTTTGCGTTCAGCCGGATTCAGCGGTTCGATCATTGGCTGGGATAAAGACGCTTCCCAATCTGACCTCGCACTGACCGCTGGCGCAATTGATTCCGTCGCAGCAGATCCAATCGAAGCCGCGTGTGCAAGTCAATTAATTCTGCTCGCTGCACCTGTCTACGCAATTCTCGACTGGATGAAGCAGCTTGCTCCCGTCCTCAGCAACGATCACATGGTCACCGACCTGGGCAGCACCAAGGCGCAGATCACCGCCGCAGGGAATGAGCTATTCAACCAGCCAGGCCGCGCTGGATTTCTCGCTGGGCATCCCATGGCAGGGAAAGAAGTCAGCGGAGCCTCGGCCGCAGAAGGTACTCTCTTCCACAATGCCGTGTGGATCTTCACCACCGATGAGAATCAGCCGCCGTTGCAACCCGACGCCATGCACCACGCTTCGGAATGGCGCAGCTGGGTGCAGAAGATGGGTTGCCGCGTTCTAGACCTCGATGCACATCGCCACGACGAACTCGTAGCCTGGGTGAGCCACCTACCACAGTTCCTGTCGACAGCCCTCACCGCTCTATTAGAGGAAGAGGTGGGCGGCGCTCCGGAACTGACCGCCGTCGGTGGTCGCGCCCTGCGCGAAATGACACGCCTCGGCTCCAGCCCCTATTCAATGTGGCGCGATATTGCACTCACTAACACCGATGCTATCGCAGCGGCCATCCATGCCCTCGAACAGCGTCTCGCGCACGTCCGTGAAAATCTCCGCACTCCAGAACTCCGCAGCGAATTCGAACAAGCGAACCGATTTCGCAAAGGCTGAGCAGACTTTTTTTTGTGTTTGATTACTGATTCTACTGGTGCTAGGATTTGCCCATCTTAGCGGGAGCAACTTATGAACTACCGCACTATTACCCTGATGGCGACTTTGGCTATTACTGCTGCCAGCCTTTTAGCGCAGCAGCCATTGCGCGGGCCGGATGGTGGCACTAAGACTCGTGTCAGCGGCGTGGACGTGCTCGCGGTACCGAATGCCCCTTTTTCCAGTACGACCACCACTGAATGGACCCGCACTCTCGAAGATGGCACCGTGATCAAGACTCATCTCCTGGCCCACATCGCTCGCGACAGCAAGGGGCGTGTTTATCGCGAACGGTGCAGCTTTGTGCCCGCCAATGTGGACCCGTCATCGCATCTCAACGAAGTGCATATCTACGACCCGGTAGGGAAGTTTCAAATGCGGTGTGGTCTTCGCGCCAGGCAGTGTGTCGTTTCCAACTACACTCCCCAAACGTTCTTTGACACCATTCCCGAAGGCTCTTTCGCGGATGGAACGCGGTATCTCAAGCGCGAGTTTCTGGGAACCCAGACCATCTCTGGTCTCAGCGTCACCGGCACAAGGGAAACCAAGACGATCAATCCGGGGGTAATTGGAAACGATCGTGCGTTGAACTTGTCACGAGAGTTCTGGTACAACGCAGAGCTGCAGACCAACCTGAAAGTGATCCGCGATGAACCTGGCACAGGCAGGCAGGTCATAACCCTCAGTGAGATCTCCCGCGACGAACCGAATCCCGAGATATTCAAGATGCCTTTTGGTTACACCGTTCTCGATACCCGGTCAGGCAAGAGCAGGGTTGAATCCCAGCGTTAGGAAGTTAGCCGCGCACCGCCAAAAGCAAAATCAGCCACGTCAGCGTCCAGAATCGAACGTTTGTTCGTAATTCTGGACACCTCGTGCGCTCTCTCAATATGCGCTGGAATAGTTCAAAGTACTGAACGCACATACCTTGCGCCGGCTTGCTCGTGGCTCAAGAATGGTCTCTCAATTGCTGCCAGGTCATCAAGCTAGCAATCTCCATCCAAGGAGGCCGATCATGTCCCACTTCGAACGTATTCGCGACGTAATCTCTGGACCCTTCAGCCCGGAAATCATGCAACAGCGCACCGCATCGGGTTGGCAACTCGTCTCAATTGAGTGGCGGCGAGAACTTCCCGCTTCAGAAACCCCCAGCGACGGGGCCTTCAGCGAAGATATCCCTTACGGTTTACGCATATCGGACGACGGTCTCCGGCTCGAAGTTCACCCCACCGAAAATCAAGCACTCATGCTGATGATGGAGCTACTCGGGCAGGATTTCCCCTATTCCGCAATCGTGAGTGACCTGAACGAAAAAGGCTTTCGCACTCGCGAAAATAAACCCTGGACACGCATTGCCGTCTTCAACATGATGCCCAGACTCATCGAAGTTGGACCGCGCATGTTCTCCTCAGAAGAGTGGAAGACTAGGGGAGACAAGTTCGTTCACCGAGCAGAACCCAGGCTGCCATGAAACATGAGCTGACCTGAATTTGAGCGTCATAAAGCACGGGGAGCGTATCCAATGCTCACGTATGCTGAATTCACGTATGACCGCTCCCCCGCGTAACACCACTTGGATTCTGCTCTTATTAGGCTCGCTCTGCGTCGTCACGCCCTTCGCGATAGACATGTACCTGCCTGCGTTTTCGACGATCGCGGCAGAGTATAAGACCACCACATCCGCAATTTCGCTATCGCTGTCGACCTATTTCGTAGGCTTTGCCATCGGGCAAATGCTCTACGGGCCGCTTCTCGACCGCTACGGCAGAAAACGCCCGCTGTACGTCGGACTCATAGCCTATGTAATCTGCTCCATTGGCTGCGCCATCGCGACAGACTTCAAGATTTTCGTGGCCTTCCGCTTTCTCGAGGCGCTTGGCGGTTGTGTGGCGCAGGTGGGAGCAATCGCCATGGTGCGCGATTTCTTTCCAGTGAAAGAAAGCGCGAAGGTTTTTTCGCTACTCTTTCTTATGATCGGAACCTCCCCGCTGCTGGCACCTACCATCGGCTCTGCAATTGTCGCGGGCATAGGCTGGCGATGGATCTTTGTCCTGCTTGCTAGCATCGCGTTCGTGATTCTTGTGATGATCTTCTTCCATCTGCCGGAAGGGCACGAGCCCGATCACTCAGTTCGATTGCATCCCACACATATGCTCATCAGCTTCTGGAGCATCTTCCGCAATCCGCAGTTTCTTACCTATTCGCTTGCTGGAGCTTTTTCATTCGCGGGTCTGTTCGGCTTCGTCGCTGGCTCGCCCATTATCTTCATGGATGGCTACCACATGGGCACCAGGGCTTTTGGCATCACCTTTGCGGTACTGGTTATGGGCTTCATCGGCGGCAACCAGGTGAATGTCATGCTCTTGCGCAGATTCACCAGCCAGCAGATCTTTATGGGAGCACTTCTGGTCCAGGTGTTAATCGGAGTCGTATTCTTTATCGCTACGCACAATAACCTGCTCGGATTACGGTCAACGTTGGTCTTGTTCTTTGTCTTCCTGACCTGCATCGGCCTCACCTACCCCAACGCAGCCGCCCTCGGCCTTGCTCGCTTTTCGAGCGATGCAGGTCGAGCCTCTGCGCTGCTGGGCTTCCTCCAGACCGGTACGGGAGCCCTCATTTCGACCGGCATCGGGCTCCTGGGCGTTCAAGCGGTCATCACTCTGCTCTCTGGAACGACATTGCTGGCACTGGTCATCCTTCTGATCGGTCGTCCGTTCATCGGAAGAGTCCTTGAAGCCGAGCAAAGCGAAACCGCCCTGCTCCACTAGCCAGGGCGGTTCATTTCGTTCTTGAAGTGGTGATCTGGTAACGAGATTAGTCCTGGGTCGCTCCCGGGTGATAGACGAACACCTGATTAGGAATATCCACGCTCGATCCGGGTACCTTCAACTTGAGCTTGAGAGTGGCAACCTCAGGCTTACCGTTGAGATTAGTCACAAAGCTCAGCTCGTACTGGTTGCGCAGGCGCCGATTCAGATCCTCGAGATAGGGCTGGAACGAAACTGGATTGCCCATCCCCTCCCAATATGACCTGCCGCCCGTTGCTTGCGTTACTTGTAGCATCAGGTTCTGGCCGGCATTGTTTTCGTAGTTGGTATTGTTGGCGCGACCCTGATCTCGCCAGTAGATGGTGTAGATCACCAAGCCTGCTCGTACAGAGTCAGTGATAGCAGCCTGCAGATATGGATCATCGGGATCATAGCGTCGGTCGTAGTTATCGACCCCGTCCGTAATCGCGATGACTTCACGACGCGCCGTTCGGTCATTCGACGGCCAGTTCTTCGCCAGATCGGATATGCAGAAGTAAGGGCTTGCGTTCATCCCCGGTACGCCACCAGGCAAGTGAAGACCCTTCTGAACCAGTGCGCGATCTTCCGAAAGCGGCCCGGTGAATAACGCACGTCCATTCTGCATGTACGCGACAGCTACTTTGGCATTAGGAGGAAGGCGCTGGATAAATCCTGCCAACTCACTCAGCTGAGATCCCAGTCCATTGCGCGCACCACCATCGATCAGCACAACCATTTCCAGCGGAGTTGCAGGGCCAAAGGGCTTAAAGCTCGTGATACTCGAATCTTTTCCGTTTACCTGAATCTTGAGATTTTGTGCGGATACATCAGCCGGCGTGGCGCCGTCCTGTTTCGGCAGGATTGTGACTATTGTTTGTCCCTGCCCCTGTTTTTCAATTTGAGAGAACGCTGGCGCCGCCAATAAAAGTGCACCAGCCATCATTCCTACAGCCATTCGAAGTTTCGACATTGGAGTTGCTCCCTCTGATGTAGACACGCAATCGCCACAAAAGTTGGCTATGCTGACCCTCTGACCATCTTCTATTCAGTTAGATGTGTCGAATCAGCAATTTGTCTCTGCCGGTTGCAACTTCTTCCCGCTTCGATCAGGAAATGGGAATATCTACCTGTACCGTCTCGCCATTTACAATCAAACCGTGCAGACTGACTCGTCAACCGCTATTATTCAGGCCGAAAACCTCACCAAGGTGTACCGTTCCGGCCGTATTGAAGTTCCCGCCGTACGAGGCGTTTCTTTCAGCGTGCAGCGTGGTGAATTCATCGCCATCGTTGGACCCTCCGGCTCAGGCAAATCTACCCTCTTCTACCTCCTCGGAGGGCTAACCCGCGCTACTACTGGCCGCGTGATCATTGACGGCGTAGATTTCGCAACTCTGAATGATGCGGAGCGTACCCGTCTTCGGAAACAGCGTATTGGCTTCGTTTTCCAGCGATTCAACCTGCTGCCCACTCTCACAGCCATGGGCAATATCGAGATCGCCTACGACATCAGCGGCCAGAAGCAACCACTTGAC
>Ga0302140_10003632_pt1 | contig 19767 bp, 19 predicted proteins | sample I_Bog_E1_1_FD_202095 | JGI IMG/M metagenome (GOLD analysis project Ga0302140, IMG submission 202095) | Peat permafrost microbial communities from Stordalen Mire near Abisko, Sweden - I_Bog_E1_1 | ecosystem: Environmental > Terrestrial > Soil > Wetlands > Peat | place: Sweden: Abisko, Stordalen... | reverse complement strand
CCAAATCCAACTGGCGAGTACCAGAGCCAGCCCAGCAGCCACATGATCGCCCCGCTCGCCAACACGGCCAGAATATTGAAGTGAAGATGCATTGTTTGTCCTCTCTTTCCTTTCGTTTTTGTTTGTACCCGCCAGGGGCTTCTCACTCCCCGGACTGGTTTTGATAAAGGCGGCTCATCTCCGCCCATTGGGGGAACTTGTTGATAGAGCCTGCCATGGACAAGCTCTACAGAATCCTGCGCGCCATAAAAGCCGAACTGATCGTCAATGCCAAAATCCAGTAACCCGCATTCACCACAAATAGCCTCAGCGGTCGCTTCTCCCAAATGTAGGTCGCCAGCATCGGCGCAGCCACCAACCCCAGCCCCACCACAAATCCAAACTTCGCGCCACCCTTGATTCCATACGTCCCGTTCAACAGGATCACGTGCAGAAGAATCACCGAGACTGAAATGTTGGCCGCGAACGTCAACAACATGCTCAGAGCCCACCGCTTGTCCGCTGCCTTCGCGTTCTCCGGCACCCCGCTCCTCGCCATCCTTCCAAAAAGCACCGGCGAGTACCACAGCGCGCCCAATATCCACTGCCCCACAGCCGCGGCCATCACCGGAACAAAGTTTATGAAATAAAACTTGAGCAAAACTTACCCTCCACTTAGCAAAGGATTTGAAAGGGCTCGGCTTCAGCCGTGCCGATGCGCGCCAAAACATGGAACTGGGCTTAAGCCCCTGAGGGATGTCTTTCTCTCCCTCCGAAAACAATCCCGGCCCCGCAGCGTCCCGAGCCAACGGACACAACACAAATTCCTGATGTTCTTTGCGCCCTTTGACTTTGCGGCAGGGGAAGGGCACTGTCAAGTGAAAACAGCCCCCCAGACCCCCTCAAGTCACCGCCCATTCACCGCCGCTTCAGCGCCTCCAGCTCATCCAGTGTCCGAGGCCAGTCCGCCCCCAGCAGCCGCGATAAACTCCTGTCCGCCAGCACCTTGCCGCCCGTCTGGCACGTCGCGCAGTAGTTCGTCTCGTTGTCCGCATACCGTATCCGCTGCACCGCGCCGCCGCACCGCGGACACGGCTTCCCAAACCGCCCGTGCACCGCCATCTCCGGCCGGAACGCCGTCACCCCCTCCGGAAACCCCGCCTCCGCTTCCCGCCCCAGCCGCTCCATCCACGCCGCCAGCGTCTCCCGCGTCGCCGCGAACAGCCGCTCCCAATCCCCATCCGTCAGCCGGCTCGTCAGCGTCACCGGCGACAGCCCCGCCGCCCACAAAATCTCGTCCGAATAAGCATTCCCCACCCCGCTGATCAGCCGCGGATCGGTCAGCGCCCGCTTCAGCGTCCGATTCTCCGCCCCCAGCGCCGCCCGAAACCCCGCCAGGTCCGTCTCAAAAACCTCCACCCCGCCCGGATCAATCCCCCGTAGCCCCTCTTCGCCTCGAATCACATGCAGCGACGCCCGCCGCTTGCTCCCCGCCTCCGTCAGCGTCAGCGTCCCCGTCTCAAAATCAAACGCCGCCAGATTCTGCCTCCCACCCACCTTCGCCCCCTTCGGTTTCCAATGCAGCCGCCCCGCAATCATCAAATGAATCACCAGCCAGATCGATGAATCCGTAGCGCCCGACAAATCTGTAGCGCCGGTCTCCAGACCGGCTGTACTGGCGGCGTCCTCGCCGCCAGATTGAAAAACGGCCGACCCCAGGTCGACCAATTTACCGAGATCGCCGCCATCGGCACCTTGCTCGCCCTCAATCCCAATCGCAATCCGCTTCCCAATCCGCCGAATCGCCGTCACCGTCAGCCCTTCCGCGCTCTCCAGCGGCGGATCAACCGTCCGCAGCAGAAACGGGCTCGCCACCCGCACCTTCTCAAGTTTCGCCCCAACAATCCGCGCCTCCAGCGCTTTGATGTAAGCCGAAATGTCAGGCAACTCTGGCATGGCTTCAATTGTGCAACAGCCTGTTGCACAATTGCTCGGTGGGGTCAGCACAACCGGAAATGAATTGGTCCTCCTGGAATCAATGCTGCACTTGCTGATACCGTTGCGGAATCTCATTCACTGGGAGCATCGGATGCGCATATCCCCGGCCGCCGCAGCCTTGGTAACCATATCGGGACTGTTGTCGCATGCTGCACAGTCCCAGACCACGCCGGAGTTTCACTTCCAATTCACCGAAAAGCCCGGCGAATACTCAATCGGGTTTCAAGTCGTCGAGCAATACGATCCCTCGCGGACGTTTCTCGCCGCTCCTGATGCGGGGCACAATGGAGACAAGCAGGAAACTCCTCGCCCCCTCCAGACATTAGTCTGGTTCCCGGCAAAGCCATCCACCCACCCGACCATGACTTTCGGCGACTATGCCCGGCTAATCAAAACAGAGACGAGCTTCAACAAGCCGATCGATCAAGGAAAGCCACAATCCTTCGTTGATGCGTTCTTTCACGGCACAACGGACACGCACTCATGGGCGATTCGCGATGCGGAAAACCAACCCGGCCGGTTTCCCGTCGTTATCTACGCCCCAAGCGTGAACGCGCCCGCAACCGAGAACATCGAACTTTGCGAATACCTGGCCAGCTGGGGATTTGTAGTCATTGCGAGCCCAAGCATGGGCGCCTCGTCACGCCAGATGACCGTCGATCTCGACGGGGCAAACGCTGAGGCGCGGGATATCTTTTTCCTTTTGGATCTCGCAAAGACCTTGCCGAACGCAGATATCTCAGCAACTGCGGTTGTCGGATACAGTTGGGGCGCAATGGGTGCTCTCTTCGCGACGGCAAGAGACAGGCGCATCGAAGCACTCGTCTCGCTCGACGGTTCATTCCGCTATTCGCCCGAAACAGTTCAACAGGCTTCGGATGTTCACCCGGATCAAATCACGACTCCGTTGCTTGTATTCAGTCGCGCCGAAGAGCCACTCGAAACATGGGACAAATCAAAAGATGGAAAGTCTTGCGTCTGCGCGCCCAGCGTCCTGAACGAATGGACGCACGGCGATCTTATCCATGTGAGGATGCTCGCCATGTCGCACATCCAATTCAGTTCCACTTATCAGCGCAGCGAGCGTTTTCGTAAAGAGGCCTTGCATTTCTCGCCCGAAGATTATTCCCTTGACGAGGGGGCGCAAAGCTACGGCTGGATTGCGGTATTCACGCGGCAATTCCTCAGCGCCTATCTGAAGCACGATCCAGACGCGCAAGCGTTTCTTGCTCGAACCGCGCTTGAGAACGGCGCCCCACGACACCTCTTCTTTGTGAGCGTCCGAAAAGCCTCCGCGAAGCCAAAATAGCGCATTGCGTGCTCACAGCACCGCATTATCAATCAGCCTGGTCGCCCCCACCCACGCCGCCACTGCAAACAGCGTCCCCGGCCCCGCAACCTCCACGGGCAGCAGCGTCGCCCAATCCACCACCTCAATGTAATCGACCCGCACCCCAGGCTCTTCCGCAAACACAGCCCTTCCCGCCGCCAGCAGCGCCGCGGCCCTTCGCTCGCCGCACGCCACTAGCCGCTCCACCTCGCGCACCGCCCGGCTCAGCACCAGCGCTTGCCGCCGCTCTTCCGCACTCAAATACACATTCCGCGAGCTCAGCGCCAGCCCGTCCGCCTCGCGCACAATCGGGCAAACCACAATCTCCGTCCCAATTCGCAGGCCCGCCACCATCCGCCGCAGCACCGCCACCTGCGCCGCATCCTTCTGCCCAAAGAACGCCCTATCCGCCTCGCATGCGATCAGCAGCTTCGACACCACCGTCGCCACCCCGCGAAAATGCCCCGGCCTCGACTTCCCGTCCAGGCGATCGCTCAACCCTGGGACCTCCACAAATGTTGCCGCCCCATCCAGTCGCCCCCCCAGCCCCTCCACATCCACAAACGTCCCCGGCCCAGCCCCACTCGACCCCGGATACATCTCCTCCACAGTCGGAGCAAACACCACCTGCGCCCCCGCCGCCTCGGCCAGTCGACAGTCCGCCTCCCAACTCCGCGGATACCGCGCGAAATCCTCGTTCGGCCCAAACTGTGTCGGGTTCACAAAAATGCTTACCGCTACCCGCCCGCACTGGCCCGCCGCGGCCTCAATCAGGCTCGCATGCCCCGCGTGCAGCGCCCCCATCGTCGGCACCAGCCCTATCGTTTGTCCCTTGCTTCTTTCTGCTCTCGACCAAGCCCGCAGCCCAGCCACCGTCCGCACTATCTCCATCAGGCCGGCCTCACCAGCCGCTGCCGATCTCCCGCCTGAAGATCTCGCTTTACCGCCTCAAGCTCCCGCTTCGCTGCCTTCGGCAGGTGATAGCTCTCTTCATCGTTCGGAAACGCTCTGTGTTCCACGTCGTCGCGATACTGCTCCACCGCCGCGCGAATCACCCCGCCCACGTCCGCATACCGCCGGACAAACTTCGCCGCCGGCGCAAACGTCATGCTCAACATGTCATGCAGCACCAGAATCTGCCCATCGCAGTCCGGCCCCGCCCCAATCCCGATCGTCGGCACCGCCAGCTCCGCCGTAATCGCCGCTGCCGTCTCGCGCGGAACCCCCTCCAGCACCACTGCGCCCGCTCCCGCCTCAGCCAGCGCCTGCGCCTGCTCCTTCAGCATCGCCACCGCCTCGGCCGTACGACCCTGAACGCGATACCCGCCCATCTGGTGAACGCTCTGCGGCGTCAGCCCCAGGTGCCCAATCACTGGAATCTGGGCATCCGTCAGCGCCCTGACCAGCTCCACCCGCGGACCCTCGATCTTCACAGCTTCGGCCCCGGCCTCTTTCACGAACCGCACTGCGTTGGCAACGCCCTCGGCCAGCGACCCGTGGTAGCTGCCAAACGGCATATCCGCCACCACCAGCGCGCGCTTCACCGCCCGCCGCACCGCCCGCGTATGGTGCAGCATCTCATCCACCGTCACCGCCAGCGTGTTCTCGTGGCCCAGCACCACCATCGCCAGCGAGTCGCCCACCAGAATCAGGTCAACTCCCGCCTCGTCCACCAGCCGCGACGTCGCGTAGTCATATGCCGTCAGCGCGCAGATGCGCTTGCCCAGCCGCTTCATCTCGGCCAGTGCGGGTACAGTCACTTTTGTGAAGGGATTTGCTGCGGGCGCAAGTCCGGCTGAAGGCCCGCCTGCGGGGAAACTCGTTAAGCTCATGGTTCTCTCCAGTGCCGCTCCGTCTACTCAGGATGCTGCCCGAACATGCCCAGTATACGCCCGTTTTACCCTGAATTCCCCGACCCCATTTGCACGTCATTTCCATCCCGTCGCGTATAATCCCACTAGTTACGCCGACGTCTCCAGCCGCGTCTCATTCTGCCTCCGCCCCCAAACAGTGTGGAGTTTCCAACCAGCGCCCCCGGCCTTGTTCTAATTTGTTCGCCTGGGCCTGGAAAGAGCGTGAGGTTCAGCGGAGAGACTCGGCAGCAGCCGCGCTCCTTGTGCCCGGCCGTCCGACAGCAAATTTAGAAGGAGTTTTCCATTCACATGAATCGCTCGCTCGTACTTGCACTTTCGCTCGCCTCGGCCATGGCCGCTGGCGCTCAGATGCCCGCCCCCCCAGCCACCGCTCCTGCCCCCGCGCCGGCAGGCCCTGCCAAAATCGCCGTAATCGCCTTCAAGGCCGCCGTCGCCCAAACCAACGAGGGCCAGCGCGACTTCGCCGACCTCGAAAAGAAGTTCATGCCCCGCGAGAATCAGCTCAAGGCGCTCAACGACGAGATCGAAGCCCTCACCAAGCAACTCCAGACCCAGGGCCCGACCCTCAACGATGCCGAGCGTGCATCCCGCGCCAAGACCATCGACGAAAAGAAGAAGAAGCTCGAGCGCGACGCCACTGACGCCCGCAACGACTTTCAGCAGGAAGTGGGCGACATGTACAACACCCTCGCTTCCAAGGTCTACGACGTTATGTCCTCCTACGCTCAGCAGGCGGGCTTCACCCTCATCCTCGACGTCTCTGACCAGCAGAGTCCCGTGCTCTTTGCCACTCAGAACACCGACATCTCCAAGGCCGTCATCGACGCCTACAACGTCAAATCCGGCGTTCCGGTGCCCCCCCCACCGCCTGCTGGCGCCGCAGCCGCCCCGGGAGGCCAGGCACGGCCTTCGGCTCCCAAGCCGGCTGCCAGGCCCGCAACCCCGGCCGCTCACTAAGCCCTGACAGCCCTTCAACAATCAGCAAGTCCAACAAGCGAAAAGGCCCCATTCATCGGGGCCTTTTCCCTTTGCCGTTTCGCTCCGCTTTCAACGTAACCGCGTCGCTGCCGCCGTGATCCGCATCTCCAGGGGCTTTCTGTGGAAAAAATTGTGGATTACTTCCCCCAACGCCCCGAAGAAAGTTCATTTTTATCTCTTGTCAACCTTGTGCCAATTCTGCTAAGCCGTATAACTCTTTATTTATCAATACGTAAACACATGCACGATTGGCTCCGCTTCACCCGGGTTCCACAAATCCTTATGCGGGGTCCAACACCCGGCTTTCCACAATCCATCATGAACAGGACGTGACTAAAGTATCTGGTCAGTCACCTCGCCAGCCTTATTTCTGCTGATCTTCGCCCACTCGAAGTACTGCCAGAAACGCCTCCTGCGGAATATCAACTTTCCCAATCCGTTTCATGCGCTTCTTGCCCTCTTTTTGCTTCTCCAGCAGCTTGCGTTTCCGCGAAATATCCCCGCCGTAGCACTTCGCCAGCACATTCTTCCGCAGCGCTGCCACCGTCTCGCGAGAAATGATCTTCGACCCGATCGCCGCCTGGATGGCAACCTCAAACTGCTGCCGCGGAATCAGCTCCCGCATCTTCGATACCAGCAGCTTGCCCCGCTCATACGCAAAGTCGCGATGCACGATGATCGACAGCGCATCCACCGGCTCGCCACTCACCAGGATGTCCATCTTCACCATCGGCGACTCCCACTCCCCGGCCAGCGAATAGTCCAGCGATGCATATCCCCGCGAAATCGACTTTAGCCGGTCATAGAAGTCCAGCACAATCTCGTTCAGCGGCAGTTCGTAGGTCAGCAGCACCCGCGTTTGCGTCACATACTCAAAATTCAACTGCCGTCCGCGCTTCTCCTCCACCAGCTTCAAAATCCCGCCCACGTACTCCTCGTTGGTCAGGATCTTCGCCGTAATTACCGGTTCCTTGATTGACTCGATATTCGTTGGGTCCGGCCAGCGCGAGGGATTGTCCACCTCCAGCACGCTCCCGTCTGTCAGCCCGATGTGGTACCGCACCCCCGGTGCAGTCGTAATCAGATCGAGTTCGTACTCCCGCTCCAGCCGTTCCTGGATGATCTCCATGTGCAGCAGGCCCAGGAATCCGCAGCGGAACCCAAACCCCAGCGCCACCGAGCTCTCCGGCTCAAAAAAGAACGACGAATCATTCAGCCGCAGCTTCTCAAGCGCATCCCTCAGCAGCGTGTGCTCATGCGAATCCACCGTGTACAGCCCGGCAAACACCATTGGCTTGATGTCTTCAAAGCCCGGCAATTGCGATTCCGCAGGCCTTAGGTCATCGGTAACCGTGTCGCCGATCTTCGTGTCGCTCACCGTCTTGATCGTCGCCGCAAAAAACCCAACCTCGCCGGCCGTCAGTTGCGCAATCTCTACCGGCTTCGGCATCAGCACGCCCATCGACTCAATCTCATGCACTTTGCCGTTCGACATCAGCCGGATTCTTTGCCCCTTGCGCATCGTCCCCTGCATCACCCGCACCAGCACAATCACGCCGCGATAGGCGTCAAACCACGAATCGAAAATCAGCGCCTGCAGCGGCGCATCCGGGTCGCCCGTCGGTGGAGGAAGCCGGTGCACAATCGCCTCCAGAATCTCCGCTACGCCCTCGCCGGTCTTTGCGCTGCAGGCAATCGCATCCGTCGCGTCCAGTCCAACAGCCTTCTCAATCGCCTCCTGCGTCCGCAGAATATCCGCCGACGGCAGGTCGATCTTGTTGATCACCGGGATAATCTCGAGGCCGTGATTGATCGCGAGATACGCGTTGGCCAGCGTCTGCGCCTCAACGCCCTGGCTCGCATCCACCACCAGCAGCGCCCCTTCGCACGAGGCCAGCGACCTTGACACCTCGTAGCTGAAGTCCACGTGTCCCGGCGTATCAATGAGATTCAACTGGTAGGTCTGCCCATCTTTCGCCTTGTACATCATCCTCACCGCATGGGCCTTGATCGTGATCCCACGCTCCCGCTCCAGGTCCATGTCGTCCAGAATCTGCGCCTGCATCTCCCGGCCAGTCACTGAACCCGTAAACTCCAGCAGACGGTCGCTCAGCGTCGACTTCCCATGGTCGATATGGGCAATAATGGCGAAATTTCTAAGGAATTTTGCGTCCATGAGGAGAGTCGGAGGGAGGGGCAATCTGCGCCTGCGCATGCAGCGCCGCCGCACTCCTCCAGGCCATAGCTTATCATCGGAACTGGGGTCACGGTCTCTAGCGGCTCCACGCCCCAGCATCCTGTCCCGGCCCCGCAACTGCTCATGCGCAAATGCTTTTTCTCTCGACCGTTGCCCGCAGTTTTCCTGCTCGCCCTTACATTGGCTGGCACCCATGCCCCATGCTCCCCGGCCGCGCCCCTTGCCGCGATCATTGACCCCGCAGCCCAGGCTTCCCAGGCTCCGCTCACCCCCCACCAGCAAGCCGTCAGCCAGATCATCCAGCAAGTCGAAGATGCCTACGCCCTCGGCCAGGCCGCATACCACAAAGGCCAGCTCGCCGAAGCCAAAACGCAGTTCGATCGCGCTGTCGATCTCCTCCTCACCAGCTCAATCCCCGTCAAGTCCGACACCCAGCTCCAGGACGAGTTCATTCACATCGTCGACGGAGTAAACGCCCTTGAGATGGAAGCCCTCAAGCAAGGCAACGGCTTCGTCCCCGCGGAAGAGGAAACCCCCGCCGATGTTGCCAGCGACATCACCTTTGAGGCCGATCCGACCGTCGTCGCCAAGGCCCGCACTGAGCTCGCCACCACCAAGTCCGATCTCCCCCTCGTCGTCAACGACTACGTCGGCACATTCCTCAAGTTCTTCTCTCAAACCCAAAAGGGCCACAATACACTCCTGCATTCCATCCAGCGCTCCGGCCGCTACAAGACAATGATCCAGCGCATCCTCGCTGAAGAAGGCGTCCCCCAGGACCTCATCTATCTCGCCGTCGCCGAATCTGGCTTCCAGCCCCGCGCCCAGAACCGCCGTTCCCGCGCCGGTGGCATGTGGCAATTCATGCCCAACGACAAGTTCTACGGGCTCGCCAAAACCAACTACGTCGACGAGCGCTTCGATCCAGAAAAATCCACCCGCGCCTATGCCCGCTACATGAAGTTCATCTACGACCAGCTCGGCGACTGGTACCTCTCCATGGCCGCCTACGACTGGGGCACAGGCAGAATTCAGCAGGCCGTCCAAAAAACCGGCTACGCCGACTACTGGGAGCTCTACAAACGCAACAACCTTCCCGGCGAAACCAAGAACTACGTCCCTGAAATCCTCGCCGCCATCATCATTGCCAACAACCCCACCCAGTACGGCTTCGACGATGTCACCTACGATCCCCCGGTCCTCACTGACACCGTCACCATCAATTACTCCATCGACCTCCGCCTCATCTCTGACCTGGTCGATGCCCCCGTCGACGAGCTCACTGCTCTCAACCCCAGCCTCCTGCGCATGGTCACGCCGCCCGACGCATCCTTCGACCTGCATCTCCCAGCCGGAACCGCCACCCTCTTCCAGCAGCGCGTCGCCCTCATCCCCGAAACAAAGCGAAACGCCTGGCGCTACCATCGCCTGACTGCCGATGATTCCCTGGCCTCCGTCGCCCACGAATTTCATGTCTCCGAGTCGGAACTCGCCGAGGCCAACCAGCTTCACGCCGGCAGCTCCCTCCAGGGCCTCGACGCTTTGGTCGTTCCCCAGGCCCCCCCGGCCGCTCCCGCCACCCGCATGGTCCTCTACACTGCCCGCCGCGGCGACACTCTCGTAACCATCTCCGACCGATTTGGCGTCTCCCTCACTGAGCTGCGCCGCTGGAACCATCTCGCTGGCGCCAATATCAAAGTCGTCCCCGGCAGCCGCTTCCACGTTGCAGAGCCCGCTGCCCCCCCTGTCTCATCGCATAGCCATCGTCGCTCTGCTTCAACCTCAAAGTCGAAGGCCGCCCACCCCGCTTCGCCTAAGTCCCCCTCAGCTTCTTCCCGCAAACCTCCCGCTCGCAAATCAAAGTCACAATCCAGCGCCTCCACACAATGATAAATCTCCTCATCCAGCGCAATCCACTTGTATTTCCATAGGAGTTGCGTGCAAAGTATTGGTACGCAATTTTCCGATTGCGGAGCGTCTCGTAATAGCTCCGCAGCCATGGAATTCACAAAACCGGCAGCGATATTCCGCTGGAGGCAATGGGATGGAAGAAGTTCGCAAAATGTATGCCATGAGTAGCGACGACCCCACCAGGGAGCCGCTTGAATTGGACCCGAATCTTGAAGATGAATTTGCGGCGGACGAGGACGAGGAAATAGAAACATCCACCGTCCTCACCACCTCAGATGACGATGAGCCGGTTATCGAAGAAGCCGTCATCGTGATCGTGAGCGAGCCTGTGCCCCCGCCGCCCCCCCCCAAACCAGCGAAAAAAACCGCCAAAAAGCCCGCTGCCAAGGCACCCAGCCCTGCTCCAGACACTGGCAGCACCTCCAGAACCGGAAATCTAGTTCCCACTCCCAGCAAGCCGGCAAAGAAAGCCACAGGGAAGGCCGCCGTCAAGCCCCTCGACGATAGTAGCGGAGACGGCAGCGGAAGCGGCAGAAACGGAAATGCAGTAGCTGTGCCAAAGAAGGCCACCAAAAAAGCTGCCAAGAAGGTTGCGAAGAAGGCTCCTGTCAAGAAACCCGCGAAGAAGACCGCGAAGAAAACCGCTCCCAAAAAGGCTGTCAAGAAGGTCGCGAAGAAGGCCACCAAGAAGGCCGCCAAGAAGGCCGCTCCAAAGAAGACTGTGGTAAGGAAAGTTGCAAAAAAAGCCGTAAAAAAAGCGGCAGCCAAGAGGGCTACCGTAAAGAAAGCTGCCAGGAAAGCCGCTCCGAAAAAGACTGCTAAGAAGGCTCCTCCTAAGAAGGGCAAGAAGGACAAGAAAGGCAAAAAGGCGAAGAAGGGCAAGAAGTAGTCGCCAACCCCCGGGCGTCCGAAAGTAGAAAAGCCCGCCTCGGCGGGCTTTTCGTTTGCAGCCGCTTTGCTCAGCTACCGGTTCTTTCTCCTCATGCAAAAAGGGCCCCGCATCGCGGAGCCCTCATGTGTCTCCTTCCCACCGTTCTTATTGCGGCGGCGTTGTGTTGCCCGGCGGCGGCGGCTTCACTGACATCGTATTCGGGTGGATTGCCTTCTTTTGCGCTGCTGCCGGCGCTGCTGCGGGAATCGCCGCCAGCACAATCGGCACCGTCGTCTGCGGACTCACAGCCGTCCACACATTCGTGATCCTCCCTTGCGGGTTGATCAGGAACGTATTCCGGCTTGCCATCCCGTTCGTCCCCAGGGAGCCATACGCGCTCACAACCGTGTGGTTCGTGTCCGCCAACAGCCGGAACGTCAGGTTTTCTTTGGTGCAAAACTGCTGGTGGCTGTCCGCACTATCCACGCTCACGCCCAGAATCACCGCGTTCTTTGCCAAAAATTGCGGCTGGGATGCCTGGAAGTTGTGCGCCTCAATCGTACATCCCGGCGTCATGTCCTTCGGGTAGAAGTAGAGCACCACCCACTTGCCGGCAAAGCTCGCAAGCGATACCTGCGCCCCCGTCTGCGATGGCAGCGTGAATCCCGGCGCCGCCTGACCCACTGCCGGCATCCCGCTGGCCGCACGTACGTGCCCTCCATTCAGGCTCAGTCCCGCTGCCAACATCAATGCGGCCGCAGCCGCAACTATCCCAATCCTTCTCATGCTCAACCTCCTTGTTGCCTTGTTCTGTTGCTTCGTCCAGCAATTGGGGAAACAGGGAATTGGACACCGCCCCGAGGCATCGGGCGAATTCTGCAACTGCCCGTGCTCTGTCCGGTCAAAATCAGGCGACACTTCACCAGTGTCTGACTTCCCTGAAGTTCAGCCTCATGCTCCTCGCGGCGAGCCCACAATGGCAATCCCCGCTTCATCCGCGCGTTTCATAAGAGCTGTGCGATCAAACAGAAGCGTACGCCCTGCCTCCACTGAAAGGCAACTGGCTCCTGCAGCCACCATCGTCTCCACCGTCCGAATTCCAATTACCGGAACGTCGAATCTCATATCCTGTTTCGGCTTTGCCACCTTCACCACCGTCAGCCGCCGCTCCAGCGTTGTCGCTCCGTCCTCCTCCGTCGTTCCCTCATCCTTTAAAGATGCCATCAGCCGTCCTGCCCTTTCCACCGCCGCGTCCGTACCCTCCATCGCCTCTACTGCCACGCACGCCTGCGCCGCCACCACCACCGTCTGCCCAATATCAAATCCTGCCACCGCCCGCGCCACGCCCAGCCCATACTCGATGTTCTTCCGCTCTTCTTCGTCCGGCGCACGCTTCGTCAGCACGCCTTCCTCCACCAGCAGCGGCTCAAGAAACGCAGTCGAGCTCATCAGCTCGATCCCCTCATCCTCCAGAACCTTCGCCACCGCCCCCAGCAGCATGTCTGTCGACCGCGTCCGCAGGTTCAAAATCAGCTTCGCCAGCCGCCAGTCCGGTCGAATACTCGAGAAGATCTGTTTGTGCTTCACTTGGCCCGCCATCACCGCCCGCGTCACGCCCTCCTTGTGGAAGACCTCAATCAGCTTCGACAGCTCCCCCAGCGAAAGCCAGTGCACCGTGATCTTGTCGTCTTTCGCGGCCCGCTCGTCGATCTCCGCGTCAGCCTCTTCGCGAATCGCCACCACCGCAACCGCCAGCCCCTCCGCCCGCGCCGCGTCCAGCAGCAAAAACGGAAACCGCCCATTCCCCGCGATCAATCCAAGTTTCATCGCTCCCGCCGGATGGTATCGCTCAATTCCTTCGCTGTCCGCTTCACCGAAGCACCCACTCGCCCGTCAGCTTAATCTCTCGATACATAGCATCCGGGGCAAGATCGATTTCACCAGGCCACGTTACCGCGCCGTCCTCAACGCGAGCCTGTCGAAACACTTCCGGAGTCTTCAACGCCTCGAACACGCCGCTCAGGTGGCTGGCTTCAAAGCGCACTTTGCCCTCGGTACCATCCTCAAATCGAACTGCGAGCACCAGCGTGGAAACCGGCTCGACCGCGACAACATCCCAATGCATATCTCTACTCCAATGGTGCAATTTTCAAGGGTAGCTCTCTCGCTCGGCAGAGTTCCCAGTCCGCAAGCAATTCGGCCTGATGCAACTCCGCCCAATCCAGGACCAGACTCAGAGCACGTCGAGGTAGGCGGCCCTCAATTACCTCGAGCCGCTGAATGTCGATTACAGCTTTATGCTCGTTATACACCGCATGGAAATGCGGCGGCGGATGGTCGTCGAAGAACATCCGAATCAAAATGCCGAAGAATTGGCTGATGGTTGGCAAGTTAGGACCTCTCATCCCGGCCGGTTCCCTTAAATAAGCATACAATCCGCCTTGTACCGGCCTCTACTTGATCACTCCCCGCTCACTCCGCTCCAGAAACGCCGCCAGCTCCGCCGCGTCCTCCCCCTCCAGCACCTTGATCTTCTCCAGCGCCTGCGACGTGTTGAGCTTCGAAACCAGCAGCAGCCGAAACGCCCTCTGCAGCGTCTTGATCCGCTCCTCCGTAAACCCGCGCCTCTGCAACCCGACAGAATTAACGCCAAAGGCCTTGTTCTCGCGCCGTGAAGACGTCTTCGAAAACGGCAACACGTCCATCGTCACAATCGTGCCGCCGCCGATAAACGCGTACCTGCCCACCGTGCAATGCTGGTGCACCGGGCTGAACGCCCCCACGGTCGCATAGTCCTCGATCGTTACGTGCCCGGCGAGCGTCGCCGCATTCGCCAGAATGCAATGGTCCCCCACCTTGCAGTCGTGCCCGATATGCACCTGCGTCATCAGCAGACATCCCGACCCAATCTGCGTCAGGCCGCCGCCACCCTCTGTACCCCGGCTGATGGTCACGCACTCGCGAATCGTGTTGTCGTCCCCGAGGATGGTCTCCGTCGGCTCGCCCTTGTACTTCAAATCCTGAGGCGGTACCCCAACCGAGCAAAACGGATAAAACGTGTTCCGCGCCCCGATCCGCGTCCGCCCATCCAGCACCACATGCGAAATCAGCCTGCACTCCTCGCCCAGCACCACCTCCGGCCCTATTGTGCAAAACGGCCCCACTTCACACGATTCCGGTATCACCGCTCCCGCGGCAACTACCGCGCTCGCATGAATACCCGGCCGAACGCCCGGATGAGTACTTGGCTGAGTACTCACTCCGCTGCCTGCGGCGGCTCGCCTGCCGCGGCCTCCGTCTCCGCCGGCGCTGCAGCCGCCTCACGCCGTTTAGGCACAATCTGGCACGTCAGCACTGCCTCGCACGCCAGCTTCTCCCCCACGAACGCCTTCGCCTCCATCCGCCCCAGCCGCATCTTGAACGCCAGCACCTTCACTTCAATCCGCAACTGGTCGCCCGGCGTCACCTGCCTGCGAAACTTCGCCTTCTCGATCCCCGTGAATACCGCCAGCCTCGACTCGCGGTCCTCCATCTCGCTCAGCATCAGCACCGCGCCCGCCTGCGCCATCGCCTCAATCACCAGCACCCCCGGCATGATCGGCACGCCCGGAAAATGCCCCTGGAAGAACGGCTCATTGATCGTCACGTTCTTGATCGCCTGCAGCCGGACCTTCGGCTCAAACTCGGTGATCCGGTCAATCAACAGAAACGGATATCGATGGGGCAGGATTCCCATGATCTCCTGAATGTCAAACGTCATGCTCTGGCTCCAGTTCATGCACGCGCCGCGCCCGCAACACGCACCCACTGGATTATAAACATCCGCACATTAAACCAGTCTCGCACCCACCAGGCAACGCCCGCACACAGCTCACTTTTTGATCCGCCGCTCCGTCGCCGCCACGTCCCAGATGTCCCCCGGCAGTTCCTCGTTGTACTTCACCTTCGTCAGGTAATACTGCCGCACCTGCTCATCGTTCTTGAAGCGCGTCACCCGCAGCGCCGTCGGCACCCCGTCGATCACGTGGTAATCGTCGTACTCCTCTGCGTCCACGTTCTTGTCTTTGTACACAGGGTCGCGCCACTCAAACGTCCGCCGCATCGGCAGGTGCGTCTGCGTATCCGTCTGGATCGTTACAGCCTCGTTCTTCGCCGAGATCAGCGTCACTTCGTCGGTCAAGTGCCGTTCCGCCAGCCGCTGTCCTTCGTAGACAAGAATCGTCTGCGGATCGGGCAACCACGTCTTGATCACCGTCTCAATCGAGTGCTCTCGCCGGCGAATGTAGTCGTCCACCTGATCCTTCGGCAGCGGAGCCTTCCCCTTGTAAGTGACCTCCATCCCCGTCGACCCAATGTAGAACTGCACCACATCACGATGCTTCGTATATTCGATCCGATCATGGTCGGGCCATTGCTGAAACTCCAAAAACTCCGTCGTCCCCAGATCCGGATTCCCGTGGTAAAACACGGCTCCCGATCCCTCGCGCTCCATGTTTTTGATCCCCAGCCACGTTTGCCCGCCCATCGCCTGAACCATGGCGTCCAGAATCGCCCGCGCCTGCTTGGCGTTCTTCACTGCCGGGTCTTCCGTCGTCTGCGTCCCCGCGCACAGGGGAAAAACCACCATCGCCAGCCCCAGCACTCCCGTCCAAACTCTCCGCATTCCTCGTTTCGCCTCTCCCATTGGACGCATCGCCGCGCACAAAGCTACTGCGACCCTACGGCTCACGCTACCCCAGATAGCCCCGATACGGCAACACGCAGACCCTCCCCGAGGGATGATCGACCATTCCCCATTCTTCAGGACGCATGTGTCGGAATTCCCTCCCGGAGGGAGGGGACGACAATAGACCAGGGTGCAGTCCGCCGTGGCGGACGAAACCCTGGGTCAGCGCCCAAAAAATGCCCTGAGCCCCGGAGGGGCGGCACGAATCACCTACGACCTTCCCGCCCGCGGCGCCCACACCAGCCACATCTGTCAACCCTGCCAGAGCCGTCTGCACTACCTGCTTTGTAACAACGGCGCGGCTTCAGCCGGGCCAATAAAGGTCAAAAAAATGACCTGGGCTTTAGCTCCTGCAAAATCGAATCACGGCATCGAGGCGCCGGCGCAGAGTTTTCAGATCGCCCTGATCAGCCGCGCCGGCAGCGTAATCACCGCCCACACCAGTTCCAACACTCCGCCCACTGCGATCCCCACCACCCGGAACGGCAGCAGAATCACCCACACAATCGGATACAACACCAGCGCAAGAATAGCCAGCGGCCAGCACAACACAAACAAAACGCACCACATCAGAAACTTCATCATCGTCTCTCTCCACCCTCATTCAAAACTACGCACCCACCCCTTCAGAGGTTCCCTGTTCCCTGTTCCCTAGTCCCTAGTCCCTGTTCTTCCCCTCCCTTCTCCCTCCTCCCTCGCCCCCCAACACCCGTTCCTGTCGCAACCATTCCCCCCATCCCGGGTCTAAAATCATCAAAGGGCATTCCCCACCGGCGCGGCCCCACAAGCCCCGCTCAACGGAGACACCACCATGGCACTGTTCAAGACTTCGAATCCCGTACTAAGCGACAAGGCCTTCCAGGGCCAGTCCGGCGCGCAGTTTGGCGGCGCAATCGATGCCACCGCCCGCATGACCCTCCAGGGCACCGTCAACAAGACCGGCTTCCTCATGCTTCTTGCCATCGCCGGCGCGGCATTCACCTGGCGCCTTTACATGCAGGACCTCGACGCCTCTGCCGCCGCACCCTTCATGCTTATCGGCGTCTTCGGCGGATTCATCCTCGCCATGGTCACCATCTTCAAGCAGACCTGGGCGCCCTTCACCTCGCCAATCTACGCCCTCCTCGAAGGCCTCTTCCTCGGCGGCATGTCCGCCCTCCTTGAGACCAAGTATCCCGGCATCGCCATCCAGGCCGTCGGACTCACCTTCGGCGTACTCCTTGTCATGCTCATGGTCTACTCCTCCGGCCTCATCAAGGTCACCCAGCGCTTCTACATCGGCGTCGCCGCCGCCACCGGTGGAATCGCCGTCTTCTACCTGGTCCAAATGGTCCTCGGCATGTTCGGCGTCCACTTCCTCTCCATCAACAACTCCAGCCCCCTCAGCATCGGCATCTCGCTCTTCGTCGTCGTCATCGCCGCCCTCAACCTCGTCCTTGACTTCGACTTCATCGAGCGCGGCGTCAACGCCGGCGCTCCCAAATACATGGAGTGGTACGGCGCATTCGGACTCATGGTCACCATGGTCTGGCTCTATCTCGAAATCCTCCGCCTCCTCTCCAAAATCCGCAGCCGCAACTAGTCTTCAATGAACGTGTAGCGCCAGCCTTCCGCAACGCCAGCCTTCCGCAACGCCAGCCTTCCGCAACGCCAGCCTTCCAGTAGCGCCGGCTTCCCAGCCGGCTGTCGCGTGGGCCTCCCGGCCCACGCGTCTATCCGTACTACAATCCCAACATGCCCGACACAAGGCACCCGCATACACCCGAAAACGTCGCAGCTCTCTTCGGCGCAATCCAGCCGCAATTCGGCCAAGTCCACATCCGCAACCGAGGACGCCTGCCGCACTGGGAAATGGATTCAGGTCTCTACTTCATTACTTTTCGTCTGGCAGATGCTCTCCCCCGCGCAGTCCTCACGAAAGTGGCTGAACGCCACCGTATCCTTGAAACCGCCAGGATATCCGGCATTCAACTCAGCCCCGAGCAGGAGGCAGAGCTTGCAGAGTACAGTTCCAGTCGCATCGAAGCCTATTGCGATCATGGATCAGGCAGTTGTGCTCTCAAGGACCCCAGGATCGCCGGTGCAATGGCCGCAGCACTGCGCTTCCGCGACCGGAAACATTACCGTCTCATCGCCTGGTGCATCATGCCAAATCATGTTCATGTCGTGGTCCGGCTGCTTCCAGGGGCCCTCCTTGCAGCAATCCTGAAGAGCTGGAAACAGTTTTCGTCCAAGGCCGCAAACGAAGTCATCGGGCAACGTGGCCGTTTTTGGCAGCGCGAGTATTACGACCATTTGATCCGGAATGAGCAGGAGTTCTCCCGCGCAATCCAATATGTTCTCGAGAATCCAGCCAAAGCAGCTTTGAAGAACTGGCCGTCGGTGTGGAGCGAACTATCGGCGCACGGCGTGGACGCTGAGGTCTGCGCCTCAGCCACCTAAGAAGTCGTCCCCACTCCCTCTTCCCTTCTCCCTCGCTCCCTGCTTCCCCCTTTCTCCATCATCCAATAATGAAACCCATCCACAATCGCCATAAGCGCCGCCTGGTTCATGTCGCTGCTCACGCCCGCCGTAATCCACGGCTCGTGTCCATCCGCGTTGAAGCTCACCGTCACCCGCACATACGATGCCGTATCGTTCGCCGAAACATCGATAGCCGTCACGCTGAACCGCCCCAGCTTCATCTGCGCCAGCTCCGGATACCACTTCTCCAGTTCCCCGCGCAGCGCCTTCGTCAGAGCATCCACCGGCCCTGCGCCCTCAGCCCTGCTCGTCACCACCACCCGCTCGCCCACTGACAGCGTCATAAACGCCTGCACAAACCGGCCGCCCGTCTCATCCAATTCGTCACTCAGCCGCCAGCTGCGAATGGCAAAGAAGTTCGGCAGCGTTCCCACCACTTTCATGCACGCCAGTCTGAACGACTCTTCGCTCGCCGTAAATCCGCCGCCCTCGATCATCGCCTGGTTCTCGTTCATCAGGCCCTGCGCCTGCGCCGAAGTCAGCGCCACGCCCAGCGCCTCGCTCAGCAGCACCACGTTCGCCCGCCCCGACATCCCATTCACGCCGATCGCCGGCGTCGCCCCCACCACCGACGGGTCACACCACAAATACGCCCCCTTGTTCTTCTTCTCGCTACTCCCGTGCATCCCCGCCCACGTCCCAAACGCTCCCGCACCCACAATCGGCTGACCATGCGGCACGTCGAGACTAAACGCACCATAAGCCGCATGCGCCAGCCCCGTCAGCCCCGCCAGTCGCTCCGCCGGAACAAACTCCGCCTCGCCCCGCACCTGCATCGACCCCACCACCGTCGTCAAATTCACATTCCCGCACCGCTCCCCCGTGCCAATCAGCGTCCCCTGCACATGCACCGCGCCCGCCAGTACCGCCGCCCGCGTATTCGCCACGCCGAACCCGCGATCCGTGTGCCCATGAAACCCGAACTTCCCCTCAGGCAGCGCCTTCCGCAGCCCTGCAATCGCCTCCGCCACTTCCTCCGGCGTCGCTCCCCCCGTCGTATCGCACACCACCACCCGGCTCACGCCCTGCTCCACGCACTGCCCCGCCATCTTCAGCAGATACGCCCGCATCTGCCCGGCCAGCGCCTCGTCCGCCGTCGCACCGTTCTCCACCCGCCCGCACCACGCATCCATCGCGTGCTCCAGGTCCACAATCACCTCAAGCCCGTTCTGCCGCAGGCACTCCACCGTCTCTCGCGCCATCGTTAAATTCTCGTCTGCCGTCGTCTCCAGGCTCTTTTGCACGTCCAGCAGCCGCGACTTCACCACCACCACCGCGGTCTCCACCCGTCCCTTGTGCCGCAAAATGAACTGGACATCCGGCCAATCTTCCACCTTCATCCCCCGCCCGCGCGTCCGACCAAACAGCGCCAGCTTCATC
>Ga0302140_10003629_pt1 | contig 19777 bp, 17 predicted proteins | sample I_Bog_E1_1_FD_202095 | JGI IMG/M metagenome (GOLD analysis project Ga0302140, IMG submission 202095) | Peat permafrost microbial communities from Stordalen Mire near Abisko, Sweden - I_Bog_E1_1 | ecosystem: Environmental > Terrestrial > Soil > Wetlands > Peat | place: Sweden: Abisko, Stordalen... | reverse complement strand
CAGTCGGCAAATTCCCCTGCGTTTGTGCGATTTATAGCCGGGATTGCAGCAAATTATTCGGTAAACAGCGGTCCAACGTCGACGGCATTTTCACCAAAATTTAATGCAGGAATTGATATTTTCCTCAATCCGAACGTTCAGCAACTGATTTTACGACTTGAACTGGGCTATACCTCGGTCAGCGGCAGTGTAGCGGAACAGGTAATAGAAAGCAATGGGCAGGTAGCAGTTGCCAATCAACAGGTTACCCAATATTCTTTTTCTATTAATCCGCAACTAATTTTCAATATTTACAACACCGAACGGTTTAAATATTATGTCGATGCCGGAGCCAGTTTGAGTTTTTCTTCTTACAGCGACCAGTCGGGTTTTAAGCCCTTTTTGTTAACCGTCCCGTTACAAACAGGCGTGGTTTTAAGTCGTAAATGGGAATTATTTGTGTCTTATGCGTTCAAAAGCAAATATGTCGGGTCAAGCTATTATGATTCCAATGAAAGTACTTGCGTTGGCGTGAAGCTGTTGTTTTAACAGAAAAGACCCTGAATTTTCAGGGTCTTTTCTGTAAGATTGGATTACCAAACGTGTATCCTGTCCTCCGGTTTCTTATACATTTTATCACCCGGCTTTACGTTAAATGCGGCATACCAGGCATCAATATTGGTTACCGGTGCATTGGCGCGGTATTGCTCGGGCGAGTGGGGGTCGGTTAAGATGCGTTGGGCAGCTGCCTCGGGACGCTGCGAGCTGCGCCAAACCTGCGCCCACGACAGGAAGAATCGCTGATCAGGGGTAAAACCACCGATCTTTTTATGCGAATGCCCTTCTTTTGTTTTTTTGAAAGCAGCGTAGGCGACGTTTAATCCACCCAGATCGGCAAGGTTTTCGCCTTCTGTAAGCTTACCGTTAACGTGCATGGTATCTAATATGGTAAAGCCGTTGTATTGGGCAACTACCTGGTCGGCACGCTGTTTAAATTTATCGGCGTCTTCTTTGGTCCACCAATCGCGCAGGGTACCGTCGGCATCATATTGGCGGCCCTGGTCGTCAAAACCATGGGTCATTTCGTGGCCGATAACGGCGCCAATACCACCATAATTTACTGCGTCATCCGCTCCGAAATCAAAGAAAGGGAATTGCAGTATACCTGCAGGGAAGGTAATTTCATTATTAGTTGGGCTGTATGACGCATTTACCGTTGGCGGCGTCATCCCCCAGCGTTTTTTATCAACGGGTTTGTTTATCTGGCTGGTCTGGTAGTTATACCTCCATTCCGATACCCGCTTCAGGTTGCCAAAATAGTCATTGCGCTCAATCACCAGCCCTGTGTAGGTTTGCCATTTATCGGGGTAGCCAATTTTCACACTGAATGCGGCAAGCTTTTTTAGTGCACGCGCCTTGGTTTCATCACTCATCCAGGTTAGGTTTTTGATGCGTTCGCCCAGCGTCACCTTTAAATTGTTTACCAGGTTAACCATATAGGCCTTTGCTGCAGGGGTAAAGTATTTGGCCACATATAATTGCCCGAATAATTCGCCCAGGCTGCCATCAACCAATCTCGACATACGCTCGTTGCGCGGTGTTTGCATTTTTTGGCCGCTCAAAGCCGCAGTGTAGGCAAAATTAGCGTTAACAAAAGCCGAGCTTAATGATCCGGCCGAGCTTTTTAAAACGCTCCACTTTAAATATACTTTCCAATCATCAACCGGTGTTGAAGCCAGCAAAGCATCTTCAGCCTTAAAAAAGCCAGGCTGACCAACCAGCAAGGTGTCCTGGCCCGGAACTTTCATTTCGGGCATTAATTCAACCCAGTTTAAATGCGGGGTAGTTTTACTAAAATCCGCTACCGAGAACTTATTGTAAGTAACATGCGGATCGCGCATTTCCACCCGGCTCATTTGCGCTTTGGCAAGGGCCGTTTCAATATTTAAGATCGTGGCGGCGTTTTTAGCTGCTGCGTCGTCAGTGGCGCCGGTAAGCGTAAATAAGGTAACGATATATTGTTTATAGGCATCCTGAATCTTCTGGTTACGCGGGTTGGCCTTTAAATAATTATCACGATCAGGCAAAGTGGTGCCGCCCTGGTTAAGGTTTGCCACGTTTTTGTTGGGGTGCTTATCATCCTGCCCCACGCCAAAACGGAACAGCGGGTCGCCCTCACCGTGTGTGCGTTCAAATATCACCTCGCTGATCACCCCGTTCAGGTCGTTTAATTTATCTATACGTTCCAATTCAGGTTTTATTGGTTCATAACCGAGTTTTTCGATGGCAACCGTGTCCATCGCGCTGGCATACAGGTCGCCCACGCGTTGTTCAAGGCTGCCTTTTGGGTGCGATGTTTTGCTCACTTCTTTTAACAGGCCAAGCAGCCGGTCGGTGTTTTCCTGGTTCAAAACGCCAAAGCTGCCCCAGCGGGTTTCTTTAGCAGGAATAGGGTTGTTTTTTATCCAGTTACCGTCGGCATATTCAAAAAAATCGTCGCCCGGCTTAACGGAAAGGTCCATGTTTTTTGGGTCGATATACTTCATGGGCCGTTTATGGCCTTTTTTTCCGCCCAAAGTAAATGCGCAAACCGAAAGGCATACCAGGCCGATCAGAATAAAATTTGCAAATTTTAACTTCATGTTGATTTCTTATGATTTAATGATGTCAGTTATTCTCCGATGCCCATAAGGTACATTGAAGAATTTTAAAATTAGTAAATTAAGGGAAAGCGATGCAAAAATATCGGCAAAGTTTTTACCCGTTAAACCATTTTACAAAGTACGATGAACGGATCTTATTTACGATAACGTAGAAATAACGGCGTAATGGCAACGTTTTCATGTCCAGCGGGGTAATCTAACAGGATAACTTTTTAATTGTAAAATTATTGTGGCAGAGGGGACTTGGTAGTTCACAGTTGATAGTTCAGGGCAGCAGGAATAACTCGCCAACTAAATTGCTTTTTCTACCATGAACTATGAACTGAACTAAGAATGAACCATGAACCATAAAATCACTATTTTTGCAGTCTATGAGTATTTCTAAAACATACGAGCCCAAACAAACGGAAGAGAAGTGGTACAATTACTGGCTGGAGCACAAATTTTTCAGGTCGGTGCCTGATGATCGTGAACCCTATACCATTGTAATTCCTCCGCCAAACGTCACCGGTGTGCTGCACATGGGCCATATGCTGAACAATACCATACAGGATGTTTTGGTTCGCCGCGCGCGCATGCAGGGCAAAAATGCCTGCTGGGTGCCCGGTACCGATCATGCCAGCATTGCTACCGAAGCCAAGGTGGTGGCGATGCTGAAAGAAAAAGGCCTCAACAAAAAGGATATCGGCCGTGAAAAATATATGGAGTATGCCTGGGAATGGAAGGAAAAATACGGCGGTATTATCCTTGAGCAATTAAAAAAGCTTGGTGCATCCTGCGATTGGGACCGCACCCGCTTTACTATGGAAGAAAGCTTGTCCGAGGCGGTGATCGATACCTTTATTCACCTTTATAAAAAGGGATGGATTTACCGTGGCATCCGCATGGTGAATTGGGATCCGATAGGAAGGACCGGGGTATCAGATGAAGAGGTGATCAGGAAAGAAGTTAACCAGAAGCTTTATTATATAAAGTACAAGGTGAAGTCCGAAAGTCCGGAAGTCGGAAAGTCCGAAAGTGAAAAAGATTTAATAGAATTTCTTACCATCGCCACTACCCGGCCTGAAACCATTATGGCGGACACTGCTGTTTGTATTAACCCCAACGACGAACGGTACAAGCATATGCATGGAAAAAAAGCTATAATTCCGTTGATTAACCGGGAAATACCTATCCTATTGGATGAGTATGTAACCATGGATTTTGGCACTGGTTGTTTAAAAGTTACCCCTGCCCATGACCTTAATGACTATGAGTTGGGGCAAAAACACAACTTGCCGGTAATAGATATTTTAAATGATGATGGTACGCTAAATGAAAGAGCGCAAATTTTAGTTGGAGAAGACCGTTTTGCCGCGCGTAAGAAAATAGCGGTATTATTGGAGGCCGATGGGTATTTGGATAAAGTTGAAGAGTATAAATCACAAATTGGTTTTTCGGAACGTACGGATGCTGTGATCGAACCAAAATTATCGATGCAATGGTTTTGCCGGATGGACGAAATGGCAAAACCCGCACTTGATTATGTTTTGAAAGGTGATATTAAATTAATACCAGATAAATTCATCAATACTTACCGGTATTGGATGGAGAATATAAAGGACTGGTGCATTAGCCGGCAGTTATGGTGGGGGCAGCAAATACCCGCCTGGTATTTGCCCAACGGCCAGTTCGTCATCGCCAAAACCCGCGAAGAGGCTTTTGACGAAGCAATTAAGCTGAAAGGCGAAAGCATAAAGCTAAAAGCTGAAGACCTTGTGCAGGATGAAGACGTGCTCGACACCTGGTTCTCATCCTGGTTGTGGCCAATATCGGTTTTTGACGGATTTAAGGATCCAAACAATGATGATATCAACTACTATTACCCGACTAACGACCTGGTTACAGCTCCCGAGATTTTATTTCTTTGGGTGGCCCGCATGATCATGGCCGGGCACGAGTTCAGGGGAGAATTGCCATTCCGTAACGTTTACCTTACCGGCATTGTAAGGGATAAGATCGGGCGCAAAATGTCGAAATCCCTGGGCAATTCACCGGATCCGCTGGGGTTGATAGAAACCTACAGCGCCGATGGCGTGCGGATAGGGATGCTTCGAAGCTCACCCGCAGGTAACGACCTGATGTTTGACGAGGAACATTGCAAATGGGGGCGCAACTTCGCCAATAAAATATGGAACGCTTTTCGGCTGGTAAAGGGATGGGAGGTTGACGATGAAACCGAATGCCGTAACCTCTTAGCGATTGAATGGTTTGAAAGCAGGTTTAACCAGGCTTTGACCGAGATAGAAAGCAACTTCGCCCAATTCAGGATATCGGAAGCGCTTATGGCGACCTATAAACTGGTGTGGGATGATTTTTGCGCCTGGTACCTCGAGATGATCAAGCCGAATTATGTGGACGGCCGGTCGCTCCCGATCGACATTGAAACGCTTGATCACACCGTTAGGTTTTTTGAAAACATTTTAAAAATCCTTCATCCTTTTATGCCCTTCATTACCGAGGAGCTATGGCATGACGAGTTGTTTGGAAGCCGTTCGGAATACGATTGCTGTATCGTTGCCCAATTACCGGGCATTGGGAAAATAAATACCCAAGTGCTTTCGGACATCGAAATGGTTAAACAAGCTATAACGCAAATCAGAAATATTCGCGAAGAAAAAAACATTTCGCCTAAAGAAAAACTGGCGCTTTCCGTAAAAGAAAATGCTAAAGTTTCGTATAAAAACTATGAAAGTATAATTTCCAAACTGGGTAATATCCATTCCTTTGATATCGTTTCTGACAAAGTAGTTGGTGCAGTGAGTTTTATGATATCGACAGACGAGTTTTATATTCCGCTGGCTGACCAGTTAGACCCGGTTGAAGAGTGCGCGAAGTTGAATAAAGACAAGGAGTACTATACGGGTTTCCTGCGTTCGGTTAACTCAAAGTTATTGAATGAGAAGTTTGTAAGCAACGCCCGGCCCGAAATTGTTGAGGTAGAATTAAAAAAGAAGGCTGATGCCGAAGCTAAGCTGAGGATCATTGAAGAGAATTTAACGGCTTTGGCTTGCCATTTGCAATAGTTGTTGTGATAAATTATTAAAGATGACGCAGGGCGCCCAATTTTGGGCCTTTCCCTATTATTGCGTAAACTTTATCATGAGATTTGACGTAACCAAATAGGCCGATACTGAATGAACAGGGACATTAGTTTTTTTAACCTTTCCATAAATAAAATTCTTACAAAAGAGCAGTCCGCTCTTGATAAGGCACGGATACGCCTGCTCTATTATGGCTTCTGGATAGTCGGCGTTGCCGTGGCCGGTTTGTTTACCAGTGTTTATTTCCAGCGGCAAACATTGCTTTCTATCACTGCAGGCATCTTGTTTTTATCGTTCCTGGGCTTATTTAAATATTTAACCTATCGGCCCAATTGGAAGCAAATATCACACACGCTGCTCATTATTGGTTCCATTGTCAATATTAACACCATATTTATTGCGCTGCAAAAGGTCGACATCATTACCGTACAGGTATTGCTGCTCATCGTTTTGTTTTCCTATTATATGCTCGGCCAGGGCTGGGGGCTTTTCTATTCGTTATTAAACCTGGTACCCGTAATGGTGTTTTTAGTGATCTCCTATAATTCGGGTTATTTCATCGCTTTGCGCCCCGAAACCATCGATCAATCGACAACGGTTATAGGGGTATTCACCAATTTTATTTTGATCATTTATGTCCACAGCCATTTTTATGGTGCGTTTTTAAACAATATCGAGGAGCTAAAGGCCACCGGCGAAAAGCAGAAGGCACTGAATACCGAATTGGAACTGGCTATGCAAAAGGCCGAGCAATCGTCACGTATAAAATCAGACTTTTTGGCAACCATGTCGCACGAGATACGCACACCTTTGAATGCGATCATCGGGATGAGCAATGTAATGCTGATGAATAGCCCCAGGAAAGATCAGAAAGAAAACCTCGATGTACTGAAATTATCCGCAAATAGCCTGATGGCGATTGTGAACGATGTGCTTGATTTTAACAAGATCGAATCGGGACAGCTGGTTTTTGAAAACAGGAAATTCAATTTATATGAGCTGGTACAGACTGTTTGTGCGGCGGAAAAACTGAAGGCCGAAGAGAAAGGATTGATTTTTTCGGTTAAGGTAGATCCTTTACTGAATAACAAGTTCTTAATTGGCGACCCGGTGCGGCTTGCGCAAGTACTTTTTAACCTGGTGAGTAACGCGATTAAATTTACCAGGCAGGGCACAGTTTGGGTAAGGGCATCCTTTCACGAGTATAACGACATGGTAACCGTGAATTTTGTGGTTAAGGATACGGGCATAGGCATGAACCATACCCACCTGGAAAGTATTTTTGAGCCGTTTACCCAGGAATCGATCACTACCACCCGACGATACGGCGGCACGGGGATGGGTCTCGCAATAGTGAAACGTTTGCTGGAGTTGCAGGGCTTGCACATGAACGTGACAAGCAAATTGGGAAAAGGGTCCGAATTTTCATTCAGCATGGATTTCACGGTTGCCGAAACGGTACAACCCGCGGCAATGCTGCAGGAGGGCGATAGCCTGGCCAGTTTGAGAATGCTGATAGCCGAGGATAACCCGGTGAATGTTTTACTGATGCAAAAACTGCTTTCGAAATGGCATATTGTGCCGCTGATCGCAGGCAATGGCGAAGAAGCTGTGGAAATGGCAAAGAGCGATGATTTTGACATCATATTGATGGACCTGCAAATGCCTGTGATGAACGGGTTTGATGCGGCCGCTGAGATACGCCGCCTGCCTGATGCCAAAAAAGCCAATACACCGATCATTGCTTTAACCGCCGCAGCAATGACCGATATTAATGAACAGATAATAAGCGCCGGGATGAACGATTATGTATCGAAACCTTTTAAACCAAAAGACCTGCTCGAAAAGATACAATCGCTTGTGACAGCCGTAAGCTGATCAGGTTTCACCATACATGGGCAGGTCGGCCAGGAAACTATAACTGCTTTCACTAAAATTGACCTTGCAAAAATAATGCTGAAGCCCGTTGGTTACGGCAATCAGATTTACCTTGTGCACCATATTATAGCGGGCAACCTGGTCAAAAACTTCCTGATCGATAGGCACGGATGGCGCCTTGCACTCAACCAGCAATATTTTCCCGCCGACTTTATTATAAACCACTATATCCGACCTTTTCGGCTGCCCGTGCAGCTTATGGCCACCCTCCAGCTTAATAAGTGTTTTAGGATATTTTTTTTGCAGTATCAGGTATTGAACAAAGTGCTGACGCACCCATTCTTCGGGAGTTAACACTATATTTTTTTTCCTGATGACGTCGAATAAAGTCAATTGCCCGTTATCATCGGTTATTTTGAACGGGTAGGGGGGCAATTGAAGCGGAACCAGCAGATCCATGGGGCTAAGGTAGTGTGAAAAGTTCATGGTTCATAGTTCATAGCCGAACGGTTTATAGTTGATAGCAGGAGAGTTGCTTTTGGCATATTGCAGAAACATTGCCGGGCCATTGGCTGTTAAAATCTATTTGAATTTTTGCCATTAACCATGAACTATGAACCATGAACTTTATTTAATTTGCACCGACATGAACGCCGCTGAATTACTGAAAGATTTAAAGAACAAGAAGTACAAACCCGTGTACCTGCTGCACGGGGAAGAACCTTATTATATTGATGAGGTTAGCGACTTTGTGGAACATAAAGTGCTGACCGATGCCGAGAAAGGTTTTAATCAAGCCGTTTTTTATGGCAAGGACACGGATGTGATGACGGTGCTGAATGCCTCCAAGCGGTACCCGATGATGGCCGATTACCAGGTGGTGCTGGTAAAAGAGGCGCAGGATATGAAGTGGGGAAACGAGGACCCTGATAAAAAAGGCATAAACCCCTTGCTGGCCTATCTCGAGAATCCCCTGCCAAGCACTTTATTGGTGTTTTGCTATAAGTATGGCAAATTTGATAAACGGAAGAAAACCTATAAAGCCATTGAAAAAAATGGTGTTATTGTTGAGTCGACCCCGCTTTATGATAGTAAAGTACCGGGCTGGATAGAAGATTTCGTCGCAGACAAGGGATACAAAATCAGTCAACAGGCTACCTTTATGCTGGCCGAATATTTGGGCAACGACCTTTCAAAGATCGCTAATGAGCTGGAAAAACTAATGCTGAACATCGCATCGGGGCAGGAGATCAGCCTGAAACTTGTCCAGGATAATATCGGCATCAGCCGCGAATATAACGTCTTCGAGCTGCAAACCGCTTTAAGCAAAAAGGATGTTTTAAAGGCCAACCAGATCATCAACTACTTTGAGGCTAACCCGAGGTCGAACCCGATCGTCCTCGTACTGGGCAACCTGAACAATTTTTTCAGCAAAGTATTGCTGTACCATTACGCCAAAGACAAATCCCCGCAAAACCTTGCCCGCGAGTTGGGCGTAAACCCCTATTTTATAAAAGACTATGAACAGGCTGCCCGTAGCTATAATTACGGCAAAACCATGCAGATCATCAGCTACCTGCGCGAATGCGATGTAAAAAGCAAAGGCGTTGATTCAAACACGGATCATGGCGGATTGATGAAGGAATTGATGTTTAAGATTTTGCATTGAGGTTGGGCAGTACGCAATAGTCGCGGGGTTTTACTTTGTTATTTTCCCAAACTTTCCGTTGAGCCCAGTTAAAGCCTGCCAATTAGTCGACCGGTAGTAGATCACCTAAAAAATTCTTGTAAGTATTTAATTATCTATCACCTATATTTATACTAAATATACGGGGCGCTTATGGGTTTCAGCTTTAACAATGAATTCGGGTTGCAAAAACTGGAGTATGCGCACCAGGAGCTGATGACCTTTTTCAATGCAATGGACGAAGTTTTCTTCTCCGTTGACCAGGTAAGCCGCAAAGTGATCCAAATATCCAATGGCTGCGAAAAGCTTTATGGCCATAAAGCGGAAGAATTCCTGGCAAACCACCGCCTATGGTTTGAGCTGATACACCCCGATGATAAATACCTGGTAGAAGACGAAGATGACGTGCTGCGGCGCGGTGAAACGGTGCATAAGGAGTATCGCATCATTCGTAGTGATGGTGCGGTGCGTTGGGTGGAAGACAAAGTTGTGCCGGGCTTTGATGAAGATGGTCAACTGGTACGTGTTGACGGAATAACCCGGGATGTTACCGAGCGAAAAGATGCCGAAGAAAAGCACCGTAAAAACGAAGCCTGGTACCGGCAGATCGTTGAGTCCGCCCAGGAAGGCGTGTGGACGATTGATGAGCACGAGAAAACCAATTTCGTCAACAAAAAAATGGCGGAAATTTTAGGTTATGCGCCGGAGGAGATGATGGGGAAGGGGCTTTATGATTTTATGGACGATGAAGGCCGGGCTTACGCCATAGCCTGCATGGAAAGAAGGCGCCGTGGATCAAAAGAAAACCTCGACATCAGGTACCTCACCAAAACAGGCGAAGTAGTTTGGGCCAATATCTCGGCCAACCCGATCATCGACGAAAACGGCAAATACCAGGGCGCGTTGGCCATGGTTACCGACATCACCCAGCGTAAACTTGACGAAGATGCCTTAAAGAATTCTGAGGCAAACCTGCGGGCGATATTCGAGAATACGGATTCATCCTATATTCTCATAAATACCGATCTAAGGATCGTTTCGTTTAATGCACTTGCCCAAAAATTTTCCATCGAGCGCAATGCAAAGGCGCTGGAGGTTAATCAGCATATCAGCTACTATTTTACTGAAGAACGCTGGCCATTGATAAATGAAACTTTAGCGAAAATTGCAGCTACAGGCGAGCTGGCAAGTTATGAGATAAGCTACCTGAAGCCGGATGGCGCTACCCAATGGAATAATGTGCGGTGGCTGGATGTTAAAACGGCTGATAACCGGCATGCGGGTTTTATCCTGGCGAACAAGGACATTACGGAAACAAAAACGGCCATGCTGGAAAGGGAACGCGTTACGGCCGACCTGATACAGCATGTTAAGGACCTGGAACAATTCACTTATATTATTTCGCATAACCTTCGTGCACCGGTGGCCAATATTATGGGGCTTTCGGAAATGCTGAAAGAAGATTCACTTGAGCCTGATGAAGAACAGGAAGTTGTTGAAAGGGTGTCACAGTCGATTATCACCATAGACGGTGTCATCCGGGACCTTAATCACATTTTGCAGTCGCGTGAGTTGGTGAACGAAAAGAAAGAGGAGGTTTATTTTGTTGACCTGGTGAATGCGATCAAAACGAGTATCCACAGTACGATAGTAAACGAAAAAGTAACCTTTGACTGTTCGTTCGAAGTAACCTCGATGTTTACCGTGAAAAGTTACTTATACAGTATTTTTTATAACCTTAGCTCAAATAGTATTAAATATCGCCAGGCCGGGGTTGCTCCTCTCATATCCATTACCAGCCGGGTTGTTAAAAATAAAATAGAACTCCATTTTAAAGATAACGGAAAAGGTATTGACCTGGATAAGAATGCTTTGCACCTGTTCGGTTTATACAAACGCTTCGATACGACAACCGAAGGCAAAGGGATGGGCCTTTTTATGGTAAAAACCCAGGTGGAAGCATTGGGCGGCACTATTGTGATCAAAAGTAAACCTAACCATGGTACCGAGTTTGTTATCAAGTTTCCGGTGTGAAAAAGTCCGAAAGTCCGAATCCCGATAGCTATCGGGATGGAAAAGTCCGAAAGACTCATTTCGTTTCTTGCAGCATTTTTTCGGTAACCGGCAATACCTAATGCTATTTCTTTCGGACTTTCCGGACTTCGGACTCCCCCGACTTCCTCACGCCGCCTCTTCAAATTTATCAGCGGTTACCCTTATTCGGTCGCCTTCTTCTCCTTCCGCTTCAAACAGCAGGGTAACTTTTCCGTCTTTACCGATAATGGTGATGGTTACATTCCTGTCCTGCCCGTTGTCACCGCTTATCACCACTCTCAAAACGGTTTTTCCCTCTTTGTAAGCTACTGTCCAATTGCAGGTATCCGACTTGATGGCGCCGGTCATCTTATGCTCATCGTTTGCATCGGTTACGGTAATGTTCACTTCCGTTTTGCTTATCGTAACAACCGCTTTTTCATCGTCGGTGCGGGTTAAATTTCCGCTGGCGTCAAGATGTTCGGTCTTTGAAGTCGTGATCACAAATTTTTTGCCGCACTGCGCATAGCCAGCGGCGGTGGCTGCAATCAGCAGCGAGAGGATAATGGCTATTGTTTTCATTTGCTTTATTTTTATGGTTTCTTGTTACTATAATTCATCAAGGGCTGGTGGTTGCACTAATTGCCGGCCAAGAGGTCTTTCACGCCCTCGCACATTCTTCTGATGCGGCGATAAGAAGCGCTGGAATTGGTTGTTTTATCCAGCCTGATTTTCAATCTTCCCGGTGATTCCTTAATATAAAACCGGGTATTGTCATCCAGCCTGGTATTGGCGTCGATATAGTCATTTACCGAGGAGCCCATCTGGTCGGGGCTGATTTTTTGGTTGATAAAGCTTTCTACCCGGCCGGTTTTCCCCTGGTCATAGTGTGCAGTAAATGTATAGCTGTCACTATCATCATTTACCGTTATGGCTGTATCGTGGTCATATATATTAAACCTGGCCCAAAGCAGGAAACTGCCCAGGGCTATAATGCTGAATGCTGCAAAAAGTACGCTCGTTTTCATATCAGTGAGTTTTAAAAGCTTTGTTTTGTAAAGATATATGTTTAAGATGGTAATATGCAATACATAGTATTATATGAAAAATTAATCGATTGAAAATCAGGCAAATATTTTTTATTGAATGAGATTAAGCGCTGATAAAGATGCTGCTTTTTAACCTATTCTTAAAAGGAGTTAATTTATAACGCAAACTATTTAACCTAAGAAGCCTTTTGGCGTACAAAGGGCTTTATTTGTTAGCGTGACAGATAAAAATCAAAAAGACTTGTAGGTGTAATTTAGGCAAAACAACCAGCGCATTAGATGATTTTTGAAGACTTACGTTTACAGGCTGTACGTCAATTCGTTGATTTTGACCTGGAACAGGATAAAGAATTGCTTGAAATAGTGGAGCTTGCTGCTGCTGTTACGCAAATGCCATACGCTGTTATTTCTTTTTTAGATGGGGACACGTCGTTCTTAAAAGTCAGACATGGTGTAAGCGAAACGTCGGTGCCGCGCGACCTGAGCTTCTGTACGCATGCTATTCAGCAAAGCGAACTCCTGGTGGTAAAAGACGCCTTGCTCGACGAAAGGTTCCGGAACAATCCCATGGTTATTGATGGTCCTAAACTGCGCTTTTTTGCAGGAATGCCGCTTCTTACGCAAAACGGCGAAAAAGTTGGGACCCTTTGTGTTTTAGATTCGGAACCTCATGACCTCGATGAACACCAGCGACTTATTCTGCAGGTGCTGGCCAAACAGGTAATGAAAATAGTTGAGCTGAAGGCCGGACTAAAACAGCTTGCTGATAAACAGGCCGAACTGGAGGAACAAAAGAAACTGAATACCGATGCCAACAACAGGCTGCGATCATTTTTTGAGAGCTCGACCAATTTCCAGGTTTTGCTAGGTAAAAACGGCGATATCATCGATTTTAACAAAACAGCCTACAATTTTATTAAGGCTGTTCACAAAGCTAAAATTATCAGGGGCGACCAGTTTATCAAATACCTGGCGCCTGATTTTGTCGCCACTTTTATAAAGCATTACAACCAGGCTTTGCTGGGTCAAAAGTCTTTGGTAGATGGTTCGACAGTGTACGACGAGATGGGAGTGATCTATTGGGAAGCGGCTTTTGAAGCCGCCCGCGATGAAAATGAGGATATCATCGGGATGTCTTATCTGATCCGCAACGTTACCGAACGAAAATTGAAAGAGCAGAAAATACTTTCCCAAAATGCATCGCTGCTAAAAATAGCGCATATACAGGCGCATGAATTCCGCGCGCCGCTTGCCTCGATAATGGGTATGATGAGCCTGATAAAGGAGGACGATTACAAAGCGCCAAAAGAATATTTAAAATTGCTAGAACAAGCCGTTGAAACATTGGATACGACGATAAGAAGGATTGTAAGCGATATTGACGACAGCGTAATCCCTGAATATGTTGCGGATAACCTATAAAATCGGGAAAAATAAGATTCGTAACCCTTTAGATCAGCCAAAGCAGATAGCCGGCTAAAGCGCCGCCTATAATCACAAAGGCACTGTTTAATTTCCTGAAAGAAAGCGTAACGGCGATACCTGCCACCAGGATAATTCCTGCCTTCCAGTCGGTTACGGACGATCGGCCTATTTCAACACATACTGCCACGATTAAGGCAATAGCCGCTACATTTACCGCATCCAAAAATGCCGACATGGCCTTTGATTTGCGAAGAAAAGAAACCAGGGGATTTAAAAGTCCCACAAATAGGAATGATGGCAGAAATATTCCGACGGTGGCTTTAGCAGCGCCCGGCAATCCGCCCAATTGCCAGCCGATAAAGGTTGCCGAAGAAAATACCGGGCCCGGTGTAAATTGCCCCACGGCTATAGCATCAACCAATGTTTGCCGGGACATTATCCCCGTTTTTACCAATTCCGAGTCGAGAAAAGCAAAAAGCACATAGCCGCTCCCGTAAAGTATCGCTCCGACTTTTAGAAATACCCAGAATACTTTCCAATCCGAAAAATTACCTGGTATAGCTGCGGCAGGTAAAAAAAACAGCGGGGCAATGGTATTAAAAGTACTTATGCGTTTATTGGCATAAAATAAGGCCACCGCTAAAAAACCCGCCCCAAACAAAATGAAAATGTCGTTAATGCGTAAAATAGCTAAAACAGCACAGGTCAAGCCGATAACCAGCAGCGTGTTGTTTTTTACGGCCTTTTTTCCAAGGGTGATCATTAATGAAACAACCACACCTATTACCGCAGGTTTAATCCCGTAAATAAAGGGTTGTACCTGTGGTAACTGCCCATATTTTTGATAAGCCCAGGCAAACAAGCCTGTAATAATTACCGCAGGCAGGATAAAGCATGCGCCGGCGACGAGCAAGCCCCGCCAACCCCCGCGTTCACGCCCGCAATGCAAGGCCATTTCGGTGGAGTTAGGGCCGGGGATGAGGTTCGTCGCCCCGATCAGGTCTAAAAAGTGTTCGTGGGTAAACCATTGGCGTTTGCGCACAACTTCTTCTTCCATCATGGCAATGTGTACTGCCGGGCCGCCAAAACCGATGAAGCCAAGCTTTAAGAAAACCGAGGCAATTTCGCCCATGTTATTTTTTTTTGCCATAGGCTCAAAAATAAGTTTCCCATATTAAATTTAGGTAAATATATGCCGGGAACGTTTTTATTGAGTGTGTATTGGCATGCACAAATACCATTATGATTTGATAATCTAATGCGAGTATTAAATAAAACGCAATTCGCGGCTAACTATTTAATTTATAGTAAAATATTAATTTTTATTTATTAAAATGATTGGCTTATTGAGAATTGTTATTTACATTCAATTCACAATTAAACCCAATTATCATGAGAAAATTAACCTTGTTCGCAGCACTGATGGGGCTAACCTTTTTGGCCAGGGCCCAATCCACCGACTACCATGCCTTTAAATTCGATCTCGGTCTCGGTTATGCCCAGCCATCCAGTGGCAGCGGCACCAAGGCCGGCGCAACGTTTACTTTGCAGCCCCATTACCGGTTAACAGACGACTTTGCAATCGGGCTGCGCTACGAGGCCGCCTTAATTGGTTATGCGAATGGCTCAACCGGCGCTGCCAGTGTTTCTGCACTGATCTCCGGCTGTGCTACCGGCGAATACTACTTGTCCGACGAAGGTTTCAGGCCATTTGTCGGTGCAGGCATTGGAGTGTTCGATGAAGCATCGGCCAATTCCAATTCAGACGCTTCCAATACAACACTAGCCAGGTCCGTCAATTTCGGCGCATTTCCAGAGGTCGGTTTTGAATTTGGACATCTCAGGGTTTCGATTGATTACAATGTTGCCGGAAATAATAACAATTACATCGCCTTTCACGTAGGGGCCTTTTTCGGCGGAGGGAAACAATAGCAGGTTACCTGTTGTGCACGTAGCAGCAATTGTTAACGGTAGTCATGTTTTAAATTGTCGCCCCGATCAGGTCTAAAAAGAGTTCGTGGGTAAACCATTGGCGTTTGCGCACAACTTCTTCTTCTATCATGGCAATGTGTACTGCCGGGCCGCCAAAACCGATGAAGCCAAGCTTCAGGAAAACGTGTGCGGTTTCTTTAAGCCTGTTTGGTTCCATATCGCAAATGGCCATTTAGTGCAGTCATAGGGACTAAAATAAACTTTTGTTGTTAATATAAAATTAATCGAAAAGTTATTGGTCAAGTCCCTTTTGTTAATTCCCGATCACAAATAAAAATTAAAATAAATGATATCGCTCATATTTAATATTGATTAAAAGTTCCGATATTTATTACAACAATTATAATTCTTTAACAATTTAAACTATTGCAATTATGAAAAGAATAATTTTACTCGCCGTATTGGCCGGGGTAACCATGGTGGCTAGGGCCCAGTCGACAGAATTTCATGCTTTTAAATGGGACATCGGCCTGGGGTACGCGATACCCTCAAGCGGCAGCGGCACCGAGGCAGGCGCGACTTTCACAATGCAGCCACATTATAGATTATCAGACGATTTTGCACTTGGCTTACGCATCGAAGCCGCAGCGATCGGTTACAAAAATAGTGTAACCGGCGATGTCAAGGTTTCTGCACTGGCATCAGGCTGTCTTTCAGGTGAATATTATTTGTCTGACGGGGGATTCAGGCCGTTTATTGGAGCCGGCATTGGTATCTTTGATGAAGAATCGGCTACCGGCAACACAAATAACAATAATAATAATTCGGGCGTTTCGGTTTCCGGCCGGACTCAAAACTTTGGCGGATATCCGGTGGTTGGATTTGAAGCCGGCCATTTCAGATTCTCAGTTGAGTATGATTTGGCAGGAAACAGTAATAATTACGTGGCCTTCAAAATCGGGACATTTTTCGGTGGCGGCAGGAAGCCCAAGAAGCAATAATACCGAAGCATATTCAAAAAATGAAGGCGGCCAAAAGCCGCCTTTTCTATAAAACTGTGCTTAATAATCAATCGGAGTGGGATTCCGTATTAAGCCTAATATAAATGCGATCAATGCGATCACCAGTAAGGTATAAATCAACCCGCCTGCCGAATATGCAAAAACGCCTATCGCCCATCCGATCACCAGGATAACCGCGACAATATAAAGAAGTGATCTCATGATATGTGCTTTTTAGTTAACAATATAAGTTCTAAGTATAAAACCGTGCCACATTACCTGCCCTGTTAATTTGCCTTTAAGTATTTGTAAATTGTTTGTTATTGCCTACAAAATCCGCCGCTTTGATTATTTTTGAGGCCAGTAAAAACACATGAAACTTATCTTAAAGCAGTTCGCGCTGGGTTTGTCGCTGGCGGCCATATTTTCTTCCTGCAAAACTTTAAAACCCATGGGGCCGGAGTCCACGGTAGCGGAGATCCCTAAAATCGTGCAGCCCGTTTCAACCATTGATGTGCCGGTATCAGCCGACATTAAAAGTTACATTACCCAGGCAGAAAACTCGGTGCCAACAAAGTTTGCCGACAACCAGCAACCCTGCGGCGGATTGCGGTACGCCTATACTTTTACGCGTACGCCGTTTACCGTCACCGGCAGCAATAATGTTGTTAACCTGAAATTTACAGGGAGCTATGGTATCGCAGCATCTTACTGTGCCAAGTGCGGCAGCTTGTTTGGCAATGGCCCCCAGTGCCTGGTGCCCGTGCTATCCGCTCAATGTGGTATGGGCGCCGAGCCACCGCGACATATGGAAATAGCCTACCAATCCACCATCAGCGTGCTGCCCAACTACCATCTGAAATCAAAAACTATTTTATATCCCGACCCCAAACCGCTCGATCGTTGTAACGTTGTTTTTGGCAGCATTGATGTGACCGACCGCCTCATCGGTTATCTCAAAGCCCCTTTAAATGCCCTGGGTGTGCAGGTGGATAACAAAATAGCTGCTTTCAGCCTTAAGCCGATGTTTGACCAATTGTGGAAAAACATGTCGGAAGAATTTAAGGTGGGCGATGTTGGTTTTTTGAATATCAATCCCCAATCGGTGTGCTTAAGCAGTTTTAGCCTGAATGGTTCGGTCCTTAATTTCTCTGTAGGCTTAACCGCAAAGCCAGTAGTTACGCTGGTAAGTGCAGCTCAGCCTATAAGCCCATTACCTGCTTTAAGCAATTATACACCCGCTAATGGTTTTAATATTTACCTCGATCTGCTGGAGAATTACGATCACCTAACCAGCGTAGTAAACCAACAGGTGACCGGCCAGGATATTAAGGTGGCCGGCAATGAATTTATTGTTGATAATGTAAAAATCTATGGTATCGGAACTAAAATAGCGATGATGGTTGATTTCGGCGGATCGACCAGTGGCACCATTTACCTGGTGGCTACACCGACATACGACACCGCTACCCACGAGCTTTCGTTCCCCGACCTGACTTTCGACCTGCAAACCCGCGCTTGGATGCTTAAAACAGCCAAATGGATGTTTAACGGCGCCATTACCGATGCGATAAAAAAACGGGCTACCTATAATTGCTCGAAATTTATTGCCGACAGTAAAAAGAACATTGAAAGCCAGATGAGCCGCACCTTTGATAACGGTATCCATTCGGATGTTACCATCAGCAACCTGGACATTATGCAAATTTACCCAACTGCTGAAAAATTGATCGTCCGGACGTTATCGACAGGGCAGATCAAGGTAAAGATGACGATGTGAGGATATCAAAACGTACAGATAGCTGAAGATTGTCTGCTTACGCAAGGTTTCGTCTTCAACGCGTTTGAAATAATTTTTCGCAGGGCCGTTTGGTTGCTTTCACCTATTTGATAGGCAGTATAATTAGCATATTGCAAGTCAACTGTTTTGAAAATGAAGTTGAAAAGCTGCACATTCTTGATGTTAATAACGTGTATAATTTCATTCAATTCATGTTTAAAAAACGATACCCTTTCTGATCCACAAACTATTGCAACAAATATCTCACTGAAATTCGGAGGATACCTTTATACTTCTTCAACAGCGGTTGCTGTTTACAGGGCAACACAGAACACTATCTTTATCGGGGGCGCATTCGGTAGCAACGCGTATGTGAATTTGCTCATTCCCGGTGTACAGGTAGGCACATTTGATTTATCTGGTGGTAATGCAACACTATCTTTTCAGACCAGTGCTAATGGGCCGGATAGTTATGTAAGCACCTCAGGAAGCGTCACAATAACTGAATTCACCCCTTCTGTAATCGAGGGCACATTTCAATTCACCGGTGTTGACTCGCTGAACGTTTCGCGTCAAATTACCGAAGGGCAATTCATAACCAGTTACACCATGCAATAAATATCAATTAATTCCAAAGGCGCGGCGTTACACGGTCAATCAAATTCGTCCATGTCGAAATCCTTCGGCTTTCGTTCGCAGCCTTTATTTTTAAAGACGGCATAAGCAACTCCGAAGCCAATTGCGCCACCGGCAATGAGCAGCATGTAAGTGCCTGCTAACGAAGCAGTTTCAATAGCGGAATAGAATGGCGGGTTTACGATAAACCGATAGATAAGGGCGCCCGCGGTAAATAACGCAATCATGGATAAAGAAATTAATGCGCCATACTTTCGTGGTGCCGGTGTAAACAGGCAGCTTAAAAAAACCGGGACGCTAAAAATGAAAACAACTTCGGCGGCAATTAAAGCTAGGGGAACGTGTTCGGCACGAGGACTAAAAGTGACTAAAATATAAAGTAGGCCGAACGCCAGCGCAAATGCCAGTGGGATGCCGAATATCCAGCGTAGCACGTTCATCGTTGTCCCGGCGGGTTTTGGCATGGGCTCTTTTAAACAATGTCCTTTGGTTGTAAAATCGAATTTAATAATCTTCCGGTATTTCCGCCGTTAGTTCGCTGTTCCAGCCTTTGTTTTTGAAAACAGCATAGCTTAGGCCAAAGCCAATAGACCCGCTGGCAAAGAATCCTACATAATTTGCAATCGTAGT
>Ga0302140_10003628_pt1 | contig 19779 bp, 22 predicted proteins | sample I_Bog_E1_1_FD_202095 | JGI IMG/M metagenome (GOLD analysis project Ga0302140, IMG submission 202095) | Peat permafrost microbial communities from Stordalen Mire near Abisko, Sweden - I_Bog_E1_1 | ecosystem: Environmental > Terrestrial > Soil > Wetlands > Peat | place: Sweden: Abisko, Stordalen... | reverse complement strand
AGTCAAATCCGTTGTAGCGTGAATCCAGAGTTCCTTCCGGCTACTCCAAAGCACAAAAACCCTGCCATTGAGCAGGTATGCTCTGTACAGTAGTCTTGATTTTGTACAGAAAAACAACCGGAGGATCTCTATAGAAGTAGACAATACAGAAGATTATCCAAACGCTTAACCTTCTTATTTACTTATATTTATGCTGATTCAAAAGGGGGTATTATTGTGTACTGGTGGGCAGTGAGGGATTGTACTCTCTACGTCTGGAAATGTAACTAAATACACTACTTATATCAACATTATATCGCATTGTAAGGTCTTTGTAAGGTAGAACGTGATATTCTTCTCTATCCAATGGGAGAAGGTCCTTTGGCAAATAGAAAAGTCGTACTGGTGCGGTTATGCAAGACGGAAAACGGCTGGCGCCGGTATCCAGCTGTAATAGGCAAGAATGGCAGAGTGAAACCCGGCTTTGTCACGGTCGGCGGCCAAGAGCGAGAGTACACGGAAGGGCGCTACCAACTCCGGACATATGAGGGATCGCGGATGGTCTACCGCGACGCCGGAGAGAACGCCGCCTCTGCTTTGACTGCGCAGACGAAGGCTGAGCACCTTCTCGAAGCCCGAGCCGCCGCTAAAGCTGCCGGGGTCAAGGTAGAAGAGGATGCGCCAGGGCGCCTAAGCCTGGCGCGGGAGTTGAACCGTTTCGTACAAGCTGCCCAAGATCGCGGTTCTGTACGGGCAGCAGAAGCGTATCGCCAAGCCGGCGACGACTTCCTGAAAATCATCGGCCGAGTATACGCCGACGAAGTCACTCCGGACGATTTGCTGCGACACCAGCGCGAATTGCGTAAGCGCGGCCAGGCACCCCGCACGATTCACAATCGCCATGTCTGCATCGTCGCATTTCTGAAATACCTGAAGCTGGACGCCAAGGCGCTCGCGCCGGTCGCTCCGAAATACGAGAAGAAGCTGCCCCAGACATACTCGGCGGAAGAATTGAAGGCATTCTTCGCATCTCTCAAGGATAAGCACTTGAGGATCATTTTCGAACTGCTCTTGAAAACTGGCTTGCGCGAACGAGAAGCGGTGTTCCTATTTTGGGAGAACATCGATCTTGTACAGGGCGTCCTCAAAGTCCGCTCAAAGCCTGATTTGGGTTTCAGAATCAAAGACGCCGAAGAGCGCGACATTCCAATTCCAGCTGACCTGTTGACGCGTTTGAAAGCCTACCGCAAGCAACACCCAAATATCCGATTCGTGACCGGAACGAGAACCGACAATCCGAACGGGAAACTGCTGCGCACCTTGAAGCGACTCGTAAATGCGGCCGGCCTGAATTGCGGTAAATGTGAGGGGTGCATCGAACACAAGGAGTGCGAGCGGTGGTGGTTGCACAAATTCAGGTCAACTTGCATCACTTCCCTGCTTCGCTCCGGGATGGACCTGCGCACGGTTATGAAGTTCAGTGGCCACAGCGATCTAGCCAGCGTAATGCGATATCTGGCACCGGCGGAAGATGAGGCCATCAAGGCTCAGGTTAACGCGGTGAAGTGGATGTAAAACAGGGACTCAAATCGAGAATTGCAGGGACTCGAATTGAGAATTGCTGGCTCCAACGGTAGTCGGCGCGGCGGAACGCCACAGTCAGGCACCAGACTCAACGCAGTCCCTTCTGGGCACACTGCAGGATGCGGTCAAGCCAGCTGAACCTGCATACGCGCATGCGATTCTCGACAATCTGCTTCGACTTCACAGAAACTCCTGTCTGTCGGACGACAGGTTTTGAGGCCTTTGTCCCTAACCTCCAAGCTGTCGGGGCGTTAGCTGGCTTTATCAAATACTACGAATCCATGAGCGGGAATGATTGCGTATACTTGACCGTTATTGACGGGCAATACTGCTCCCCCGTTGCCGACGTTCGCTCCTCCGTAGATCGTGGCGTCGCTGTTGAAGACTTCCCGCCACTCTCCGGTCAGTAGCCGCGAGGGGTCCGTAGCTATCGCATAGCCGCTGCCGAAGGGTGAATCGTTCAGGCTTGCGAGCACCAGCAGATTCTCCCCCGGAGCGGTCCGGGTGAAGGCGATGACGCGGTTTTCATTGTGAGTGTAGATGACATCGAGAGTATTGGAACGCGCCGCCACATTCACCAGCACGAACCGGATTAGGTCCTGATAGAAACGGAACAGGAACTGTCCATTGCCGGTCCGATGCCCGATCAGATCCTCCTTGTTCGTTGCGAAGCTACCCACCGTGAAAGGATTGGCCGCCCCAATTTCTTCCCCCATGAAGAACATCGCCGTGCCGGCTGAGAGCGCCGCCATTCCAAATGCAAAGCGGCAGCGTCCCTCGGCGTAGGTTCGCGTGGCGCCGACAAGAGGCGCAGCGTTCACCGCGGTCACAATGGTGCGCTCCGTGCCCGGATCGTTACCGGCCTCGTCGTGGCTCTCGTGATAGGCCACCTTGTTATATTGCGTCGCCAGGAGCGCGCCCGCAAAGTAGTCCATATTCAGTGGGCCCAGTACGCCAAGGCCTGCGTTCTTCAGCAGATTTGCGTAGCTGTCGCCGTAGTTCCCGTCGCCGATCAGATGGTGGTAAAAGTCCATGTACCAAATGGCATCGAAGCCGATCCCTCCCTGACTGACGGGCTGCGTCATTGCCTCCCATCCGGTATAGTCCTCGGCGATGAGAAATGCCGACGGCTTCAAAGTCAGCACCGTGCGTGTGAGTTCGCGGAGAAACTTCGCGCCAAACAAATTGGCATTGCGCACCTGGGTTCCATTCCAGTGCAGCGCATTGTTATTGTGAATGGCGTCGGTAAGGTCAACCCGGATGCCGTCAATGTGGAAGTCGTCGAATAGAACCGCCGCGCTGCTGGTGAACATCTGGCGAACGTTTTCCTGCCAGAAACACGGACTGAATCCACTTGAACCATTGTCGAGATAACCGCCAGAATTGTTCCCGGGATAGTCGGCGGGCACGCCTTCGTACCAGTACCACGTATTGTGCTGCGGCGCGACATTGGGGTCGGAGTCGTAGCCCCATTCCGACCGGTCATTTCCGCTTCCCGCAAAGTGGTTGTACACCACATCCAGAATCACTGCGATGCCATTCCGATGGCAGGCGCGGATGAAATGCTTCAGATGATTGCCACCGCCTTGGCTGGTCTGCAGGCAGAAGAATAGCGAAGTCCCATAGCCCCATTGGACAGCGCCGTCGCTCTCCAGCATTGGAAGCAACTCAACGACATTCACCCCGAGTTCCACCAACTGCTCGACAAAAGTCATCGCTTCGGCCAGCGTGCCCGGCGCCGCAGAAGGAAATCCGAGCGATCCAACGTGAAGTTCGTAGATAACCAGATCCTCGATCGCCTGCGGAAGCGGCTTGGCAGGGTTCAGCTCGTTCGCCCAGAACTCGTCAGCCGGGATCAGGCTCTGCTTGGCCACGCCGGTGTCGTTAAAGTCATTCGTCAGTAAATCGGGATCGGAAACCACGGAACAGCTCACGATTCCATCGAGATCGAGATATGAGCCCGCGTAGTGCGCTCCGTTGGGATTGTTGTTCCCGCGTCCCGCCTGGTTGCGTGAAAAGATGTCGACCTTGTAGGTGGTGTCGCCTTGCTCGTTCACGATCCGGTACATGTACAGGCGATTCATGAAGGCGCTGAAGTCTGCAAGTGCGGGCGTCGCAGCAACGCAGGTCTCCCAGACGCCGGTCGTTTCAAACTGGGTGAGAGGCACGACGGGAGCCGTGGGATCGACGCCCGTGCCATCGTCGGCAATGTAGCCTGCCGGAGTCGCGGGTGCGGCCGGAAATGGCGCGAAGACGACTTCGACACTCTGGGCATAAGGCGCCCACACAGAGAAGCGAATCCCAGGTTTGGCTGCCCCTGGGGGAGTATATTTCTGCGCGCCGAACCGGCGTCCGGCGGCGAACCAGTAGTCCTGCGGCCCTCCCGCTGCGGTGAGAACGAAACTCCGTGTTTGCTGAGTGGAGTTCGGGTCCGGGACCTCCGTAACCACCACCCATGAATTCTGCGCCCCTGCCAGATCGGCAATGACGCCCCACTGAAACGTCGATCCCACCTGCGACGCATCCAGCGAAACGCTCGCCGTGAAGGCATCGCAGCCGGTCTCGTCCTGCGCCGCAGCCATCTGAACCTGCGCCCATTGATTGGAAAACATGCCGTTGGCGTCCCAGCTTCCTGACAGCCGGATATTCTGAAATAAGTGCCGTTTTACGCCACTATGAAAGGTAAAGGTAACGACAATCTGCGCCATCCGCGGTGCTCCTTTGGGTGAGCCGAAGTTCGTCCTGGCGAAAGCATCTCACAAATGTCGTGATGCTCTGCATTAAATGCTCTGAAACTGCTGATTGATTGGAAACTCACGCGGGGTGACCAGAAGTGCAATCTCAACAGGACGGTTGCCAGCAGTCAAATGGACTCAGCCGGCGGAATGCGAAGGGTGCGATTCCGACACTCGGAGCGGCGAAATCGAGACTAACAGCAAAACAAGAGCCGGGGCGATGAAGCCCCAGCCATTGTCGTTATCGATTTTCTGCTAGGCGGCCAAGCTTCGCACCCCGCTTGTCCTCGCCTCAAGCCAGGCAACAACTTCTGCAGGGTTCAGCCTGACCGAGGTTCCGATCCGGATCGCGGCCAATTCGCCGCGCTCGATCTCGTCGTAAAGCGTCCGGCGGCCGAGGTCGAGTAACTCCGCCAGTTCGGGAACCCGCCAGGCTTTCCTTCGCTGGCGAATTACCAGGTGAATGTCCACCGGCCCATCTGGAGCCGAGATTGGTTGACCTTGACGGCCTTCCACAAGATTCAATCGGGGCTTACCGCTCATAAACACGCCCCAATTCTGGTCCGGTGATTTGCCTGGCTGATCAAACCAATCAGTTGCTGTTCTGCGTCTCTGACGGCGGCGATGTGTCGCTGCACGATCACCAGCTTTGCCTGCAAAACCACCAACTCATCAGTTGTTTCGGCAGTAGTGACGGCCTTAGCGGCCTGTTGCGGCGCGGTCCCACCGACACCTTCTCTCTTTGGCAATTCGTGGCATGGACATGTGCTGAGGCCGAGCCGGATTGCCTCCCGAACGAGCGCTGCGCGGTTGTGGACCTTCAGCTTCCGCATCGAATTCGTTAAATGGGATTCAACCGTCTTGCCACTGATTCCCAGCGTCATCTCCACTGTCGGACCGCTCTTGCCCAAGCCGACCAAGCTTAAGACCTGCCGCTCCCGGAGGGTGAGCTTCCGATTCCGTGTGCGAGGTGGAGTTAATTGCCTTCTGTTACACACCCTTCCAGTGGCCTCAACAGGCGCACTGGTACTGCGATTGTTCATCGCTAAACCTTCCCAGATGAATTAGCTGTATGGTCGCAGCTTAACGACGTTTCCGCGTTCAGGTAAATATGCCTGCGCAGAAAGCAGACCGCTTGGGCCTGTTACCGGGGGGCGAGTGCCGGAGGTTAAGGAGGCGACCAGTCGGCGGTTGGGGGTTTAGTGACCGTAAGAGGTACCCCAAGGTGCGCCTGACTTCGCATTAAATTAGGTGTGTCGTCAGCCTGTTTTTTAACGCCAGCTGAATTGTACACCCGCGCCAGGCAGATTGCATTCTTGCAACGATTAAATAATCGAAGTTCAATTGCTATCAGTTGGAATCTATCGGACGGAATGATTCTAAGGTAAACACCTGATTTTCTTCTTCCCATGCCTGAGGCATATTTGGTGAGTATCACCGGAATGAACTCGAGCAGAGTCCTCGAACTCAACTTCGGCGAAACAGTGGTCACAACCATTTTGGCGCAAAGATGAGGGCTCGGAAGGAAGAGTGAAAGATTGAACGACGTTATTGAGGCAGTGGTGATTGCAGGCGGCGGGGAGGCTCCGGATCTGGAATCGAATGCGGAGTACGAATGGACCGGATTCGAATTCTCGGAATTCGATTCGATCACAGAGCAAGCCACCAACGACACGGAGATGATGACAGAAGTCCCATGGGACAACGGCGGTCCCGAAGAAAGTCATCTGCAGGACGCCGCATCACTCGGCGAGCTCCAACCAAGCACAGAGCGAGCAAAGGTTGTCCCGGCCGATGATGACGATGACCCATACGCCCTCCCCGACTTCCGGGCTCTTGAAGCCGGCCGCCCATCAATCCCGGAGACTTCTGGACTTCCTGTCAGCAAAGCAGCTGGACCAGAATATGGGGTTGCCGACCCTGGCGCTGTATTGGCAAAGTTTTCCAATTTGGAAGACCTCTCTGAGGCGCTGTGGAGAATTGAGGCTGAGCACATTGAGTTCACCCGCGAGGAGAAGAGAGACATCGAGAAAGCCCGCGGCGCAGTCGTCTTCGCCGTCAGTCAGGCATTTCTCTCGCGCTTCAATCTTGGCAAAGCACTTTCTAGGTACAGGGACTATTTCAAGGTTGAACGTGGCTGGATGCAAGCTGTCGCTATCATCTCAACCGCTATGCACCGGTGCGAAAGGACACTGCGAAACACGATCTCAGACTACGAGAACGTGACCGCAGCGTTGCCTTCGGTAGTGATTGAAGCTGCAGAAATGCGCGGGATCGATCTGGCCAGGAAGAAGTACCTTCCGACAGTCAAGACGATCGAGGCCACGATCAGTCCTCTTGACCCCGTGGATGAAGATCAGGCCGCGCAGATCCTGGACAAGGTGATTCCCACCAGACCGACATCGAAAGTTGCAAAGCCGGCGGAGAGCCTGGATGACTTCGCCAATCGGACAATCAGATCCTTCGAGAAGCGGTTCAATGGCATTTCCAAGGAAGTGCGAGATGCTGATGTTCGATACGTCCTCGAGCTAGTCAACACCGCGCTTTGCTCGTCGGTCCGGGAATTGAGGCAATTCGGACGTCCAGCCCTGGTGCCCACCCCATCCTCCAATCAAGGAAGTGCTGCGTGAGCTTGAACGCGTCTGGAATCTCCTGGACCGACGGCATGTTTTCCAATCAGTGGAACCAGGTTGCGAGGCTGTGGAGAGGGGCAGCCACTGGAACACAATTAGTGTGCCAGTGTTGTTGTTCTTCTATCTGTATAAAGAGACGGAATGCTGGCATTTCACTTTTCCATCAACATGTCGCCGAGCCAAAAGAAAAGCAAATGCTGCCTGGAATGCGATGCCCGGTAAGGCGATCGACTGCTCTTCCAAATCCACTCACTCAGATAGCACCCTGCGCGGCTGGGAGCCGCTGGGAGCAAGCTTCACATCAGAATCGATCGTTAGATAAGGAAAGACACTAATCACCATGGCAATACCGCTCAATACGGGTCACAGAGGTCGGCCCCAAAAAGACTACTCCTGCGAGATTGGACGGACCTACCAGCGAGCCCGCATCACGGCCATCGTGCCCGGCCTGCGGGCCGGCACCGGTGTAAAGGTTGTTGCCGAATGTCTAGACTGCAAACAAACCTTCACCGCCCGACTGAGTTATCTGAAGTCAGGCAAAACGAAAACCTGCGGCTGCCTGAAGAAGGCCAACTACAGGAAGTGGCTGGGCGAACTGGTCGCCAGGATGTCGCCCGAAGCCATTGCCGGATGCTGGGGTGACCGGTTCCGCGGCGTCGAGAGGAAGGTGGCGGCTAAGCTTCGGAAAGTAGCGCGCGCCACCTTCGACGAGGCGGTACGAACCTATCAGGAGATTCTCGACACCATGCTGGAAGACGGCACGGCAATCCAGATCTTTCGGACAGTCCAATTACCGGGCTCAGACATGCTCAAAGTTGGAGCCAAGTTCGGTCTTGGAGCCGAAGCGGTTCAGTATCTCGTGAAATCGATTGCGTACAAGCTTGGGTTAAAGGCGGAGCATGAGTACGGTATTGCTGCACATTGTGCCATGGTGACTGACGAGGTCGAGAACCGCAAGGACTGGACGATCGCACGTCCAGGGGAGTTTTCGCGCGATGAATTGCGTCGCTCTAAGGGCAGGATCATCGGCCGCCTGGCGAGGCTATACCGCGATGCTGAGCTCCTGCTTGCTGGGAGCCTGCAGCCTAACCACAGGCGCGACATGATGGCATTCATTGAGTTGGCGAACGACACATTGGCAAGCAGGCTGGCGCGCCAAAAGACGCATGGCCGAAGGGCCATAGTTGAACGCGAGCGAGAAAGAGCAATCACGACGATGACCGTCAACGCGGTCGATAATCCCCAATGACTGCAAGTTCGAGGCTTTGAATTCCGGGGATGAAAGGACAGAATTGAACCATGAAGCAAGTCACACTGATTACCGACGGCGCCTGCGTCAACAACCCCGGTCCTGGCGGCTGGGCGTGCATTCTCCGGTACGGGGACTTCAGCAAAGAATTCGCTGGCAGCGTTGAGCAGGCCACAAATAACCGCATGGAGCTCCAAGCGGCGATCGAGGGTCTCAAGCAACTCCGAGAGCCGTGCGAAGTGTTGATCGTCTCAGACAGTCAATATGTCCTTTGGGGGCTTAAATCGCGATATCGCCACGCCGTAAGAGGGTGGATTCGCCGCCGCAAGGGACAGATCGTACCCGTCCCAAATGCAGACCTTTGGCAAGAATTCAACCAGGTCGCAGAAGCGCACACCATAACGGGCCAGTGGGTGAAAGGGCACTCGGGAGATCCCGACAACGAACGCTGCAACGACCTGGCAGAGGCTCAAGCTCTGTTGAAGGCCAGAGAGCAATCGTTTCCAAAGCATCTGCATGATTCTGAAAAGCGTCAGTTGCACAACCCCAATTTGATTGGAGACGCCGCAAGATCATCGACCATGATCTCAGCGACGAATGTTGATGGCAGATTGAAGATGAACAGACAATCAGACGGCTGGATAGCCGGCCCTGCGGATCAGCTGGCATTGAGCAGCCCTCAGAAGAAGAGAGAACGAATTAGCATGCACACCAACGACGCCAATCTTGAAGCCCGCCGGCTCCTGGCAATGACTCTGGATCCTGAAAGCGAGGTCGAGATAGAGCCAGAGCAACGTCCTAGACCACAATATGACCTGACCGACGAAGGCGGACTTCCGCTGACAGGAAATCCACCATATTGGCAACATCTCTCGTCTGGCCGCGCGTACAAGAAACCAAAAAAGCGAGTCCCAAGACGAATCCGTTCTGGAAAATGACTCGTCCGGAAGGCACCACGCCCCGCTGTTCCATGTGCTCCATTTCAAGTGCTCGCTTTACGGGGACATTCACACCGCCTCTGCCAGCGGGATGCCGAACCAGGGTGATGGTTCGCCTGTGCCGAGTTGCGCAGGCAGACCCACTTTGACGATTGGCCAGTATTTAATTCGCCGATGAGCCGCGAATGGCAGCGATTTCCCAATTCTAAACAGAAGGGTAGGGCGCCTGACCATCGCTACCTTCCGGGGGTGGCAGGTCAGCTGAAATCCAAAATCAACGTGAAAGAGGTGCAACTCCAAACAGACCATGAGGACGACGGCCAGCCGCGTCCGATCATCGACAGAAAGAAAGAGGCGAAGTACGAAAGAACACTAGGCGGCGAATAGTGAGTCCAATCCAGCGAAAAGCAAGAATGGCGGTGAGAACTTAAGAGAATACGGCGCACACGCGGTGTTGAATCCAGCGGGCATCATTCGGAAGGGCGGCTATCAGGCTTCACGATAAGAGAATTCAATGGGCAGGTATCCTCGGGACGAAGACACGCGAGTGCGGTGAGACTCCACTCAGTTTCTCCACGGCCAGCTCCGGGGGATTTGTGTGTCTATGTGACCCGTTTCAGCATCTCACCCTATAAACTCCTCATATGATTAGCGATGACGGTAACCAAAGGCCCACACGCGGGGCCTTTTTGTTTGTGTGCTGAACGAGTTTCAGGGTTCTCTCAGAGAATTGGAATCCGATTCTCCACCGCTCACATGAGAATTGCAGTACCCCTCCCGCAAGACAATCGAACTTCATTTGCCCATACGGAGTTAGATCAATGGCCTCACCGCCACTGCTTGGGCGACGTGTGTCTCCTCGCGCGAGGCGCGAATTGATTTGGCGATGGAAGCACCAGGGTAATCAGCAGTACTGGTCCAAGGCATCTTCGGTTTGTGCCCACCCGGTGCTAATTCGAATCCACGCCTACAGGGGAATCCGAAAGGATGCGTGGCAACACTCCGCCCTGTACACAACCAAGCCAAGGAGGCTTCACATGAACTTCAACAGCCTAACTCCAGAGATGAAGCAAGCAATTGTTGAGCAGATGATCAGGGATGCGTTCAGCAGCAAGGCCATTCACCTCCTGGGTGACAATGTGGCCAAGGGGCTGCACAAGTTGGCCAACGCGACGCAGGCGACAACCGACGCGACGGCCAAATGGGGCGGCACCGCGCAAATCATTGCGATCCCGACCATCAAGCGAGCAGCCGTTGCAGTGAGGACACCCCTCTCTGAATTCACCAGCAGGGTCGTTGCCGGCGCCCGTTCCGGCTTCAAGGCTGCCACAGCGCGTTAAAGCTACCACTGTGGTCTAGGCGTGAAGAGTTCAATGTTTGGGGCAATGGGGCTTCCTGGTGGAAACAGGAGCCTCATGCCCCATTTCTTTGCACGCAAACGAAGCTCATCAGCCCCATTAAACCGACCCCGTGGAGGGGGAAGGAGAAGTTATGTCTACCCAATTGAACCTTTCGAGCGTCACTGCGGACGCTCCGAGCACGAACCAGAACAATGAGCTACTGGGATGGAACACTCCCAGTCGCATGGCGTTCAATATCATCCTTGATGGTCGCCTGGACATCAATGGCAAATTGAATCCGGTGATTCGTAGGCCTTATCGGGATACATCACGACCGTATAACCAGCGCCGTGACTTTATGGCGCATGAGACCCGCCAGATCCTCGACGATCGCATGCCTGCTGGTGTCGAGTATGGCATCGTTACATTCGATGGCGGAAGCAAGGCCGCACGCGAAGAGACGCGAAGACTGGTCGAGCATCTCTCTCGCGGTTGGACCGACAACGGCAAACGCTTTCGCTGCGTCTATGCCCAAGTAGCAGACTCGGGCCTCATGCTCTTCGTCGATGCAAAGAGCAGCATCCACAGCCCGGACGATCTGGGGATATACATCTCCAGCGATCCCAAGGCAGCCAAGCGTGTCCGCCGATTCTTCTCGGCGCATTCCGTGATGCTGAAAGGCCATGTCGTTGACAGGGCCAAGTCTCCGCTGGGAATCCAGTACGCGGTGCAGATGGAAGATAGACGCCTCTTGAGCGTTCTTGATTTTGATATGAACCAACTCGATGAGCGCCAACGTGCGCTCAAAGAAGGTTCGTGCATCTGCCGCATCCCCGGCTTCGACGGGACCACGGCCACCTTCGGTGGGCCATGGGGGCAAGGCAAAGGCATCGCTCATGACAATCCCCAAGTCTGGATGTACGACCTCGTCGTTTTCGACTCGAAGAAAGAGGTTGTCTTCACTGGCAAGGACCACAGCGTGTACTTCGGCGTGCTCTCCCGCACGGGGTTGCATCCATTCAAAATGGATTTGCAAACCATGACCAACAGCGGTCTCTTTGAGGAGCACCTGGCCGTCAAGGCGGGACTGAATCGCATGGACGAATTGGCCGAGTTGTACTCGGGAGACGATGAAGACGCGATCATTGCTGACTTCGCTGCAACAGTGAAGGCGGTCGATTCGGCTGCCGACACGGATAAGCCGGTATGGCCGTTGATCCGCGCGATTCACTTGGATCATCAGACCAAAACGATGCCGGCCCTTATGCGCAGGATGTTCAACCACGCGACGGAAGAGTCCGTCGATATCGCGCGCGGACGCATTCTGCTGCCCAATGGCTTTCGAGGCTACGCGTTTCCCAATCCGTTGCTGGATGGTCCCGATGGCCTGCCTGACTTGTCTAAGGACGCCATCAGCGGCATACGGGAAGGCCTGCCAAGCGTTTGCGCTCCCGATGCACCTCAAGGACCGATTGGCGTAGGGCGTTCTCCGAACACCAACTCCAGCGAAATCGTCGAAGTGTACAACGCCCATCTCTCTGAACTGATGCACTTCAAGGGACAAGGGCGAGTGTTCTTCGGCACCGACGCCGGCAGCATTCTCGGCAAACTGAACGGCGGAGACATGGACGATATGCTCTTCGTTTTCTGGGGTGCTGAGTATCTGGAGAAGTTTCGCCAGATGCACTATCCTGTTCAGCCTCGGATCAAGGATCAGATGGTCAAGGCCAAATCTGGACAGGCCAAGCTCAACGAGGCTCGCTGGAAGGGCATAAGCGACAAGTGGACGCCATGCGTCTTCTTCGAGCAGCTAAAGGAGTTCGAGCGTGGCTCCGAAAGCCTGGGCCGTATCATCAACCTGATCTGGATTGACACGCTTTTGTCAGGCGAGCACAGACCTGCAATTCGCGCTTGCCTGGAAACCAAACAGTACTCGTTGCCGGCGAACTTCAATCCGCCCAGTTTGGAGACTCTGAGGGGCTACCTCGGTGACAACATGCTTGCTGCCGTTGGTGAGTACGAGAGAACCGAGGCTGGATTTGTGAAGGTGGCCTCGGCTTTCACCGATCTCAAGACGGATTTTGTTACCGCCAAGGCGGCATCCAATTCCGATCGTATGATTGACTGGCTCCAGATGAAGAAAGGCGACAAGGCTACCTATCTCGATCTTGTCGCCAATGCGATGGAGGCTCTCAAGACCCCAATTTTCCCCCAGTGCTTTGCTTCCAGAATCCCGAAGGATCGTCAGGAAGCCGGCGACTACATCCTTGTAGAAACCAAACTATGTCGCGCATTGGCTGCTCTTCGGCTACGGCGCGATCAACTGATCGAAGACAATCGGCAATTGGAGCACCTCATCAAGCGTCCGCTGGCAAAGGCGCTGCTCAATCAGTATCCAGTCGATGATGCGATTCTGCGCATCATCGCCGAGCTGACCTACTGGTGGCGTGAGCAGTTCGACAGCGCGAGGAGACAATTCGGTGGAGCAATCCCACCGGAAACCTTCCAGCGTGCTGCTTATGGCTACTCCTCATTGATGGAAGTGGAGTTGCCGGATGGCAAAATCAAGCTGGAGGAGATGCACCAGCCTGGTCTGATCGACCTCTACACAAATCAGTTCTCCGTTTCGGGAACGGTCTTTAGCGTGAGCGGCAATCCGTGGTCCGTGGAAACTCGGCGAAAGATAGGGATTCACCTTGCAAACATTCGCTACACCGATGAACGGGAACCGCGTCTCGACGACGATGGCTTCACCATGTCGGTCAGCGATGGAATTCTCATCAACGAAATACTCCACGACATTCTGGATGCCGAGGAGGACTTGGGCTTGACTGGACAGGTCGAATTCATCGACCTGAACGGCTATGCCCGCAAGAAGCTTGCCAGCGGCGACAAGCTGCTGGTCAAGGCGGAAGGTGGCCACATCTTCCACCTGAGCAACGGCCGCGAGTTATCCCAGGGACCCAACGTGACCATCCCAGATGGTTCCCACATGATGTCCGATAGGGGCATCATTCGTGTTCAGAATTCAGTTCCAGAGTTGAAGTCAAACTTCCTGACCAGGCAGCTAGCGGCTAACGTAAGCGGCTTCGCATTCGACGAAGATCCGGAAGCGTGATCCAACCCAACAACCACATGCCGGTTCGGCGCCGTAACGCCGAAAGGACTGTCGTGAGACAGACCTTGTGAGGTAATCCCTCACCTGATGACTGGGATTCGTCCCGGGAATCGGCTAGTCAGAGCGTCACTGTAGGCATCCGTGCCTGATCGAGGTCAAACCCCGAGGTCGCGGAACGCACCGATATGGACGCAGAACTGACGCTTACCACCTGCCGCCCTGGCAACAAGGCCGCGGATACCACTCGCCTCCGAGGCTATCGCCTCGGTCAAGTGCAGGTAGATGAGGTGTCATGTATGTGTGTTATCGGCGTCTCACTTCGAATCAAGTGGGAAGACAGGAAGTTGGGTCCAGGGCATAGGACCGCAGTGCATAGCAGAGTTTGGGAGCATTGGATTTGCTTTGCTTGCGTTTGCTCTCTGCATTGTCGAAAGAGAGTGCCTCTAGTCGAGGCTCGGCCTCGCGCGCGCGTGTATTTTGTTTCTGCCACCCAGGATGGAACACCCTAGGTCTATTTATGGTGATGCGGATTGCAACGTTGCCACCGGTACTCATGCGGTCTAGACCTTGGCTGCATCAGCGCCCGAGGCTTCCTGCTAGACGGTTTCTCGATAGTCCCAGGGTGCCTGCAAGTACAACCGACAGATCAGTGCAGGATTTAAATTCACCGCTGAGCTGAGAATTCAGCCCAGCTCCTGAAACGGCATGTAGACCCAATTCGAGCTGCGGAGCCTTCGGTTGCTAACGAGGGCGATTGAATCTTCAGTGTAGCGAGGCGTTGAACGACCGCATCACAGTGGCGCGCCCTCGACGTACCAGTTCATGCCATTCGATTTCCCTTGCGCTCCACCGCAAGGACGCCGGGCAGTTTCATCTCCGTGACTGTCCGGCGAGCATTTTTATCTGCATGTCTACTCCTCACCCACCCGTATTGTCGTTACCTCAATCCAGAAAATCAGGAGCCTAAAAATGTCCGCATTCTTCGCACAGCTTGCAGTTCGAGTCCTGTCCGGCTTGATCACTGCCCTCCTCATTGAGTTGCTCTTCAAGTGCATCAAGCCTCAAGTATCCGCCGTCGCCGCCACCTGCTAGCCGCCTGCAGATGGGCCAGGCAGGCCCGCGACGCCCGCCGGTCCAGTCAAAATTTCCGCCTGCAGAGGAACGCGGCGGTTTATGAGGCCGAAAGCCACCACAACCAACAATGCCTGAGGAGGCGTCCAATGCAACGAAATCTCCAAACAGCCCATCCAGTTCTCCCACGGGAACTCGTCAACCGGGAATCTTCTCTGACCAAATTGATCGTGATCGCAGGCGACATGAGCGTCATCGATCCCAACCGCGCAGCGGTCGTATCCAAGACCCACGCCATTCTCCGCCACTCCTGCCGCAGCTACCGCCCATCTCTCGGGGGCGACGATCTCATATGCCGGTCGGGCGAGGAAACCGGCTTTCCGTACCGCGGCAAAGCCTGTTCTCAATGCACAGTTGGGCAGTTTTCGAAGAGCATGTTTTTCGTTGGCACGATCTCTCCAGCGGCCAAATCCCGCTCAGAAAGTCAGTTGGGGTTTTTGTCAGGGCTATGTGCGGGACACCCGGGTGTCCCACGCGAGTCTTGATACTTAGTGCTACTTTGACCCCTCTTCTGACCCCGGTTTTCCCGGCATAGTATAGGCCAAACATCAGAAATCGGTGAATTTACGATTTTAGGTATTCCGATTTTGACCGCTCCTATCGGGGTACCGCCCCTAAAAACTCGATTGGTTAGACATCATCTTGCCCATTCGGCGAGCGGGACGCCCGAGCGCTCCCCTCCGTCACGCACCTTCACAAATCTCACCCGCCACTCCACTGCTCGCTCCAGGGAAGGAAAAGCATGCCCAGTATTGTTGCCTCTCAACCGAAGCCCGGACGGAGCGAAAAAGCATTCGCCGGGATCGCTTCAATGATGAAACGGAGTTCTGATGTGCTCATGGCCCATGTGGGATCCTGGCGGCGCAGCCGCGATCAGGATGTTCTGGAAAGGTCTCTCGCGAGAATCATCGAAACGGCCAACGGGCACCAGGCCAAGGGTATGCCCAAGGGTTCGATGGTGTACTTCGCACTGCGAGACAAGGCGGACGCCAAAATCGCCGCGTTCTGCCAAAAATGGAATGTCGACCGCTCGATTGTCGAAGCCGAGGCGCCCAGCCTCAAAGATCTTCGCGTGCTGTGCATACCAGACAAGGAAACGCCTGTTGCCATCAAGGCTCTGGCCTGCCTTCTCGGCGGCATCCTATCCATGGTCCTGATCGGTGCGGCATCCGGAATTATCCACGCCGGCCATAACGGCGTGCTTCACCTGTTGTCCCGGTAGGCGACAAGCAAGGAGAGATGTTATGCCCCTCTGGCTACTGTGGCTGCTGCCATCCTTTGAGGCAGGATTCTGGTCCGCCCTCGCTGCCGGAAAACTTAAGGATCGAGGCAAGGTCCGTGAGCTGCTCCTCTACGGACGCCGCGAAAGAACAGCTCTGCCGCTCATCGACGAAAGGCTCCGCAAGGCTGCGGGCCTCCCAACCAGGTCGCAGGCATTTGTGGCGAGGCACATCGCGTCCCTCATGCGATGGATGGTCAACACTCGGGCTATGGAATTCGCAATCCTGATTGGCCTGAAGCGCAGTTGGCCAAAAGGAAATCCCATCAGCTCCAACGTGAAGCTCTGTCTGTAATTGGAAAGGATGGATCAATTTGATTCTGACACCCTCAAACAGCGGCAATCTTGTCGCAGGCGCCGGCCTTGGCATCTTTGCCTGGGGCGCGTTCCTGAAAGCCGACAAGATCCCCTTCATCAAAAAACTCCTAACCACGAGACGCAAGGAGCGAACTCTTGAGTGGATCAACCGGAACAAAGGCGTCAGCCTGCTGGGCCTCGAAACAATCAATCTCGGCATCCACGGAATCGTTTCGGCGAATGCCGTCATATTTGCGCTCGGCAACACGATTCTAAACATCTTCGTACTGTGGGCGTACCTGCCCATTCGAATGATGCGCTACGAGAAGAGGCGCATTCAATCCGTGCTGAAAGGAGCCCAATGACCAAGTTCACACTGCTCGCTGGCCTCGGCCTGATGTACATCGGTGTAATCAGGCTCGCCAATTTCTTCATGGCTGTGTTCATCATTCTGTTCTTCGGGATCACGACCTGGGAACTGATTCGCTCGGCCAGACAACAGGCAAAGGACCGCTTTGCCTCGCAGTTGCAATCCAGGAGCGTAACACCGTGAGGCTGATCTTTGGAACCCTGCTCTTTGTCGCCACCGTTGCACTCACTGCCGGACTCTACCTGGTAATCCGCAAGCCGGCGCAGAAGAGGAACGATCTGGACAAGCTGTACAGCTTATCTACCCAGATCGCCGACCGAGCCCGGCAATTCAGGGATTATCTCTTCAAGCTCTTCGGCCCCAAGTCCGAAGCATCGATCAACAGGCAGGTAGCCGAGCCAACAACTCCCCCCGCATAGTCTGCGTAAACGGCGGAGGAATCTCCCAAGCAGTTGCAAGCGATTCATGGGGACTTCCCCGCCTAGTCCATTCCACTTTCCATTTCCGATCCCAATTCACTTCAGGAGGATTCCCATGCGCCTATCCGCAAGCCGGATTCGCTCGCTATCAATCCGTTACGCCCTCGCAGAAGCCGCAGCCTTCCCTGGCATCGGCACCGAGCGCGTCAGCCCCCCTCACCACTGCACGGCCTCGGTCGCATTCGGGCACAACCATTCGCGCACTGCACAGAAGGCGTGACCGACAAGGCTCGAATGGCTCCGATACCGACCAGATTCGGCGTCATTCGAGCGCTTGCACGCAATGATCGAACCATGCGCGCATCACAGGGGTTCTGCCCATGCCCAACCAGCCAAACGCGGCGATCCTGCCGGTTACACTCTCCCAGGCCGCCGAGTATTTGCAACTGTTCGCCAACCGTCGAGCCTACGTGCGTCAGAGTCACATCGCCGACAAGGATTCCGGGCGCACCTTTTACTATCAGGCGCGCGACCGGAAATTGAAGCAACCCGTCGGCATGGAAATAGCGACGGCCCGAAGCCATCTCGCAGGCTACATCACCATTGGCCTGTATGCGATCAATCCACTGTCACAATCCTCAAAGTGGATTGCGATCGACGCAGATTACGCCGACGCGCGTCGCGATTTGATTCGGCTGCAACAGAAATTCCTGGAAGATGGAATAGTGGCCCTGATGGAGCAGTCCCGCCGCGGCGGCCACCTCTGGACGTTCCTTGCGGAGCCGTTACCGGCCGACTCATGCCGTCTCTACGTGCTGAATGTTGCACGCCGACTCGGCATCGCAGTCAAACGGGACAAATCGGACGGCATCGAAATATTCCCTCGCCAGAATAAGCTTGAACCCGGAGAGTTTGGGAATGCGATCCGAGGGCCACTGGGAATCCATCGCGCCAACATGCAACGCTACTGGTTCGAGGCAGCCGAACCGAACATTGAGGCGCAGTTCCAGCTGCTTCGCGACGTAAAGCGGGTCACGCGGGAGCATCTCGACGCACTCACCGCAGGCATGGAGCCAATTCCTGCCCCATCTCCCACAAAAACGTGGGTCCAACTTTCAACTGCCGGAGTCCAAAATCAGGGCTTCCAGATCCTCAACCATATTCCCAACGCCAAACGCAGCGGCCGGAACTACGTCGCGCGGTGCCCGGCATGCGCGAAGCGCGGCGAAGACCGCCGCGGAACCCATCTCGCGATCTCTGTGGCCGAACCCCGCATGTATCACTGCTGGGCCGGCTGTACGGCTCAGCAGATACGCGCGGCCCTGGGGCGTCCGATACCGAGTAAGTATGCGGCCTAAAGAAGGAGAAAAACCGTGAGCAAGAGCGTCAACAAAGTCATTTTGCTGGGCCATGCCGGAAGGGACCCGCAGGTCCACATCCTGCCTGGCGGAACCTTGGTCAATCTCTCGCTGGCCACCAGCGAGCGTTACAAGGACAGCCGCGGGGAATGGCAGGATCGCACCGAATGGCACAACCTGGTCGGGTATCAGAGAACCGGCGAGATCCTTCGGGATTATGTGCGCAAGGGTTCGAGGATCTACGTCGAAGGCGCCCTGCGGACACGCTCCTGGGAGGATCGTGATTCGGGTCAGCGCAGATACCGCGCAGAGATCGTTGTCACCGACATCAACCTCCTCTCTCAGGCACACGCCACAAGCGAAGCGAGTGGCCCGGACCTCGATGCCGGCTCGAATGGAGCCGCGCCGCAAGAGTTCACCTACGAACAAGAGATCGCGGCCGACGAAGTGCCCTATTAGGTTGCTCGCCGTCTCCACGCTTTTCATGTTCTGAGTTGAGAGCAACGGCGACACCTGACATTCAGCCGAAGGAGTTTAGATATGGCAACAGCAGCGAAATTCTCTGAAGCCGAGCGGGAGAAACTGTTTGCGCGGCTCGAAGTGCCCTTTGATCCCGCTCAGATCAAATGGCGAGTCATGCGCACATCGAACGATGGACGCTCCGGCCTGATCCTTCCATTCGCGGATCCGCGCGCGTATACGGACCGGCTGAATCAACTCTTTTCGCCGGCAGGTTGGACACGCGAGTATTCAATCACCAACGTGCCATCGCTGTGCCGCATGGAAAATGGACGGTCGATTGTTACCAGCAAGGTGCTGATCGCGACCTCTGTCACCATCGGCCGGCTGGGCAGCCATGTCGGCACAGGAGAAGAGTGGGCTGACCGGGAAAATGCAGTGACCGCTGCCGACGCGCAAGCGTTCAAGCGGGCTTGCACCTGTTTCGGACTCGGGCGGTACCTCTATCGCTTCGAAGAAACCTGGGTGCAATTGAACCAGCGCGGAGAACCTTTTAGCCTCCCGGCCCTACCGGAGTGGGCACTTCCGCCGGGTGTGACTATGGTTCCTGTGAATGGGCAAGCCGCCGACGCGCGCGGGCCCGTCGATCATAAGCTTACGGCGGAGATTGAGAGCTTCCGCAGCACGCTGGGAGTGGACATCTACGCGGAGATCCTGCGGCGCGCCGGCCACAGTAACGATGCCCGATCGATTCCGAACGCAGACCGCCAAAAAAGAGTTGTGGAGTGGATGCAGGCGGCAGCGCGGGGATTTGAGCGGCTTAGTGGGCTGGTCGAGACAGCCGGAGACGCCAGGTTCATCGCTGCCATGGACAGACTGAAATTCTCCAC
>Ga0302140_10003622_pt1 | contig 19795 bp, 13 predicted proteins | sample I_Bog_E1_1_FD_202095 | JGI IMG/M metagenome (GOLD analysis project Ga0302140, IMG submission 202095) | Peat permafrost microbial communities from Stordalen Mire near Abisko, Sweden - I_Bog_E1_1 | ecosystem: Environmental > Terrestrial > Soil > Wetlands > Peat | place: Sweden: Abisko, Stordalen... | reverse complement strand
CGGGATGACGCCAACGAACCAGGGCCTCAACTCCAATCACTTGACCGCACAAAGTGTCGATCTGTGGCTGATAGTAGACGACGAATTCATTGCGTTGGAACGCACTTTGAAACTCCTCTTTTTGAATTGCCCGCTGATGGTTCGGGAGAACTGCCGGCGGTGGTTCGAGATCGGGCAGATTTTGCAATATCTCAACCAGATCAATCGGCCGGAAGGGCTTTTGGAGATGGCCTACGATGAGTAGTCCAAGCACTTGAGCAAATTCTTCGGCCGACTCAATGGTGCGCATGCCGAGACCGCTCATAAGGATGATTCCGGCTTTGCACTTTCGCTTGCCAAGCAATCGCAATATCTCGATGCCATCCATCTCCGGCATGACTAGATCGAGCAGAACGAGATTCGTATCCGGTGAAAGCTTCTCCAGAAAAGCAATCGCTTCATTGGTTGCGTCGCATTGAAAACCCATGTCTTGCGCTACGGTGGTGATAAGTTCTCCGATGTCGTTCTCATCGTCAACAACCAGTATTTTTTGCTCGGCCACCATCGAATCGCGCCTCACTCATTCGTAGTCTGTCAGCTGATCTGTTGAACATCGCGAGCAGAAAGGGAGTCCTTGAATCCCGGCGGCATGTTGTTGCCGGTTTCCATCACCCCTTGAACGACGGCAACGAAGTCTGCCCATTGGTAGGGCTTGCGTAACAAAGGGCCCTCGACCAATTGCATCGTCCTCTTCGCAAGAACTTCTGCTGGAAAACCAGAAGAGTAAATGACCTTGAGACCAGGCTGCGAAGCTCGGGCCCTCCGCACAAGATCCTCGCCATTCATTCCGCCCGCCATAACGATATCCGTCACGATCAGATCGATCTCCGGATGCTCCGCAATCATTCTTAGACCTTCGGCGCCGTCCCTGGCTTGAATCACAGTAAGGCCCATCTCCGTGAGATAAGTCGCAGCCACCTCAAGGATGTCCAACTCGTCGTCCACGACCAGCACGGTGCCGGCAAGATTTGCATGAGAGGACTTGGGAGTATCGACATGGGCCGAATGCGCGGAATCTGCGACAATTGGCAAATAAAATGACACAGTGGTGCCGAGCCCGAGCTCACTGTAGATTTGTACGATGCCGCCTGACTTCTTCGCGAAACCGTAGACCATAGCGAGACCCAGGCCGGTGCCCTTGTCATGTGGCTTGGTGGTGAAGAACGGCTCACATGCCCGCTCAAGCGTCTCCCGTGACATGCCAAGTCCAGTATCTGTTACATTCACACAAACGTAATTGCCCCCTTTCAAGTCACCTGCCTGCACGGCAGGATAAGTGTCTCGGAGGTTCTTTAGCTGAGAAGAAATTAAAATGGAGCCGCCCATAGGCATCGCATCGCGCGCATTCACGACCAGATTGAGGAGGGCGCTTTCCAGAGCAGCGGAATCAATGAATAGCGGCGGCACCGATTTATCGAGTTGTGTGGTGATGGTGATATCGGAACCAAGAGCGCGGGATGCCATTTCGATGGTGTTATGGATCGAATCTTCAAGCAACACAAGCGTCGGATTCAACTCCTCGCTGCTCGAGAAGACAAGCAGCCGCCGGGTGATGTCGGCACCGCGCGCAGCTGCCTTCTGTGCTGTCTTCACTCGTTTGACAGCCACGTCGTTGTCTGAAACCAGCAGCTCAAGAAGACCCAGATTCCCCAAAATTACAGTCAGAAGATTGTTGAAGTCGTGAGCAATTCCACCCGTCAGTTGACCAACGGCTTCCATCTTCTGGCTTTGGTGCAATTGGCGTTCAAGTTGCTTTCGCTCGCTGATATCGCGGATCGCAGCAGTGACGAGAACGCCCTCGGAGCTCTCCAGAGGACTGAGCATGATCTCGATCGGGAATCGAGTCCCATCCTTCCGTCTCCCATGAAGTTCAATTCCTGTGCCGATCTGTTGAGCCTGTGCCTCTGCCGTTGTACGAAGCGCGTCCGAAATCAGCCGTTCTGCAAATCCTTCCGGAATAATGTTCTTCACGTTCTGCCCCAGCAGTTCATCGCGATGGTATCCGAACTGCTTCTCCGCCTGGGCATTCAGAAGAACGATTTGGCCAGTACGGTTCACCACGACCATTCCATCCGGAGCCGCCTCCAGAAGTCCGCGATACCTGGCTTCCGTCAGAGCCAGGTGGTGTTCCGCAGCCTTGCGCACGGTGATATCTCGGATCGCCGCCGTTACAAGTATGCCTTCCGTGTTCTCCAGCGGGCTCAACATGATCTCGATGGGAAATTCTTCTCCATTTTTTCGAAGGCCCAAAAGCTCGATCCCCGTGCCAATTCGCTGCGCCAGCGCTTCAGCCGCCGTGCGCGTTCCGTCGGCAATCAGCCGCTCCGCGAATCCCTCCGGAATGATGCTCGTGACTTTCTGTCCCACAAGTTCATCGCGGCTATATCCAAACTGCTTCTCCGCCTGGACGTTGAAAAGAACAATCCTCCCCCCCTTGTCGACCACCACCATTGCATCCGGGGCTGCTTCCAGAAGCCCGCGGTATCTGGCTTCCATCTGCGCCAGATGCTTCTCTGAATCTTTGCGCACTGTAATGTCACGTGTGGTTCCTGCGACGAAGTCCACAGTTCCGGAAACGCCGATGACAGGGGAGAAAATGTACTCGAAGTATCCCATGGCGCCAGTTTGGCTGACATACGGTGTCTCATCGACGACCTTTCTCCCGGTCGTAAAAACCTCCTCAATTTGTCCCTGAAGTCGTTGCGCAATTTCATCCGGATATTGCAGATCGAAGAAGTTCTTGCCCAAAGCTTCTTGTGACGATTTGCCCCACAAATCCAGCAAGGGCTTGTTCACATAAAGGAAGCGGCCGGCGCGGTCAAACGTGTAGGCGAAGTCGGCGATAGAAGAAAGTGTCGCTTCTAATATCCGCCACTGCTGTTCCGACCGGTGGTCGATGGCCAGAGTCTTCACCCCGTCCCCGCGCTCCGCCGGTTCCGGATAGACCGAAGTGTTTGCGGAGTGCGAGAATTCATCGGCTTTCGTCACTTCTTTGAGCCCTCGATATGGATTCCTGGCCATGACGCGCCGGATGCTTTCTAATTGAACGGATACCGAATCGCGACCAACGGATCTGCGATTGAACAGCCGCCTTATTCGCGCGCTCCGGCCCTGGCCGTACGGATGGAGCTTGTCGTTTTGGATGACTCGCAATTTGCCAGGGCGAATTCGTAAATCTCCCTCGAGTAAGTTTTCCTTTTCCGTCAAGGGAGCCAATGTTGTAATTCGGAATCAGCTGCGTACCGTTGCTGCAAGAGAGGCTTCCGCCTTTCGTTCATTCGCCTTTTTTCGCTGGAGCTGCCAATTTACCGTTCCGAGCCGGGCCGAGATTCTGGATAGTGATGATTCCACAGTGTGTTTCCTGAAAGGAAAGATGTGGCCACAGTTACACAAGACATCATTGGTAACGCACCTGTCTGTTTCTTCTTGCTCACATTTCTGGCCTGGATTTGTTCGCTCATATTACGAAAGTTACCGGAGGACACCTGTCGCCGAGCCAGGACGAGGCGTGAAAAACCCTTTATTTATGTGAGGTTTACCACATCACAGGTGAACGTGAAGTGAAGTGGATGGTCGAAAAGTACCCAGATTCTGTTGAGCGATTCTGGTCAGAAAAAGGTTCCGGGCTCTCCAACCAATCCGTCCGATATCCGGATCCGGTCGGCAGATTGCTTTGATCAACTATCGAGAGCCGGATGGACGAGAAGCTCGGGGCCCGTCACCTGGCCATCCTTGAGGATGAGGCCCCGCAGCCTTGCGCAGAGGGATGGCCTCGGCGACCCCCTGGCAAGCGGCGGACACCCGTTTCACAGCAGGAGATTGGTCGCGGTAGTGAAGCGGGACAAAGGCATTGGAATTGATTAGCCGAATGAAGTGTGGAGGCATACGCCACGGCTTCTCCTACGGTAGATCTCGGATGGAATGGTCTGCATTCACTTGCTCGCCGCTCCATGCCTTCTTTGAGGTCCAAAGTGCCGCGGGAGCGGACCAGAACGGATCGGCTTTCGGCAGCCCCAGCGGAAGCCATGCAACAGAGCACAGATAGCAACTACCGGTGGAAATATAGGGCTCGGCAATGGACGGCTGGTGCCCATAAAACCCCACAGTCAGCCATCCCCGCTTATCGAAGGTGCCGGGGGCATCCATCGTGCGGTGCATCACGGCAGTGAGAGCGGAACGAACCTGTGCGGGAGAAATCTCCTTCGGCAATTGCCGCCGGCGGCTGATCTCAGCGAGAAGGTGGAATGCTCCGATGCGGTAGCAAAGCGATCGGCCGATAGGCGGGAACGCCCCATCGGGCCCGATAAGCAGTTCCTGAACGGCCGCATAGCGCTGCGCTCGGACCAGAACCTCGGGCCTGAACGACTCCCATGAATTGGATACCTTCGAGATCGTATCGAGAATATTCAGCAGCATGGGATGAATGACAAAACTATTGTAGTAATCCCAATGAAAGAACGGTCCATCTCCGTAGACTCCGTCACCCTTGTACCAGGAATTCAGGGTACGGATCGCGTAGTCTATGCGCATCGGATCCCACCATGCGCCCATGAAAGACAATGCCGCTTCAATCATTGCTGAAAACAGCAGCCAATTGTCGTAGCCGGGACGGATCGGTCGCGTGGACTCGAACGCAACCGTCACATTATGTTGGGTCGGTGCATCCAGCTTATGCCACAGTTCCGTTGGCGCGCGCAGGATGGCCTGCGCCAGAAATGCCGCGTCTACAACCGGCTGGCTGCCCTTGTTGAAATTCATGAAATCGGGCGATGCCGGATCGGTGCCCGACCGGATGGCCATGCGAGATAACTCGGCATACTGGCTCCGGAGTGTTCCCTCCGCGCCATCTTCGGACCCCGATTCCAGCCAGGGTGCAATGCCGGTCAGAAGGCGGCCCAGAGCCTCAAGATGAGTGAACTCTTGTCGCTCTGCCAGGTTGCCGTGCGGAGCTTCGACCGGCATGAGTTCTTTCAGCCGCCTCTGGCTCGCTGCCTGTAGAACCGGATCGGCTACCCGGGCAAGAACCTGCAGCCAATATCTTCGATCCTCATCGCCGGACACGACGGGTGTTTTTTCAGCGGAAAGATGAAGCCCGGCGAGTGCGCCTAATGCGGCCCCGCCCTGCAAGAACCCTCTGCGGCCCATACGGGCGAGAGTCTCTGACGGCATCTTGTAATCCTTGCAACCAGAATCGATTGATTGCGCAACCAGCGCCCATGGTCAGCGACGGTTGCCCAACTCTTTCCTATCTATGATAAGCATGACTGTGGCAATAGGAGCGAATCGAACCGGACGGAAGAGCCGTGTGGTTTTTGTACGCTTGCAATGCGCCAAGCGTCCGCCAGCAACCATTCTGAATGCTTCAAGAGTGCTTTGGCCGCTACAAATTCGACTCCAGCCGATGGATTCTGACATCTCTCCATTCAGCAACTTGTCGATGCCATCGCCAAGTTTTCTCTGTGCCCTGCTAGAGCGAAGGCACAAGGCGGTTGCGATACGCGTGCAACCAGTTCACCATCTCTTTTGCCGGGATGGGGCGGCTGAAGAGGTAACCCTGAGCAATATCGCAGCCATTGGAGCGTAGGAGGTCCAGTTGCTCCTGCGTTTCCACGCCTTCGGCAATCACCTGCATGCCCAGGTCGTGGGCCATTTCGATGGTCCTCTGCACCATGATGCGGTCTCTGACGCTGCTCATCATTTCGTGGACGAATGAGTTGTCGATCTTGAGTTCGGTCGCCGGGATGTTTTTGATTTGCTGCAGCATGGCGTAGCCTGTGCCAAAATCGTCGATGGACAGCTTCACCTGCTTCATCCGCAGCCTGGTTAGAATATCTAATGTTCTCGAGAGTTCCTTGATCAACCCGCTTTCGGTGATTTCTATGGTGAGGTCCGAGGGCGATACACCGTGCTTCTCGGCAATTGATACAAGCGTGTCAGGGAAGTTCAGGTCATGGAGGGATTTCGCCGAAACGTTCAATGAGAGCGCCACGGCTCTCCCATCCCAATTCGCGAATTCGCCGATGTCACGCATCCCGTGCTCGGCGACGATCCAGCCAAGCTCATCGATGAGGCCGAATTGCTCCATGAGGCCGATAAAGGCGTCGGGGAAGATGAGCCCATGTTTTGGGTGCTCCCACCGCACCAATGCTTCAACGCCGAAGATGTGGCCGTTCGCAATGTTGATTTGCGGCTGATAGTGAACGACGAACTCGTCATGATCGACTGCAAGCTGCAATTCCTCTTTGAGAATCAGGGCCCGGGGGCTGGATTGGGCAATCGGCGGCGCTTCGTAACCCGGAAGTCTTTGCAGCAGCTTCTTCAGGTCGGCTATCGCGAACGGCTTTTGCAGGTACCCCACGATGGAAAGGCCGAGGATCTCCCCCAATTGTCCTGCTGACTCGATGGTTCGCTTGCCGACACCGCTGATGAGGACGATGTCGGCTTTGCAATGCCGCTCGGCGAGAAGCCTGAGCAACTCAATGCCATCCATGCCCGGCATCATCAGATCGAGAAGGATGAGAGTTGTATCGGGCACGAGTTTTTCAAGGAACGTGGCGGCGTTGTTGGTCACCGCGCATTGGCAGCCCAGGGCCTCCGCCGCGGCAGAGACGAGTTCGCCGATGTCGTCATCGTCGTCGATAACGAGGATTCTTTGCCTGGCTGCTGCGTTGCGTTCGTTCTCTTCCATGAGCAACTGGCCTAACTGTTGGACATTGCCACTTGGAACCGGAATGTTCAGTTCTGCCGCCTGGGCGCTGCCCGCTTCCATGACCCGGTAAACCACGGCGGCGAACTCTGCCCGCTGATAGGGTTTGCGCAACAATGGGCCGTCAACCAGGGAGACGGCTCTTTCTTTCAGGGCCTCCGCGGGAAATCCGGAGGAGAAGATGATCCTGAGGTTTGGGCGCAGAAGGCGCGCGCTTTGCGCAAGAACTGCACCGTTCATGCCGCCCGGCATGACGATATCCGTGATCATCAAGTCAATTTCGCCGTGCTGGGCAATGATCTTCAGCGCGCTCGCGCCGTCATGGGCTTCAAAGGTTGCGAATCCCATTTTCTCCAGGTAGGCGACGGCGATCTCAAGGATATCCGGTTCATCGTCCACGACGAGAACGGTACCGCCCAACTTTTCGTCGAGGGGCCCCGTGGAGGCAATCGGAGTTGGGTACGATGCATCCCCCACAATGGGCAGATAAAACGAGACCGTGGTGCCGTGACCGAGCTCGCTGTAGATGCGGACGACGCCGCCGGATTGTTTCACGAATCCATAGACCATGGAGAGGCCGAGCCCCGTGCCCTTGTCGGGCGGCTTGGTGGTAAAGAAAGGCTCACAGGCGCGCTCAAGGGTTTCCCGGGACATCCCCTGTCCCGTATCCGTCACCTTGACCCACACGTACAAGCCCTCTTTCAAGTCGCCTGCCTTCACCGCGGGATGGGTATCGTCCAGATGCCGCAATGACGACGAGACAATGATGGAGCCGCCGGTGGGCATCGCATCTCGCGCGTTGACCACCAGATTGAGCAATGCGCTTTCCAGCCCCGCGGAGTCGACGAAGATAGGGGGCACGGACGGATCGACATCCTTCGTGATTTTGATGTCCAATCCCAGACCTCGGGAGGCCATCTCCATCATGTTCTGAATCGAGTCTCCCAGCGACACGAAAGAAGGCTTGAGTCCATCGTTGCTGGAGAACGCCAGCAGCCGCCGCGTGATGTCCGCGCCGCGGGCAGCTGCCTTTTGAGCGGTCTGCACCCGCTTGAGGGCCGCTTCATTGTCGGAAACCAGCAGGTCAAGCAGACCCAGATTTCCAATGATGACGGTGAGAAGATTGTTGAAGTCGTGAGCAATTCCGCCCGTCAACTGGCCCACCGCTTCCATTTTCTGGCTTTGCTGCAACTGGCGCGCCAGCTGTTTTCGCTCACTGATGTCGCGGATGGCCGCGGTGATCAGAATGCCCTCCGCGCTCTCCAGAGGACTGAGCATGATCTCGATGGGGAATTGGTTCCCATCCTTCCTTCGCCCGTGAAGTTCGATCCCGGTGCCGATCTGCTGTGCAAGCGCTTCCGCCGTGGTGCGAAGTGCGTCGGCAATCAGCCGTTCCGCGAATCCCTCCGGAATGATGTCCTTGACATTCTGGCCCAGCAGTTCATCGCGATGGTATCCAAACTGTTTCTCCGCCTGCGCATTCACGAGAACGATCTCTCCGGCCGGATTCACCACCACCATCCCATCCGGCGCCGCTTCCATCAGGCCCCTATACCGGGCCTCCATCTGCGCCAGATGGCGCTCAGCATCCTTCCGCACCGTGATATCGCGAATGGCCGCAGTCACCAGGATTCCCTCAGGGCTCTCCAGCGGACTCAGCATGATCTCGATGGGAAACTCGGTTCCGTCCCTGCGCAGTCCGTTTAGCTCGATTCCTGTACCGATGTGCTGTGCCAGCGCTTCACCCGCGGTCCGGGTTCCATCGGCGATAAGCCTCTCCGCAAATCCTTTCGGGATGATGTTCGTCACCGCCTGGCCCAGCAGTTCATCGCGATGGTATCCGAACTGATTTTCTGCCTGGGCGTTCAGCAGCACGATATCTCCGGCCTGGTTCACCACCACCATTCCGTCGGGCGCCGCTTCGAGCAGCCCCCGGTACCTCGCCTCGGATTCCTTGTGCTCGCTCAGATCGCGGCAGATCTCAGAGAACCCGCGCAGACCTCCTGCTATGTCGCGAATCGCAATGAAGGTGACGCTGGCCAGGAACTCCGATCCATCCTTGCGGACGCGCACTCCGAATTCTTCGTGACGCCCGTTCGCCGCAGCGATGCGGAGCACCTCATCCGGCCTGCCCCGCATGATGGCTTCGGGAGGAAAGAAGCATGAGAAATGGCGGCCGATGATCTCTTCGGCCGTGTAGCCCTTGATCCGTTCCGCGTTGGCGCCCCAACTGGCGACCCTTCCCTGCGGGTCCAGCATGAAGATGGCGTAGTCTTGAACGCCGTCCAGCAACATCCGTTGTTTCTCTTCGCTTTCCTGAAGCGCTCTATCGGACACCTGGCTTCTTGCACTCTCAACCAGCACTGACCGGGATGCTACGACAGCCACCAGCATTCCCAAGAGAGTTACAAGAACCAGGATTGCCTTGCTTCGCCTCAAGTCGCGCTCAGTGACTTGAACGCGCTGCGCCCGCAAGCGCAACTCCTCATCGAGCATCTTGCCGGCTGTCGCCTGAAGTTCGCCCTTGACCTGCTCGTCCCCTCCACTTTCAACAGCAGTTTCCGCTGCCGCTAGTCCCTCGCTCCGGCGCAGATCGATGATCGTATCCGCATGCTTGATCCTCTCGGCGGTCAGTGTCGCAATGATTGGAAAATGGGACTGCTGGGTGGGGTTATCCGCCGTCAGGCTGCGAATGGACTCCACGTCCCGCTTTGCCCTGGACACATCCGGGCCGTAGTTGGCGAGATCGGATTCGTTGCCCGTCAGTGCGAATCGGCAGCTATCGGACTCGATGCTCTGCATGGCCAGGTTCAGATCCTGGATGTTTTCGAGGACATCGTGGGTGTGCCGCACCCACCCGCCGCTCTCGTCCGAGAAGATTATCAAGCGATACGATAGCGCCCCCATAAGCGCCAGGATGAAAATGGCAGACCCGAGCGCCAACCATACCTTTCTGTTCAGGGAAGATTTCGTCTTCATTTCGCCTGATCACCTTTCGAGTCTGGTGCTTAATGGCTCTTGTTGTGGCCCGGCCCGATTCTACGAACGGATATCAGGTTGAAGCGTCCTATTGCCTGACGGGAAATACCTCTGGCCCTGTGTTAATAAGCACCACATTGGAGGCAAACGCGTCTGTTTCATTTTGCTCAGTCATCAGGATGCGGTTTATGCCAGTCTGACTGGGATCTCAACTTCCTTTTCGATTCAACCTCGATGCGGCGCTCCTTCTGCTCGGCCAATCTTCAAAACACCTCGCCCAAATGCTGGCGCAGATTGCCATAAAGCACCTTCCTGCGGCATTTCGGGATAAAGACCACGTGGTACTTGAACTCCCATTTAGAGTGGCTTAAGCTTTCATGCTCGTCCATCCGGTTTCTCCTTGATGTGTGCTTGGCGGCTCACCTCGAAGAGTTTCTGGATGGACTCCCGGAAATGTCAAACCGCTACCGCCTCCCCGGCAAAGCCGGGGGAACTCCCGGGATTTTAGACCAAACCGACGTCTGTACCTGAACCTGTACCCGCAAAAAAGACCGACGATCGTCCCGATGTCAATAAGGGAATCTGCGAATCGCGAGTCTTTCAGACTCCTTCAATTTTGGAGGATGGATTCTAATAGCGTCGGCTGCATCGTGCGAGAGATGCAAGACCTTGGGTGACACTCCAATGGTCACGCCGTAGCCGTCGTTTGGGTTCCAATTTCTCACTTGGATGCGCACACCGGGCACGATGCCACGTGTTCTAAGCGACTTCAGCAGTGTGGCATCGTCGTCACAGATGCTTTCCACAGAATACACGCCTTCTTTTCGTATCTCCGTTAATGGTAGGGACTCCTGCTTCGGCATCTTTCCATCCAGAGTGGGGATGCAATGCCCATGCGGATCGATCTTCGGATGTCCGAGTTTAGCCGCGATGCGCTCCTCAAAGCGCTCTGAGATGAAATGCTCAAGGCGCTCAGCCTCCTCATGCACTTCTTCAATCGGATAGTCGAGCGCCTTGTAAAGAAATGTCTCAATCAACCGATGGTGACGCACCACCTCGATTGCTCGCCGTTTTCCCGCAACTGACAGTCTTACTCCGCGATGCCGTTGATACTCGACCAAAGGCGTGGGCGACGACGCCAATTTCTGCAGCATGTTCGTAACCGAGGCCGGAGCTACCCCTAGCCGGTTGGACAGCGCCGTACTTGTAACGCGGTGTTCTTCCGGCCCGCCCAGTGCCAGAATCGCCTTCAAATAGTTGTCGACCGATTCGGTATTGGGGTTGGGTTGACGTGCAGCCATTATTCGTCCTCGATCCTTTGACTTGACATCCAGTATATTTTAGGCGAACCTAAATTTAGGTACGCCTAAATCGGCGACCTGGTTGTTCTTGTCTTGCCTCTCCTCGCACCAGCACGAGCCGGGAATGATCGCCTAGGCTCTTCGGAAACCATCGCAGACATTCGGAGGTCAAGCAATGGCCCAAAGTCGACTCATAAATATCCTTGCGCTTTCCTTGTTGTTAACTATGATTAAGTCGAATTCTTTGCTGGCGCAAAGCGGGACAAGTAGTGCTCTGACGGGGACCATTACGGACAAGAGCGGCGCGGTGATTCCCAATACCGAGGTCAAGGCAATCGAAGTCAACACCGGCGCAGTTCGCATCGTCCAGAGCAACGCAGACGGCCGCTTCCTCTTCAGTCAGGTAAATCCAGGGACCTATCGGATCGAGGTTCATCCCGGCGAATTCGGGCCCGCGCAATCGCAACCGACGAATGTTTCCGTGGGCCAGATCGTCGCGGTGAACTTCACGCTATTTCCAGCTGCGACGGAACAGTCCGTTGTAGTGAGGGAACGATTTGGGTTGATGAGCCTGGAGAACCCAAACACCTCCACGACGCTCGAAGCCGAGACCATCGAGAACCTTCCCAACCCCGGTCAGGACCTGACGTATGTCGCGCAGTTCGCGCCGGGCGCTTTGATGAATACGGCAGGATCGTCCAATGACGCGAAGGCCGCAGGCGGTTATGGGAATGTCGAGTTCAACGGTCTTCCCGCAACTTCCAACGGCTATATTCTGGACGGCTTCGATGCCAACGATCCCTTCCTCGGATTGAATATCGGCCTCTCTACAAATCTCGTGATCGGCCTGGATGCGTTGCAGGAAGCGACCGTGAATACCAACTCTTATGCGGTCGATCAGGGACGCTATGGTGCCTCGCAAGTGAACTACTTCACCAAGTCGGGAACGAATCGGTTTCATGGGGATGTGTACGAGATATGGAATGGCTCGTTGTTTAACGGCACCAACTACTTTCTTCACGCAAACGACACGCCGGGAAATATTGCAAAGACACCGCGTTCGACGGTGAACGAGTTCGGCGTGAGTGTAGGCGGCCCGATTCTAAAGGACAGGCTTTTCATCTTTACACACTACGAAGGCATCCGCATCGCATTGCCCTTGGTGGCTCGAACCACGGTGCCGTCGCAGTCATATCAGCAGTATTTGCTACAGCAACTGCCAATGGGCGGGACCGACCCAATCAACGGAACCATGCTGCCCGCGCAACCCGAGGAAGTCGCCTTTTACAAGAAGATGTTCGCGCTCTACCGCAATACTGCGGGCACGCCGAATCCCGTGCTCACCTGTCCGCTGGATGCTGACGGCACACTGCTGCCGGGTACGCAAACCCCAACCAATCTTTTCAATGGCTCAGGCTGCGCGAACATTCGCACACAGTCGATGAACAACAGCGACAGCGAGAACCTGATCGTCGTCAAGATCGACCACACCATCAATGCGAACAACAGTGTCTGGTACCGCTTCCAGCAAGACACAGGCCTGCAGGCTGCTTACACTGATCCGATCAACCCGATCTTCAACGCATACTCCCCGCAGCCGCAGCGGACGCTGGTGATCGGCTACACACGCATCTTCACGCCGAACCTTGTCAATCAATTCAACCCTGGCGTTAGCTGGTATTCAAGCCTTTTTCTGCCGAACAACTATTCACAGGTGCTCCAGGCTTTCCCTGTGGTGCTGTCCGGAGGCAGCTCCAACGCACCCTTCACCACGGTCGGCGGCAACGACCAGACCTATACGCAGGGCCGCAAGGTGACCCAGTGGCAAATCAACGACAACCTCATCTGGACGAGATGCCGCCACAGTTTCAAGTTCGGTGAGAACTCTCGCAGGCTGGACGTGAGTGATTTCGATCTAGGCGAAGGGGTTGTGCCGGTTCTGGTCTACAACGATCTGGCGCAGTTCACTTACGGAGCAGCATCGACGGCCACGGCAGGATATCCGGTAACGCAGAAAGAGCGCATCGCATTGGGCAACCTTGACCTGTACGCGATGGACACCTTCAAGCCCGGCAAGAGGTGGACGATTGTTGCCGGGTTGCGTACGACCTGGAACGCGAATCCAGTGAACCAGCACAGCCTTTTCGCCCGTCCCGCAGGATCGTTCCTCGATATGAAGCACTCTATCGATCAGCCGTTGAACCAGGTCATTCAGGCAAATGTGCGAACTCTCTTCCCCGGCACGCCGCTGTTCAGTTGGCAGCCGCGCGCTTCGGTAGCGTACAAGCTCTCGGAAAAGATGGCGCTACACGCGGGCGGAGGTGTCTTCAACGACATCATCCCCGCGCAGGTCGCCGACCTGGGCGCGACGAACCCTCCGTCTGCGCCTGTCTTCGTGGGCGGTATCAATGGTCAGGTGGGCGGCGTAGGGATTGCGCCCGGAGTTGCGAACAGCGCAATCGATGCGACTGTTGCGGCCAATCACTTATTTCAAAGTGCCTTTGCTTCGGGCACCGCACCGTGCGCTGGATTGAAGGCGGGTGCTGCCATCTGTCCGTTAGCAGTCAATCTGAATACCTTTCCCAGCGGCAAACTCAAGACGCCGTACTTTCTGCAATGGAGCCTGGGGCTGGAGCGCGAGCTAGGCGCACGCGGCTCGCTGCACGTGGATTATGTCGGCACGCGCGCTGTACATCAACCTTATCAGGTGCAATTGAACGGCTATCAAACCGTGTGTGACGGCTGCTTTGGTCCCTTCGCATACAACCAGCCGCCCGACCAACGATTCGGAAGCGTCAACGAATTCCGCACGGATGCGGGCAGCCACTATACCGGCCTGCAAACCAGCGCAACCAAACAAATAGGCGGGCTCACGTTGCAGGGAAACTACACCTTTAGCCACTGCCTCGATGAGGTATCGAATGGCGGACTGCTGGCTTTCTCCAGCCTCGGTATACTCTCGCCTCTGCCCGGTGATCTGCGCAGGGAGTACGGTAATTGCGATTACGACGTACGCCAAAACCTCTCGGCTTTCGGAGTTTATGAGATTCCGTTTCACTCAAGCCGCGTATTCCTGAAGAAGATCCTCGGCAACTGGCAGGTATCGGAGACGGCTTTCCTGCACAGTGGATTGCCCTTCACCGTAGTCAGCGCACCGTATTCGGCGAATAATAACGGCGTCTTCCAAGGCAGCGGCCCGCAGTATGCAAACCGGGTTCCCGGCGTCCCACTCTATCGCAAGTCTTCGATTTCCGGCGTAACGCTGACCGGCAGCCGGCAGTGGCTCAACCCGGATGCCTTTGCCTCGGTCGTCGATCCCAGCACTGGCGCATGTGCGGACGGCGATTCGCCCGCTAACTGCCAGTTCGGCAACTCAGGCCGCAACAACTACCGAGGTCCACATTTCACTTATTCCGAGATGTACCTGACGAAGAAGATTCTGATGACGGAGCATGTCACCTTCCGCTTCGACACGCAGTTCTTCAATGTCTTCAACCATCCCAACTTTGCGCTGCCCGGCAATCAGGCTGGAACGCCCGGGAAACCCGCGACCCAGACAGGCTTTGGCGCGGTCACCAGCACCATCTCGCCGCCCACTGGTTTGCTCGGCGTCGGACTTGGCGGAGACAGTTCCCCACGGATGATCGCATTTCAGGGACGGATCGAATTTTGACAACCGCCTCTCCCAAGCACGAATAATCTGAACTGCAGAATTAACTTCCGCTCGTTCATCGTCCCATTGATCGTCATGGCTCCCATTCCACTCACCCTGGTCGGGATCATGCCTCTTCATGCCATGCTGGGTGCGTCTATTGAGTCCTGAACTCGCAACCGGAATCCGGCGAGCGAAAGACGTCGCGAAGTTGGGAGTGCGGGCTGGGAATTGGCTGAACCGCGACAAGCGCAATCTCTACTGGAGAAATCCGAGGACTGCCCCATCCGGACGTTGGCTGGCCACGGCAACTCGCTCTTGCAGGGGCTGAGATCGTGACCCAGCGATCAGAGGGGATAAGGCACCAGGAAAGCGGGCTGACGAGCGTAGGTGGCATAGGCGTCGCCGAACTGGGAACGCATCAACTGTTCCTCCATGCGGAGCTTGATCCAGAGCGCGAGGAACATGTGAACGAAAGCGATGAACCCGCGCCCTTGCGAGACGGCCGTAGCCATGCCAAGAAATCCGGTCGGAATGCCGGTGTGGTTGGGGCGACGAACCACGGCATAGGGACCAGTGGCGATCAGTTCGTGGCCCTGCTTAATGGTGACGGCAGCTCCCAGCCGGGAGGGCCAAAGGCGAGCCAGCCAGAGCTGGAGGTAAAGCTAGGGCATCGGGATGCGAGTTGGCGAGAGGAGGACGATCGCGATCAGGTAAATGAAGACGCGCCGGATGCGCGTGGCAGCCAGCTCGAGGCGCTTGGTGGTTTTGGTATTGGCGGATTTGTTATCCCAATTGAGAAAAAAGAAAATCCAAACCACCGGAAAGAAAGATTTGCAGAACCAGAGCATTGAGGACCTCCGGGCGCTGAAGGTGTTTCTGCAGGTGAAAGACGGGGAAGTTCCAGGGCACGCGACATTTCGCCGCCCTTATGCTGATGAAACGTGCAACCCGTCAGTTGACTCGCGGCTGGTCGGATAGAACCCGGCCATTCATCTCAATGCTGAGAGTTCGTTTTGGTGAGAGATTCGGTGGCAAGCGATCTCGGGTAAGGGAAGTAGAGCTCGTTTCCGTCCGGGTCCGCGATGACCATGAGCCGGTAGCCCCACTCGCCGTCCTTCACTTCCACGCCGCGGCCTTCCAGGTTCGCGCGCAAGGCATCCAGCACGCCGGGATCGAGCGAGATGAACATTAGGCCCTTGCCCACTTTACCGGGCCATTGAGAAGAGAAAATGAGCTCGCAACCATGCCGGTCGACTTGCGCGACGTACGCTTTCCCCTCGTCTTCATAGCGCCACGCTTGCGTGAACCCGAGCTGCTTCACGTAGAAATCGACGGTCCTGTCGATATCTGCTACGAATAGCACAGGCCTCGTGTACCATTTATCGCTCATGACGTTCTGTTCCCCCTTTGCCACTATCGAATTCGACGTTCCGCCAGAGTGAGTCATAAGAATAACTTCGCGAAATTGATCCGCGCAAATGCCGCAGAGTCCAGGGATGGGGTAATGCCCGGATGGTCGCCAACCCGGAAACTACCTTCCAGGAACCAGCCCATTTCGTCATTCCAGGTTGAACATCCACCATTGGCCCAGCCTGGCGGCGCACCTTTGTACATACGGGCTTAAACCCTCGTCTTTTGCTTCGCCTCGTCAGCCTGTTTCGCCTTGCCGTCGTGAAACTGCTTTGCCGACTTCAACACCTGGTCGCGCGCATAGGCGGCGTCATGCCAGCCGCGAATCTCCACCCGCTTGCCTTCAAGATCTTTATAGATAGAAAAGAAGTGGGTAATCTCCTTCAGCATGTGCGGATAGATATCGGTGTAATTCCACACGTTGGTATAGCGCGGATTGTTTTTCCCCACCGCCAGCACCTTCTCGTCCAGCACGCCCTGGTCAAGCATCTCCAGCAGGCCGATGGGCCGCACTTCCTGCACGCAGCCGGGAAAGCTGGGGCTGGGCACCAGCACCAGCACGTCCAGTGGGTCGCCGTCGTCGCTCAGCGTAGAAGGGATAAAGCCGTAATCGCCGGGGTAATGCACCGGGGAGTGCAGGTTGCGGTCCAGCTTGAAGACGTGCAATTGCTTGTCGTACTCGAATTTCTGCGTTCCATCCTTGGGAATTTCGATCACGGTCCGAAACACCTCAGGCGAACGGTCGCCAATCGGCAGCTCCAAGTAGTTAATCATCTTTTCTTTCTGCTCCTTTATGGTTGGGGAGGGACGACGCCGGCGCGGATAAGCGGACCGGGGTCTTCGTATGTGTCCGGCCGGGTACCGGTCATACTATAATCACAGCTAATGAAGGCGCATGTCTACGTCACGCTGAAGACATCGGTCCTTGACCCCCAGGGCCAGACCATCCAGAATGCCTTGCGCAAAATCGGCTTTTCCGAGGTCACCGCAGTCCGCCAGGGCAAGTATTTCGCGCTTTCGCTGGCCGACGGCCTCTCTGCCGATGCAGCCCGCACCCAGGTAGAGCGCATTGCCAAAGACGTGCTCACCAACCCCGTGATCGAGGAGTATACCTACCGCATAGAGCAATAGCGGCAGGCGGAATCGGGCGATTCGATGCCCCGTCCGGGTCTCCCCGAGGACCGTACCAGGCAATTCACACCTGCAAGCAACCCTTTCTCTCTATTCTCCCTCTAAACGTTTTACGGCTCAATGTCCTGCAACCCGAATCTCACCCGCATGTTAGGCCATGCCATTGGCAAACCCTGCCCTGCGGATCATTCTCGTATGCGCCCCGGCGCCTCTCGGAGAATGCAGCAAGTGCAGTGCATCGCCGCTTTCCGCAGTGCATGGGGGATAGTCAGCGCAAATGAACGTCCAGGCCGGCCGACAAGGCGGAAGATTCTGGTGTGCCGGGCTGGCAGCGCTGCTGTTGACGCCCGGCTCGGCCGTGGCGCTGGTTGAAGCTTCCCCTTCCTTTTCTCAGCCCGCATCCTCAACCCAGCAGCAGCAGCTCAAGAACCTCAGCCTTGAAGAACTGGGAAACATTGAAGTCGTCACCTTCAGCAAATCCCCCATCGAACTGCAGGACACACCTTCAGCGCTCTACGTCATCACCGGCGACGACATCCTTCGCTCCGGAGTCACCACCATCGCGGATGCGCTGCGGCTCGCCCCCGGCGTGGAAGTCGGCCGCTTGAGTTCCACAACCTGGGCGGTGGGAATCCGCGGACTGCAAAGCAACTTTTCGAAGTCGGTGCTGGTATTGATTGACGGTCGCAACGTCTACACCCCGCTGTTTGCGGGGGTGTATTGGGACGTGCAGGACATGCCGCTTGAGAACATCGATCGCATCGAGGTCATCCGCGGCCCCGGCGGAACCATCTGGGGACCAAACGCGGCCAATGGCGTGATCAACATCATCACCAGGGGGTCCGCGGACACCCTGGGCGTGCGCGCAACCGCATTGGCTGGCACCGAGGACCATACGATTGATTACCTTCAGTATGGGACTGACGTTCCTTCCCGCAAGCTCAGCTTTCGCCTCTTCGGCCGCGGCTTCGAACGCGAGCACGAGTACCACACCGACGGCATCGACGACGACACATGGCGCCAGGAACGATTCGGCTTCCGCGCCGACCTGGACCGGGGGCGCGATGACTATTTCGCGATGGGCGACATTTATCAAGGCACCTCGCCGCACATTGTCAGCACCACCCCGATCTACGACAACACATCCGGAGGGGACATCAATCTGCGCTGGCAGCACGGCGGAGATCGCAACTCCGGCTTCACGCTGCAGGCCTACTTCGACCGCACGCTCCGCACCGGCAGCGCGCTGGGAGAAGCGCGGGATACGATCGATTTCGACTTCATCCAGCATCTCAACCTCGGCTCCCGGCAGAGTTTTGCCTACGGAGCAGGACTGCGCTGGAGCCCCTACGAGATATTCGCTTCCAATCCGAATGAAACCCTAATCCCCGCCACCGCCGTCGACCATGTTCATACGGGCTTTCTTCAGGACCAGGTTCAACTGGCGGAGAAGCTTTACCTGACGGTGGGCGCAAAGCTGCAGCACAACAACTACAGCGGCTTCGACATTCAGCCCTCGTTGCGCCTGCTCTGGTCCCCCGGCCAGCACCAGTCCCTGTGGCTTGGCGCGAGCAGGGCCGTCACCACACCTTCCGACCTGGAAGAGGATTTCCACCTGGAAGGCCCTGTCACGCCGACCGAATTCATCGTGGTGGCGGGAAATCCCCAATTCAAATCGGAGAACCTGATCGGCTACGAAATCGGCTACCGGCGGCTGATGACCAAGAGGCTGTTTGTCGATACGGCCGGGTTCTGGAACCAGTACACGCGTCTGCAGAGCTTCAGCGCCCCCATGATTTCGGCCTCCGGCGGCAATACTTATATCACCATTCAATATCAAAACCAGATCGGAGGATCGACTTCCGGCTTTGAGATTGCGCCGCGGCTGGACATTGCGAAATGGTGGCGCGTGAACAGCACTTACTCGTTTCTCAATTCGGATTTCCAGGCCTTCAGCGCAACCTCGGACATCAGCGACACCGGCTCCGTGTCCACCTACGACAAGTCGAGCCCCAAGCACGATGTGAATGTGCAGTCCAAGGTCGACCTTCCGCTCAAGTTCCAATTCGACCAGGTCTACCGCTATGTGAGCGCGCTCCCTGCGCAGAAGGTAAAGGCCTACCAGACCATGGACCTCCGCCTGGGCCGCTCTCTCGGCCGCAACCTGGCCTTCGAACTGGTGGGACAGAGCCTGTTCCAGAACGAGCACTACGAGTGGGGCACAGGCGACCCCACCCAGCCGCTGGTCGGCATCTACCGCGCCGGCTACGTGAAATTGACGTTCAACGCCAATCCGCATAAGCCTTGAAGCAAGCCGGGCCACAGTATAACGCGCTAGCTTGTATTCACCGATCCAAATCGTTACCGGGAGGCGCATCTGCCGGGACAATCGGCCTGCGCGAAAGAAGCCAATTGACGTCCACCAGCCAACTGGAGAAAATGCCTAATACTACAGTTGTAGATCGCAGATCGCGGAGGGAGCAGGGGGTTTTAACCCCCTGAAAGATGGCGAATTTACTTGGCCTTTAGGCCCGGGCCTTTGGCCGTCCCCAAAAAATTGAGCGAAATACAACT
>Ga0302140_10003618_pt1 | contig 19807 bp, 13 predicted proteins | sample I_Bog_E1_1_FD_202095 | JGI IMG/M metagenome (GOLD analysis project Ga0302140, IMG submission 202095) | Peat permafrost microbial communities from Stordalen Mire near Abisko, Sweden - I_Bog_E1_1 | ecosystem: Environmental > Terrestrial > Soil > Wetlands > Peat | place: Sweden: Abisko, Stordalen... | reverse complement strand
AGGAAGTGTGGCTGCAGCAAGCAAACCAATGGCTGAGGATCAACGCTGATGTTCCCATTTGAGGGGAACGCGCAAAAATCCACGAGAACATACTTGCACTGGATATTTGACTTCTTCCAATCCCTGGCAACTTCAACGGGATTAATGGTTCTATAGGAGGACTACCCATTTCTTCTCACAAGCCTGAATGTTCAAATAGTCACGTGATCGAGACTCGACACTGGGTCTTCCTTTGGGTAAAGGAAAGGTATGGCGGATATACGGTAAGCTGTCGGAATTAAATGCGGAAGTAAACGAATTAGTACATGTTATTGGTTAATTGGGTTCACCAGATCTATGTTATTAGAACTTTGTGTAAGATGTCAACTGACATGCTAATCGAGACTGAAAAGCCTCGAGAAGATCTGCGCGAGGGATTGACCCAATAGACAGGATCAGTTCGTAAAAAATACAAAAGAAGCAGGAGATAGTGCTTAGCCGTTGGAGTCACAGCCATGCAGTCAGCATATAAAGTACGTCTTTTCGCTTGTCTTACGCTCGAAAGTCATGGTACGCAGCAGAGATGGAAAAAACTTCATATTTAGTATGTCTTCTTGAATATCTCAACTCGATCTCTGCGTATTCTCTCGCCACCGCAGGGAAGCAGGTTGTTCCGCCATCTCAATCCCGACGATGGAACGGATACCAGATAATACAACGTTCAGTATCCCAAGAAGAAACCTCCGGATATTTGTGAATCTAGAATTAACAAGCCCCGTCTAGAACCAGCAAGATAAAGGAAGTGAACTCTCACGACCCGTTGGTTACGATCTTCATACCTGAAGTCATCATCTGCTTTCAACGAGGCCAACAGAAACACGGCGTCGTGCAAACCGCTCTTGACCTTCGACACTCTCCCTATCAAAGCCTAGGCTAGGGAACCGCGAGATTGTGGACGACCTCGCGAAGGAGGGTAGTGTGGGGTATGTAATATCTTGGTACTCTCTGGGAGGATTGACCGGATATCTTTGGTCTGGATCGTGTGTTCGCGGTAGTTGACAGATCAAGTTAAGCATCCCTTGGAGACTGCGAAGCCACTGCCTTTTCTTCTTTTCGGAGTTCCCTACTGAGTCCGGATTCTTTTTGTGGTTCGCGTACATAGTGAGGCCATATTGGGATGTAACGTCTATTATGGTAATGTTCCAGTCAGAGGTTTCACCGCAATCCTGTTTGTAGTAAAATGACCAGTGTCTGCCATAAAATCCCTTGCTCTGCCGTAGTAAAGAAGACACCACTCGATCTACCTCATCCAGGAGAGGAATGTAACCCGATTCGTTGTTTAGTTCCGCCTTTCTGGCCAATTCCAGCGCTGAGGTAACCAAGCTCCAGATAGATGCATCAATCTTGTTCGTATCTCCAACTTTCGTAGCTTTCAACTGCAGGATACAGGATCTCAACAGCGATATATCAGCATCAAAGCCAGATCCTTCTGTCTTGGCCGTGATTTGGCTCCAAACCCTGTATTGGTGGAGATAGTCTCGCACCGTCCGATGCAGATAATGGATTCTGCTCTCGGGCGGAGTTCTCCCTAGTCTTGAGAGCCCCATACCTTTGGAGTACGAACGTTTAACCTCCAAGAGTCCTGCGCAACAATTGTTTAGACGATCTTCCATCGAGTTACATCGGTTCGACGTTGCTGACTCTGTCAAGGGCCTAACCGGAGCCTTCAGCGCCCACTGGGGATCACTCTCATCAGCAAATGACAAGGAGAGTACAGTCATCGGCTCGTCCTTCTGTTTCCCTGCGGCTCGAACAATCTGGAAAAGCGAGGCACCTCTGGCTTGATAGAACCGGTCAATTCTCTTGGTCAACATGTTTTCAAAAAGTGCTTCAAGATCTGTAGGTAACTCAGCGAGTCTTCTTTCGAGGTCGTCCATGCCATCTCGGTTGTGTACCCCTATCAGAAGCGATCGAACTATAAGCATCACCCACAAAAACACCCCGTCTGCCCTTGTCACTATATCATTCACCAAATCTGGAGCCTTTTCAGGCTCGTTGGCGGCGAGTTGCTGGAAGACCTTGTTTCCATGCAATGTATCATTGACATAAAGCTTGATATCCTCGTATGTCAGATCTTGTAGGCGGATACCTGGCGATGACTTGAATGCGTACTCGAGAGGAACAAGTGGCCTGCTCGATACACAGACCTTAACGTCATCAGATTCAACGAGACCAGAGAAGAGATCTGCGAGGTCGGTAGTATCTCCCTCATACTCGTCCAGTCCGTCGATGAAGAGGCATAATTTGAAATGCTTCACACTTTGCATGACGAGAGTCTTGAAAGCGTCCAACAGCAGGTCGAGCGAAAGCTCTTTTGGACTGAATATTTTCCTATTTTGTACGGCACTCGAATATGCTCGAGCCCAAACTGACGGCATTACGATGGGAATGAGTTCTCGGTTTTGACTCAAGATATCGTGCAATAGAGTCCGTAATAGTCCAGTCTGAGATCGTTGTTGGCGAGTGCCGCTGTTCCAAAAGAAGAAGCTGCCGATCGTCAACGACAAAGAGCCTGCCCATTCGCGAAGCGCTGCTCTCGTCAAATGAGATCTACAGATGAATCTCATCAAGGTCGACTTGCCGGATCCTGCCTTCCCGTTGATCCAATATGTTCCACGGCCGGACTTGAGCCACTCGATGAAGTTAGGCCCGGAGTGTGCCCGGGGTGATGATGTTGAGTCAGGATGTAGCATCCACAGAAAGGTGTTCTGGTGTGCCACTACTATCTCTTCTTCGCGGTGCGCCATGGCCTCGAATGACATGTCGTCAAGGACGTCTTCCTCTGCTAATTTTTGTATTTGGTCTTCAACACCATGGACATTCTCGGCTAGAGCGTTCTCAACGACATCTCCCTCTGTCTTAGACGCCCTTGTTGCTAAAGTAATACAAGTGTTAAGAGTCTCGTCACCCTGCGCAGACACGAGTAGTTGACTTCGACTTAGCAACTGCGCTGCTGCAAGACGCTGGTTGTACACATCCTCAGACCGAGTGTTTGTAGTCTCGAGCAAAGCTTGGAGAATTTGTTGAGTCTTTCGGTCGATTTCGTCGAATCTTTTCGATTGCTGCAAAGCTATCGCATTGGTGGTATCGCTGTAAGAGCATCCTCAGTCAGTATCGCCATTAAGAATAGTATATGTGGATTCTGTTCATCACGTACTTCAGATTGGAAAGGATATGCGTGTCCAAAGCTCTGTGAAATTCCGAGAGTCTTTTTTGCAGCACATCCAACTCTTTCTGAGACCACGCTGACTTGATGGCGTTCTGGAAGCTCTTCCACATCTGGTGTTTTCCCTCGATTTTCAACCGAGTCAAACGTACCAAGAGCTCGTCCGCGACATCAGCGCAGCCATTGCAAAGATCGTTCAAAGTCTTATCGGCCGCATTTGCCGGGAGATCCGGGTTCTTGTACACATCTTCGGGCCCACGCGGTCTTTTCAACTTGGCAGCGAGTTCTCGAAGGGCGAGTGTCGTCGTTTCCAGCTCCTCGTGGGCAGGCAGGGCTCGGCCGCTCACTGTCGCATGCAAGATCTCGCTCGCGAACTCAATGAACTGTACAATGTTGCCCGCAAGAGACAGTGCAGTTAAAGGATCCATGTCTCTGCATTTTATTGGAAAACATCGAATCTGCCGTCGCAGCGTGGATGGACATTTTTAATGAAGTTGGGCCAGCTGTGGGCTGCGGATCGAGGCTGTATCGTGGGCTGCATCGTGGGCTCTGCCTGTAAGTCGGGCGTCGGGATTATGAGACATCGCGACCAATTGCAGCTCAAGACCTCGAACGCCATGCAACCAGGTACAAACGAGGTAGGGTAGATGCGAGCTCGAAGACCTCACGGCCTTCCTAAGTCTAAGAAAACGCTGCCATTATCGTAAATATATGTTAGTAAATGATGGATCGCCATTAAGAATGAAGGATCAGGAAAATGAAAGTTCAGTCCAAATTGGCGTATATATGAATGATGAGCAAAGAATAGCAGTTTCTGTATATATAATCTACACGCCTTGCGCCATAAAATGCATGCAATAGTGCAATCCAGAACAAAAGAGATCAGCCCTCCCTCACATCCCGTTCCCCATCGCATTACATATCCCTATCGATATTTCGATGATTCTATCGTCTCTCTACAAGCAAAATATGCATCGCAGCATAAGCCAACACAATGAAAACACCCGCAAAGATCCCCAGCTTGATGACATCGGGCCACAGCGCCAAGGTATCAAAGCCGAAGGAGCTCAGTATGGTCGCGCCGGGGACCGTGATGTTGAGGCCGTACTTCTTGTCCACGAGCGTCAGGAAGGTGACCTCGTTGACGATCAGGGATTCGAAGGCGTAGTGAAAGATAGATATGGCTTGGAGCCAGAGCATAGATTTGGGGATCGCGTCGTGGTTGAGCAGCAGGCCGGCGAAGAGGAGGGAGAAGAGCATTACTAAGCTGCCAATTAGGGAAGCGACTCCGTTGTCTTTGCAGACGATGCCAATGAAGAGGCAAATGGCGGCGGCCGCGAGGTTGAAGAGAACAAGGATGAGGATGAATTTAAAGAAGTGAGGTGCGTCGGCGATAAGACCAGTCATGGGGTAGAGGATTGAGCCCATAAGGATTGGTGGGATGATGCGAAGGGGTACGATGTCGAAGATAACTTTTGCCAGGAAGTAGGTGATGGGCGAGTAATATCCATTGGCTCTTTCCCTGACGAATAGTAACCGTTCTGGTGCAAAAACTGTCAAGCTGGACAAGGTGCTGAAACCAAACAGCGCCAGGATAAAGAAGAACAATCCAAGTCGATTCTGGAATCCTGGAATGTCGTCCGTTAGCCCGTAAAAGAGGTACCCTGATAGGACAGCCAGGAGGATCGCAATAGCATAGTGCGTGAGCATCAGCATCGGGTTTCGGTAAAGATTCCTCCACGTCCTCTGTGACAAAATTGCGAACTGCCGAAGATATCCAATTCTAGCATAACCTCTCCCCATAGTCTTGGTATTGCCGTTGCCGTCTGCATGGCCATTCATACTGCCATTTGCGGTTTGGGCAGTGGTGATGGCCGAGTGGATTTCATCGTGAATATTGCGAGCGATATCCGAACTCTCATATGCTGCAATCAAGACCTCGAAATCTGTGTTCGTGCCTTGAGCTGGTGGAGGCAAATTATCTGGATCGTCTAAGATCTGTTGAGGAACTTGACCAGGCTGTTGTTTCGAGAGCCTCAACCACTGTTGCTGCGCTGTGGCATTGGGATCAAGAGGTGTCTCATCGGGTTGTGATCCGGGAGTTTCTTGCCCAGTCTTCTTCCTTGTATAGAGTTCTCTCTCCTGTTTGGCTTTGATCGAGTCTTTCCGCTTGATCCTAGGTTTCACCAGCGAGTCGCTTGGGCTCCCCACAACACCTTCCTCAACGCTTCCTCCGGAAATGCTAGCAATGGACTTGACAGCTCGGGTGCTGCTTGGCCCAGCACTGCCAGTTGTTCTCGTCTCCAGCCCAGGAATTCCTTCGTCAACTGGAGTGGTGGGAGTTCCTCCAACGTGCATTGTGAGGTCGACCAAGTAGTCTGCGATATTAAATCCTGGAGGACATGAATACCCGATGTGATCGAAGAAGTCCTGGCACTGAGCAAACTCGCCCGAGTAAACGGTTCTCCCCTTCGCCAGAAGAAGTAGTCTGTCGAATAGAGCTACAATATTCGATCGTGGTTGATGAATGGTGAAAATGACGGTACGCTTGTATGTCTTGGCGAGAGTAACAAGACACTCGATGACGTTGAATGCGTTATAGGCATCCAGCCCACTTGTGGGTTCATCGAGGAACAAAATGCTTGGACTTGTAACAAGCTCACAAGCAATGCCGACTCTTCGCTTTTCGCCACCAGAAATTCCTCGACCTTTGCCTTCTTCAGACCCGATTAACGAGTCTTTGATGGCAGAAATACCCAACTGCCTCTCTACCTCGTAGACTCGCTGCTCTTTAGCCGGTCGGCCCATATCTCGAGGAAGTCGGAGAAGGGCACTGGTCATGATAGTCTCGTGTACCGTCAAGGTGGGTAACATGGTGTCCTCTTGGTCGACGAATCCAACAACACTTTTGTACTCGTTATCGTTGACCTTTTCTCCGTTGACGTAGAAGTTGCCTTGGACCGTCCCTCTCTTATTCTTCCGGGCAAGGATATCGAGGAAAGTCGTCTTTCCAGCGCCCGAAGCTCCCATAATGGCCAGAATCTCTCCCGGATGAGCCACACCGTGAATATTATCAAGAATCGGTTTCCCATTGAGATTATACGAGACGTTCTCGAAGTATAAGGAGGCAGGCTTGTGGTCCGCCATGAGCTTGAGACCCTCGTCATCTGAATCATCGAGATTGATAGGGCCGTGCTTGAACTGCCTTCTCGACATATACCAGACTGTGAGAATAACTGCGACGACAAACAGGGATGCAGCAGATATAACTCCTGCTATCAGGGGCGTATTGATCCGTTTCACAGGCCGCTCAAATCCAGGGACATCAGTCTCGTAGAGACATTCTCCGGATTGGCAGTTAAGGAAAATGCTGGGATCACCGAACATCAAGCGAATAGTATTGTCCATCTCTGGTTCCTGGAACCGGCAGTCGTTGACTCCACCATCCTTTTGAAGACAGTTGAACTGTGCTGGCCCCTTGATCAACTGGTCCAAGAAGTCGGTAAGATCCACAGAGCCATTTTCACCACACAACATCCGATCCGGAATACACTTGCAGTTGATATGTTCACACTTGTAGTTGGTGGCATTCTGGTCGTAGTCGTTGTCGTTACTCGAAACGCAAGTATCCAGTTCACAGTAGAAGGATTCTCTGTGTTCAACCCAGACTGGAATATATTGTCAGTAGAGGCCACATTTTACAAACATGGTACTTACACTGGAAGGCACAGGTTGCCTCCTCGGCATTGCAACCGAACGTAACTTGAGGCCTCCTTCCATCCAAGAGACTGAGGATATTCTTGTTTGTAACATCGCACATTTGGTAGTTCTCGTGTACGACTTCCCCATTCTGGTAGCACACGCCCCCATCCTTGGTGGGCATCAACGCATTGCAAGCCTTATTCTCCGTGCAGACGTTGCAATTAATGCCCGTCCAGCCTTCCTTACATTCGCAGTAGTCGCCTTGTCGCATGGGCCTGTCGCGCTCATCATCTGCTAGAGATCCGCACACTATTGCCCATCAGTATTTCCTCAGGATGGGGTTTATCGGGGAGTCCATACCAGGAGCCAGACAATCATCTCCGCCGTATCCAGCAGGACAGGAGCATTTGCCATTATATTGATTACATTCGGAATATTGACCGCAGGTGAAAGCAGGAAGGAGACAATTAAAACTAGCTCGTATCAGTACATCTTCTCGCTGAGGCTGGGAGTAAAGCATCGTACCATGGAGGACAATCATCTGGTCGATCATCCATCAGCGATAGCTGCGCGCGCATCATATCGATGGACGAGTAATTCGAGTATCCGTAGGTTGTCCATGCCAGCGATAAGCCCGCAAGGACCGCAGTCCCTAGATGTCGGCGCATATTGATGATGGCGATGGAGTTGTGAAGCTTCGAGCTCTAAGGTTTGAGTGCTGCCGGCTAAATGTTCCCCGACCAAAGATGAGCTGTTGGAAAGGACGAGACTACTGCGAAGCCATCAAGGATGTCCTGCGACAGGTGAGCGTGGTCGCGGCAGCTTTCGAAGCTGTATCACGAGGGGCGCGAGGTCGAGGGTCTTGATTGAGGTGGCGGAGGGAGAGTGAAGTGTGATCAGTTGGACTTGACTTGGATTGAAGGATGGAGAACATGTGGTGACGGTCGCCTAGGAGAGAGGTCCGCCAAAACTTGCAGGGGTCCGCAAGGCGACGCGGCACGGCAAAGCCCCCACTGCAGCAAACGCCGATCGAGGAGGGGTCGACTATTCCGACGAACTCCTGCAAGGAGACGAACGAAGGCATTCCCAACTCCGAAGCTACCATTCAAATATAACAAGGTCCGTTCTGTGCAGCACAATGGCATCCATGCAAAAGCCAACAATTCTTCCTTTGCAGGGCCCTCGATATCAGCCTTGTCAATTGTGCCGAGGTACCTGCAACCGCAAACATGGTGAAGATTGAGCCCTTCGAGGTCGAGCAGGTGAGGCGTATATCCTCATGCAAGGCCTTCCTAACAATTCGCAGTGGATGGACGAATACGAAACCACACCAGGAGTCCTGAACATTGCCGAAACCTGCGCAGCATCAATCTCAATCGACGACCTCGTCGCTCTCTGCGAAGACCCCAACATCCCGCTTCCCATAAACACCAGCACAAAACTCACGTATGGAGCAATCCGAGGATCTCCTGCTTTACGAGAGCGCTTGGCTTCTCTGTATTCAGCACGAGTCTCGTCGCCGCTTTCGCCGGAGAATATCCTCATCACGCCAGGCGCAATCGCTGCGAATTTCCTCCTCCTCTATACCCTGATCGGACCCGGCGACCATGTAATCTGCGTGCACCCAACATACCAACAACTGTACTCCGTCCCCGAAAGCCTCGGCGCAGAAGTTTCGTTATGGAAGCTAAAGAAAGAAAAGAACTACATCCCAGACATCGAAGACCTCAAGCCGCTGATAAAAGACAACACAAAGATGATAATAATCAACAACCCGAACAACCCCACCGGTTCCACGATCCCCAAATCCGTGCTCACAGCTCTGATAGAGCTAGCCCGGCCGAAAAACTTGATTATATTATCAGATGAAGTCTACCGCCCACTCTTCCACGGCATCTCCCCCATGGACGCCGTACGTCTCCCCCCGCCCCCTCACTTCCCAAGCTCAGCTAACGACCCAGAACTTCCCACCCTCCCTCATCTCCCTAGGCTACGAAAACACCCTCGTAACAGGCAGCATGTCAAAAGCCTACTCCCTGGCGGGTATCCGACTCGGCTGGATCGCCTCTCGATCCCCGTCTCTGATCTCCGCCATCGCATCCGCAAGAGACTACACGACGATCTCCGTCTCTCAACTCGACGACGCAGTGGCAAGCTACGCGCTGTCTCCTTCCGTGCTGCACACTTTACTTGGCCGAAATATTCAGCTGGCGAAAACTAATGTTGCGCTGCTGGCTGGGTTTATCGAATCGAACGCCTCGGTTTGCGAGTGGGTTAAGCCGACGGGTGGGACGACGGCGCTGGTGCGGTTTAGATCGAAGAGAGGGAAGGGAGAGGTGGCTGATGATGTGGCGTTCTGTAAGGATCTGCTTGGGAAGACGAAAGTCATGTTTGTGCCGGCTTCGAAGTGTTTTGGGGAGGAGTTCAAGGGGTATGTGCGGATTGGGTTTGTGTGCGAGACGGAGGTTTTGAAGGAGGGGTTGGAGAGGTTGGGGAAGTATGTTACGGAGGAACTTGCTTAGCTGTTCAAGTCAGGATCAATGAATGGGCAAACGTTAGAGGTATCATTTCTTTGCACGTGTGAACATGGGAAGAAAGCGTCATAACAATGGTCTTTCTCGGTTAATGTTACGGAAAGATCCCTCTTCTTGCTCGTCTCATTCTATGCTTCTCATTCCTGGTTTCTCTTTTCAGTTCTCCACCCTTTTATCTCTAAAGCTTGCAGACGGCTGAGATCTAATGATACCTTTCAGTATCACCATAGTCGAAGGGAAAGCCAAACTCAGTTGCTCCGAATTCCTCCTTCGTCCAATGTGTCGTCGGCTCGTTGGGAAATATGCACCTTGCAGAGTCCAGATCAAATCTCGAATTGAAAGGGCATCGCAACTCGTAGGGCCTGGTCTTTTTGCCACCTCCTTCGTACTGTACACATGCGATATACCATTCAGGGCCTTTCGCGCTCGTACAGCGGAAGCCTGCACCATTATTGAAGCCATAACTGAAGTTATATGCTTCACAGTCATCCCGTGATGATGCCTTCCGAGGGCATGTGAAGTTTTGGAGCGATTTGCACATTGATTGACCCTCTGCGCTGCCTAGATGCCAGCACCCGCTTTTTGCGCGATCCCAGTACTCGCCTGGCTTACAAAACATCATTGACCACTGAGGTTCGAACTGATCTTGAGGATAGCAGTTGACCACTGCATTGCAGATTCCCGCTGGGTTAGGGAACAAGTATGGAAAGGAGGTGTCAGGCTTCTCCGGATCAATCTTGATTAAGGTCCTATTTTGGATGTCTTCCAAGGTAAAAGGCAGTTTTGGGCACTTGAAGCCATAGTCTGCTGGGTTTGTATTTCCGGAGCAAGTTCCAGGGGCACCAGCCCAGTCGCATCTGCGCCGAAACTTGTTCCACTCCTTTCCCGAATCGCATTGCTTGTATTCAGGGACGAGCCTGTCCCGAGCTGGGCTTGATGTGGCCATGATATAAGACTTACAATCCTTCGGGTTGGTGAGAGGCCATTCTTTGATGTTCCCACAGTTTCCATCTTCCATGCGGTGCTTGCAGAAATCGATGGAAATATCTCCATCGGAATACCATGTGATAAGTCCCTTAGGTTTCTCAGGTTCCTCAGGGTCCTCGGCAGTCGTGTTTCCTCGAGCGGCGATAGAATGTGACTTCTTCTCACTACAAGTGCCCGGTGATCCAGCAGGTTCGCACTGTAGTGTCCGGTTGCTGAATTCCTTGCCAACCTCACACCAATGCTCATGAACAGTCCCGTTCACACCATCTATGCTCGGCACACATTGAATCACGCCACCACAGCTGTTCAAGATTCCCAGTCTGTAATTGGGAAATGCATATGTGCAGGTTTTTCTTGGGTCTTCACAACCTCTTCCCCTAAGAGCATCGACACTACAGAAGGTTTTGTATGTCCGTGGACGTTCCCCGATCCATGAATTGCGAGACTTGAGATAAGGCTCGGAGACTAGAGCGTCTCTTTCGTCCCGCTCAGAAAGAGCTGCTGCATCCTGCTCGGCACTACAAGTGCCCGGGCTACCACGATACTCGCATTTCTGAGTTTGGTTGCTATACTCTTCGTAGTCGGCACAGTACGTGATTTTAGCACTTCCTGTCTTGCCATACCCACGTACTTTCTTCTTGCATTGAACATAATCAGAACATTTGTCCCAGAGGTACCCCGTTTTGTAGCCGAGTATTCCATAAGTGCAGTTCGTCACGTCCTGGCAACCTGCCTCTCGAACAGCGTTAACGTTGCAGAATTCCTCGTTGTTGCGATGCGTGGTGTAGTTTGCATCAGCACAAGTCCCACGCGAACCAGCCGGCTTGCACATTCGGGCGGACACGCTATATTGTTCTCCGTGAGGACACCACATCCAATGAGGCTTCAGGCTCTTGCCATCTTGGTCTGGCGTGCATTTGATGTAAGTGAAGCAATCCCAGAGGTATGGATATACGCAATCGCGAGATCCTTTGCAGCCTGTTCTTTCGAAATCAAGAGCTGTGCAATACGACCCAGGCTTCAGCTGGGCCAAGATTACACTCTCCTCCTCGGTGCTAATTGGTGCTGGGATGCTAGCTCTGGTGGCCCGGTCTTCAAGCATCGACGGTTTCTTCGATAACAATTCTTCGCACATAGACTTATGTCTCATTCTAAGTATGCATTCTTTGGTTCCGGGATCGAACCAGTGGCCGGGACCACATTCCTCTAGGTATGCTTTTCCAGGTGGCCACCAGTAAGTCCCATTCTCTCCATCCGCGCAATGGACGTACTTTCGGCAGTCTTTGTCCCAAGGCAATTTGCAATCCGAGACTTTACGCCAGTCACATTCAGTAAAGCATCTCTTGTCAGTTATGACTTGTCCTACGCTCGGGTTGGAGGAGAATCGCGCTTGAGCAACGGGCACATCAACAAACATATCATCGGATCTTGCAGAGAGCTTCAAGCCTATACCAAGGTCACGTTGGGTGCAACTGGCATTACCGGCGAGAAGTGTGCCATTATAAGCTTTGCATTGATGGTTGCGCCAATCGAACCATTGTCCCGTGGAACAATGCTTCACTTGGCCAACGCCGAGGGCACCTGGCAAACATTGGAAGTAAGATACACAGTCTCCGAAAACTGGCAAGAGAGGTCGTAGGAAGTGTTCCGGTCTGCGTAGTCGGGAGAGCAAGGAGCCACAGATATTGGTGAAAACCACTTTTCCAGCTGGGAGAGTTGGAGTATCCGCCGTCCCAGTATAAGTGCCGGGGCTGCCCTTGGGTTCGCACTTCTTCGTGACATCTGAATAGTAGAAACATCGCCCAGAATCATCCTTCTTTGTACATTTACGGATTATGGCGGTTGCGGTGGTCGCATTCTGTCCAAGATGATCATCCATCACACATTGAATGTAAATACGAGAATTGTCCGGGATTCTATACCTGCACCCTCCTTTGACTTTGCAACCTGCCGTAACTTCGGGATTATTCTTGCAGTAGTGATCCGTTAGCCGCCGGATATATCCCTCCGTTACTCCCGAAGCGGGTTCATCCAAGACGTCGTCCCTGGTGGTTATGCCGTGTTCGCATCCACTCGGCCATGGGCAGATCTTGCTCCAATCGTCATATGAGAACTGCCTTCTCCAACTACAAGTTCCTGGTGCACCCCATGGCCCACATTCTCTCGTCATCCAACTGTACTCTGCAGCATCGGGGGTCCCTGGACATCGAATGATTTGGGCTTTTGCGGTGTTTGGACCCGTGTAATTTGCTGGATGTTCGATCAATTCACATTGCACGTATTTACGGCAGTCCAAGTGGTCTTTTGGGGCCCAGCCGAACAGCTTCCGACACGTGGTTGGGGGTCCGACACAGCCATTGAGAACCTCCTTGTTCTCTTGGTTGCAGAACATGTTGTCAAACCATGTGGGGGTATAGTTGGCTGGCACTATGGCGTGGGTGACATTGACGAGAAATCCGCCGACGAAGAGGGACAGGAGCGCGAGCTGATTCGAACGAGCCATCGTTGCGACCATGCAAGTCCTGTACAGAAGGTTAATTGATGTCATCTGCAGAAGTAAACGGAGTTGAGACTTGCCTTGACATGTGAAGCTGCAGCGTTTCTCTGGTTGCGGAACAGTTGATGCGACGGTTTTAAGAATGACAAAAATCAATATTCCGACTCGTACAAAGATTATTATGCGTTGATGAATGCTGAACTGATGATGGGGCGCGCTATGCGATGCAACGTTGGTGATGTTGTTGTATGGAAAGGGAAGAGAATGCGGCGTGGATGCAAGTAAACAACACCACGAGAAGAGGAAAGAGCGACCATGCCCTTGCCTTTTGAGACACCTCATGGTCTGGAGGATTACAAGCATGTTCTCGAGGTAAGATATAACAACTATGAACAACATTGGCATAGCGCACTGTAGCATGCGCTCAAAGGCAATTAAGGTGGGGCAGAACGGCATTTCGCAGCACTGCCAGAGAAGAAGTGAATTGCGCAAGCAAAAATCAAATAAGGTTTAAGTAATCAAATAAGCGGACTTTCTGCAACAAATTAGAGCTGTGTATAGGGCGTTTAAACTTGCCAGCTCACAATGTCACTCAGCGATTTGACCTGTACTAAATACTCGAAACGGCTCGGCCGAGGTAGAGGAAGATTTGACCCTAAGGGCGAAGAGGAACGCGGTCAGCTTAAGACATTGAGCTTAAGACACGGGTTAGTTGGGGATGAGTCGCTACGCCCACCCTTTTTTTTTGTTTTTTTGTGAATTCTTTTGGTCTGTTGGATTCGCTCTGGCCCTCGATTTTGTGTAGGTTTTTTTTCATTCCTAAGTCAAGGCAAGCGAGGCGAGACACGTGACAACAGTCCACCTTCGAGACAAGGCTATCCACACAAAAGCTTCATTGATCGTCCATAGTCCTCCTAAAATGTGTACGCAAGAGGTTTTGAACTGGATATGCGCGCAAGTCGCCAAGTCTTGGGAATATATCTCTCAATCACTGCCTTCAGGCGCCGTTCGGGGCACGAGATGCTTAATCTCCTTGAAGACGGTCGACCTGCGTCGCGTCTGCAGTAGGATCCCATCCAATCTCTTTCAATGGCCACTCGATCCACGGGAGATGCACCTCGTCGATCAATGAGTAAATCCTCGATATAAGATGCACGCTAAAGCCGTCCAAGAACCAATGCTTCTGGCAGTCAAAAATCTGAGGCATCACTGAAAAGAAAGCCATGATCACCAAAGCCTCCTGTGTTTGCCCAGTCAACAGAGTCAGAAACTCATCGGTGATCCGGTACGCCCATATATACACATCCGTTGCCTCGAGGGTAGCGACTGGTTGGCTGTATACTACTCGAAAGACTCTGTGAAGTTCATCTATTGCTTTCCTGCAAGCCTCTCGTTTCCAGTCGTCTGCAGTCGTCTCACATATTCGATCGAAAAGGATTTTCAAATGCTCAGCTTGCGGGACTTCTAGTCCTTCATCACTGAGCTTGTCTTGGATGCTGGAACGTCGAACACCAGCGGCGAACATAGGTCCCAAAGTGCCGGCGAATAGTTTCTCACTCGAATACCGAATTATGGAATATGTTTGCCGCGAAAGGACGATCCAGTCTGAAATGCCTGCTTCGCCGAGGGGACTCCCGAATGTGTAAAGCAGAGTAAGGCCGGAGAAAATGTAGATTGCGGAAACGTTCCCGTGGTCGAGTTGTCCAAAAGCAGGAGTGGCCTTTCGAAGACCCTCTTCGTGATGAGCATGAGCTTGTGGAAGATATAATTCTCTCATTTCGGGCCTTAGGTGAGCTAGATGGAGAGCTGCTACAGCGAGAATGCCATGCATGACATAGTTATGAGAGAATCCAAGGACAGGAACATTTATTGACCATATCCTAGTGATTGTTGGGTCATTATGTATTCTGAGACATGTTGAAGTTGAGAAATGATGCATCAGCTCGAGATCCTGTATATTGAGTGGTGCGGCGGTACTGGGGGCAATCTTGAGGGGGCTTGTCAGAATCCAGTACAATATGACACGGGTTTATGCTTACAAAAGCAGCCGGTGATGTTGGTACTGTATGCGAAGGAGCGTACTCGCAAGTGAGTTCATGATGAATACACTTGTCGCACGAGGGTCGACCTTCGTCACACTGTCCACATCAAAATAAAGTCAGAAGGGGGAGAGATTGAATACGCAAAAGCAGATTTGCAAAAAGCTTGACGAATGGAAACCCAAATTTGCGCTCATCGACCAGAAATACAAAGAAGACGGCGATCAGCTCAATCACGTTTCACATGTTCGTCATAGAGTCAATCCTCCTCAGAGAAGTTTGTTTACCTTCTGTGAACACGGTTAGCGCTGCCTATCAATTTTCAAACGAAATTCTCACAATCTTCCTCTTCTTGCAAGTCAAACATCCCGTCCTCGTTTTCCGATGAGGGCGTCGCTTGTATGGCTTTAGGCCATACTCCCCACCTATGTCGCTCATCCCATACTACCACGGGCCACGCCAAAGGAAGCTAGGAATCACACGAAGGACGAACAGACGAAAGAGTAGCCAATGACTTCAATATGGTCGACGCTATAGATGTGTGGAAGCTGACTGCAAGAGCTTCCAGAAAAGTTTGAAAAAGATCGAGAGCGGCAGGTGGGTTACCTCGGTCAAGGGATGCGAGACATACGAGAATACGAGCGCCGCGTCAGCACGAGTCAGTGGTGCTTCTCAAGCGGAACCCCTGATTCGAATAGGGGTAAGCCGTTGCCTGGGGTAACCCCGCAGTGGTTCTCGAAACACTCGAGATTGAATTCTTCTTCAAAGTTTCATCTTTCGCTTGCATCAATTCTTGCCTAGTAGTGGGAGAAGGTCAACCGAGAATGATCACTTATCCCAGCGCTTCAGGTTCTTTGCAGCTGTGGAAGTCCCGAGACCTTGACATGCGTCAAACCACAGTGGGAAAGTGTGTGAAGTTCGACCAAACGACTTCGTATCTGATCCGTACTGAATCAAATGGACCTTCGTCCAGGTCAGGACTTCTAAAGGGAGTGAAGGAAACTCAACGCGGTGTCTTTGCTGAGTCATAAATGGGGCGCTGCATCAATCCATTCTGGGGTGAGGCTGAGCGACGAGGCGTTCTCGGCGACATCCTCAAAAATGATATTTTCAAGAACCAGGCTATGGATATCAAAACCACCGTGATAGGACACCTCGGACATGGACGATGAACCCTCTCTCCGTTACAGCAACCTGTATTGGCCTAGCTTCAACTATAACACGCACCTCTCTTGTCGTGATGGATTTCGTGCAGGATGTCCGCACAGCTCGAAGTGACCTCGATGCCGTGTCCCGCGAATTGCTCTCACTGAAGACAGTCCTCGAACTCCTCGCAGACGATGTCAACGATTCCACAGGCCAGTCCATTCCGCAGACGTTGCAGAAGCAGATTGCAGGTATAGTCACGAATTGTACGGGCGTCGTCGTGGACATTGAGGACACCCTCAAGAAACATGATGGGGGCAAATTGAGCCAGGCTGCGAAATGGGTTGCATCTGGGAAGACTGATGTCGCGAAGCTGCAATCGAGTTTGGAGGCCCATAAGTCGGCGCTGGAAATTGCATTGGATATGGTGACACTGTAAGATATACGCAGCCCGATGGTGGAGCACGGCTGATGTTGAAGTTTAGCACCCTGGCGAGAGAAATCAAAGCCGATACACAAGAAATCCTGAACAATACCTCTGCGATCAAAGAAGATACCGCACAAATATTGGCCGAGATTGCTTGTTTGCAGGAGCAGCTGCCTGGAGATGCCACTCAGCACATCGTGGGGTTTATGCTGGAGAGATACCTTGATAACCTTACGAGCTACGCCGAGACGATATGTGATCCATTTTTGGATGGCAGTGACGGATCAAGGTTAACATCTCGGCCAGCGAGCAGTGGTCAGGAGAGCGCAATCAAGAAACATGTGGATCGCCCGCCGACCTGGCACCGGCATACCGAGATCAGCATGGAGAACAATGAAAAAGAGATCGAGACTCGTGTGAAGACAACCGAAGACCCAGTAACAGCTCCTACAACTACTGATGAAGATACAAAGATTCTCGACGAAGAGGAGGGGAGAAAAAGAATTTCTGAGAAGGATGCAGAGGAGGCGCGGATAAGAAAAGTTGCAGGGGAATTCAAAAAGCAAGAAGCACGACTGGCTGCAAGTCCATCACATATCGAAGCTGTTCTAGCTCGTGAGTGGGAGCTGCAATCTCGGCCGCAAAGTATTGCCAAGGATGTGTCTTCTAACGGGCATTTTGACCAACCTGTAGCTCTCAAAGAAGTCTCAATCATCGAAAACTATGGGCCTTCGGGCGAAAGTAACTCATCAGAGATGCCTCCTACTTCGCTCTATAAGGAACGGCTTCGAGGTGCAGGAACTCTCAGCGAAGCGGACCATGATCGATCCGAGCTCCAAGAAATCGCAGGATCAATCATCAATGACCAGTGCAATGAGGAAAAGTATGTTGTACCGCAGTTTGCGTGGAAATTGTCTGAAATCGAGGGCTTCTTCTCGAAAAGAGCTTACCATCGTTTGGACCGAATTGGCCCATGGCTACAAAGAATGCCGATCGAAGTTATGGATTTGAGTGATGTCTGTAACAAGTACAGTATTGAATTTTATGAGACAGAAACGTCCTTTGTGCTAGAAGAGCCGGTACTATTCGAGCCAGACGCTAAAAGTGATTGGGGGGATGAGATACCTTCTGCCAACATATCCACCTGGGAGCAGGGCTCTGATACAGACTCTAAAGACGAAGATGCCGGTGTTAATACACTGGATGCTATCATATGTCTGCGCAGACTGATTGCCCCTCCCTTGGACGCCGATTTTGGTGCTCGCTCCCTGCAAGCAAACCTTGAGCCGAGTCAAGAGAACGGTGAAACGGTACCAGAAAACCATGAACCCATGGTCTTGAGTGATGATGGGTGCTTCAAGGTAGATGATCAATATTTCGAAATGGACGGTGGGCAGAAGGATCATGCTTTGTCAAGAGCTTCTGCCGCATTATCGAGGGATTGTGAAGTCTTAGGGAAGAGATCTGATTTCCTCAACGAGGTTTCATATGATTTGGGAATCGAGAAACAACTGCTAGAAGATCAGATCGGAGCCAGCTTGACGATCGTCGATACCCGGTCCCAGATTTCGGAGGCATTGCAACGGGCGTTCAAATGGATGCGCGAAGCTTCAAATCCCCAATTGACGAACACGAAAGAGGATCAAACGACTCATAGGATTCGGTCGCTGCTCACTGAGAGTATGGAACACATTAAAAAGCAGCTGGACGAGGGTTCTTCATTCCGGAAAGGGAGAACGGCCTCCTTAGCCACGCTCTGGGATAAGGAGAAAGAGGTTTCTAGCAGGCAGCAAAAGATTTCTCGAGATCTAGGAACTATCAATGAAGCTCATCAAGGGATTTATAAGATCCGCCAGGCCCTTCCCAATCCAAGCTGGGCTAAGGAGGCTTCCAAGAACCGACTGAAAAATGTTAACCCAGAATCGCAGAGGCTCCGTCCAAGTGATAAGGATGCTAGGAGTCCCGCTGCCAAGTATTTTGGAAAGAGTTCAAAGATCACCGAATGGACTGCCTCGGATTTATTCAAGATTCCAAGATACTCCAAGAGGTACAATTCTGATACCAAGGCGGTACGAGATGGCTTTTTTCGAATATTCTGCAAGCTTGGGATTGAGTTCCAGGAAGAAACGAATATACCATCTCCCACATCCGAAGTTCAAATTATGCACTGGTTCTCTTGTGCTCATAACCCTTTGAACAACTTGAAAGACGCGAGGCCCTCCGATCCTGTCACGTTTTCAATTTTTATTCTTTATATGAATCGCGAAAATACGTTTGTATTTCGATCGGCATCTGGTGGCGGCGATAAAGGAAAAATTAAGATGGTGATTGAGTCTATAGAGGCAGAGCTAAAGCTTCCGCCGGCGCCTTTTTATAGCTTCATCCAACATTTCAAATGAAACATAATGACGATGTTCTACCTTTTACTTACCGAAATCAACGAATATGGAGTGGAAATAGCCAAACGACGATCTAACATGGAATCTAGTCAGACTATCAATATGAAATTGAGGATGATTGAAGGAGAGCTGAAGGGGAACTGAAAACTTCTTTCGAAAGAACATTGAAGCAGGAAGGAACCTCTCTTGACGCAAGCTTGGAAATGAGAATATCCGCTTTACATTGTAGAAAGCCTTACTTGAGTTCTCTCCTCGAACACCTGCTAGTTTGTTGACTTCGGGAGATTCTAGAGGAGATTGATATTGAGCTCCAGCTAACGATCCACTAAGAGTAGCCTAGACCTCAAATGTTTTAGCGGCCGCTTCAGGGGCTCATCAACCACCTCTAAACATCTCAACTCACACAACACCAATATTGTCCCACACAAACTAATTTTCATTTGATTCATCGAGTGCAACGAATTCTAAGGTGAGACGCGTGACGGGAACAGATGTCACGTGCCTCTTTTAGACTTTCCGTCCAACGTTTGATGACGTGTTTGACTCTCTTCCGCCCTTCTCTCATCATCAGAACGTCACCTCATATTCAAGCTACAGCGCAACGAAAGTCCAAATCTCAGATCCATTGATTCAGCACTAGCAGCTCAAATATGGCCTCCAATTTCTACCACGATGACACACCCGCCGAGATCAAGAACGCCAAGGTTCGTTTCCGCATCTTGCCATTTCAGCAAAATTAACAAAGTAGGGACTCCATCTAATCACAACCTCAACTCCAAATGGAAAGAAAGTCCAGATCATGATCGAAGAACTGAAAGTCTTATACGGAACTGAATGTAACACGCTCTCCCCTTTCCATAGCAAGTGTCTG
>Ga0302140_10003615_pt1 | contig 19819 bp, 18 predicted proteins | sample I_Bog_E1_1_FD_202095 | JGI IMG/M metagenome (GOLD analysis project Ga0302140, IMG submission 202095) | Peat permafrost microbial communities from Stordalen Mire near Abisko, Sweden - I_Bog_E1_1 | ecosystem: Environmental > Terrestrial > Soil > Wetlands > Peat | place: Sweden: Abisko, Stordalen... | reverse complement strand
TCAGTTTTAATAATCCGGTTGGAGCCTGCAAGCGCTGCGACGGCTTCGGAAGTGTAATAGATATTGATGAAGATTTGGTGGTGCCGGATAAAAGCCTTTCTTTATATGAAGATACCATTGCCTGCTGGAAGGGCGAGAAAATGAGTTGGTGGAAAGATCAGGTTATTTTGAATGCCCGCAAATGCAACTTCCCAATACATAGAAGCTATTGTGACTTGACCGAAAAAGAAAAGGCCATGCTTTGGGATGGCACTAAATACTTTGACGGGTTGCATAAGTTCTTTTTGCATTTGGAACAGGAAAGCTATAAGATACAATACAGGGTAATGCTTTCACGCTATCGCGGAAAAACACTTTGTCCCGAATGCAAAGGCACACGCCTACGCAAAGATGCCAGTTATGTGAAGATAGGAGGGAAGTCCATATTCGATATTGTGCTGATGCCTGTCAGCGATTGCTACTTGTTTTTTAAAGAACTGCCTGAAAAGTTAGATGCCAACCAACGTTCTGTCGCACGAAGATTATTATTGGAAATTACCAGCCGTCTGCAATTTATGGGCGATGTAGGATTGGGCTATCTGGTCTTGAATCGTCCTTCTAACACACTTTCGGGTGGTGAATCGCAACGTCTGAATATTGCCAATTCATTGGGAAGTGCATTGGTCGGTTCGTTATATATATTGGATGAACCCAGCATAGGCTTGCATCACAGGGACACACAACGACTTATAAAAGTATTGAAATCACTGCGTGATATGGGCAACACACTTGTTATTGTGGAGCATGACGAAGAGATAATGCGAGCCGCGGATAATATAGTGGATATAGGCCCTTTGGCAGGGGTTAATGGAGGAGAAGTAGTATTTCACGGTACGATTGACGAGTTAGAAAACAATAAAGACAGCCTTACTTCCCGCTACCTTACCGGGAAAGATAAAATAGAACTGCCTAAGAGAAGGCGTAAGGCTATGAATTTTATTGAAGTACATAAAGCCCGAAGTAATAATCTGAAAGGTATTGATGTAAAATTTCCTGTCGGTGCATTTACTGCCGTGAGCGGGGTTTCCGGTTCAGGTAAATCGTCTTTGGTGAAAGGAATTTTATACCCTGCCATGCGCCGGCAGATTGGTGAGTTTACCGGGGAAAAGATAGGCGCTTTTGAAAAATTATCTGGTAGCATGGGTCTTATTACCGGAGTGGAAATGGTTGACCAGAGCCCAATTGGCAGGTCTTCACGTTCAAATCCGGTTACCTATATAAAAGCATTTGATGATATACGCACTTTGTTTGCCGAACAAAAATTATCGAAACTAAGGGGTTATAAATCTTCTCATTTTTCATTCAATGTTCCTGGAGGAAGATGCGATGTATGCGAAGGAGAAGGGCAAATTACCATTGAGATGCAATTTATGGCAGATGTGCATTTGGAGTGTGATGTATGCAATGGCAAGCGCTACAAACAAGATGTTTTGGAAGTAGAATACAGAGGAAAAAATATCTCAGACATATTAAATCTTACAGTCTCGGAAGCGATTGAGTTTTTTGCCGGAGGAGAAAAAGATACGCTACATAAAAGGTTAGTGGATAGTATTCGGCCCTTGCAGGACGTAGGAATGGGCTATGTTCACTTGGGGCAATCTTCCGGAACCTTGAGTGGGGGAGAGGCGCAACGTATCAAGCTGGCCTCCTTTTTACGCAAAGGTGCAGAACAAAAACAGACGCTTTTTATTTTTGATGAACCTACTACCGGCCTGCATTTTCATGATATAGCAAAACTGCTTAAAGCCTTTTCACTTTTGGTGGATAGAGGTCACACACTCGTAGTAATAGAACACCACCCCGATGTACTTAAATGCGCCGATTGGCTCATTGACCTTGGCCCCGAAGGGGGAGATAAAGGTGGTAACTTGGTATTCCAAGGTGTGCCCGAAGATATTCTGAAATGCAAGGAAAGCTATACGGCTGAGAGTTTGAGGGGGAAGTTATAAGTATAAAAAATAAAACCATGCTTGGTTTTTTCAAAGATTTCATCAGCCTCTTTTACCCGGAGGTATGTATTATCTGCGGCGAAGGCCTTGCAGTGAAGGAGGAATTTATTTGTACCTCTTGTCTTTACAAGCTACCCAAGACCGATTATCATAATCACCCCGAAAATCTGCTGGCTAAAGCCTTTTATGGCAGGGCTGAAATAAAAGCGGCTGCAGCTTATTGCTTTTATGCCAAAGGCGGTATGGTGCAAGATTTGGTACATGAGATAAAGTATAAAGGCAAAAAAGAATTGGGCGTTTGCTTTGGCAAATGGTATGGCTCAGTACTGAAGAATATCTCACCCTTTTCTGAACTGGATTACATCATCCCCGTCCCACTTCACCCTAAAAAATTAAAACTCAGAGGCTATAACCAAAGCGCCTGTTTTGCCGAAGGCCTCTCCCAAGTTATGCATGTTCCCGTTCTGCCCGATGGCCTGATAAGACTCAAGGATACGGAGACACAGACCAATAAATCTCGCTTTTCGCGCTGGGAGAATGTGAAGGATGTTTTTGCTGTGGAGCAAAAAGAACAATTACAAGGTAAACACGTCCTTATTGTAGATGATATTATTACTACCGGGGCCACTATGGAAGCCTGTATTCATGCACTTAATGCAATTCCTGTTGAAAGTGTTTCGGTGGCATCCATAGGGTATGTAGCCGATGAATTGTTCTGAACGGAAAATGAATAATTAGTAATATTGTAGAATGAAACCATTGGCCAAAGCATGAGTGCCCGCATAAATACCTTTGAACAATACCTGGAAGAGTATAAATATAGTGTTGAACAACCCGAGGATTTCTGGGCAGAAATTGCGGAAAATTTTACCTGGAAGAAGAAGTGGGATAAGGTTCTGGACTGGAACTTCAAAGAGCCCAATGTGAAATGGTTTAACGGCGCTAAACTGAATATTACCGAGAATTGCATTGACCGCCATTTAGAGAATAAGGGCGAGCAGGTAGCTATTATATGGGAACCCAATGATCCGGCAGAAAAAAGTATTAGTCTTACCTATAAGCAACTGCACGAACAGGTATGCCGATTTTCGAATGTATTGAAAAAACAAGGCATTAAGAAGGGGGACAGGGTTTGCATTTATATGCCTATGGTGCCCGAAGCGGCTGTCGCTATGCTGGCCTGTGCCAGAGTGGGAGCTATACATTCTGTTGTATTTGCAGGCTTTTCCGTTCAATCGCTTTCCGATAGAATAAATGATTCTAATTGCGAATTAGTAATTACCAGCGATGGACTTTTCCGAGGAGCGAAGACTGTAGAGTTAAAAAAAATAGTAGATGATGCATTGGTAAATTCTCCCAGTGTAAAGAAAGTAATTGTTCTGAAACGCACCGGCACTCCTATTGATATGAAACCCGGTAGAGATATATACTGGTATGATGAAATGCAAAGTGTTTCCACCGAGTATGCTGCTGAAGAAATGGATGCCGAGGATATGCTTTATATACTCTACACCTCCGGTTCTACCGGAAAACCTAAGGGAGTGGTGCATACCAACGCCGGTTATATGGTATATGCCTGGTATTCGTTTTTGAATGTATTTCAATACAATGAAGGTGATGTGTATTGGTGTACTGCCGACATAGGCTGGGTTACGGGACACTCATATACAGTGTATGCTCCTCTATTGGCCGGGGCCACTGTTGTGATGTTTGAAGGTATACCTGTCTACCCCGATGCAGGCCGTTTTTGGCAGGTTATTGATAAACATAAAGTAAATATTTTTTATACAGCGCCGACTGCGATCCGTTCACTCATGGCGTCGGGACTTGACTTTGTAAAACCTTATAGCCTCGATTCCTTGCGCGTGTTGGGAAGTGTTGGTGAACCAATCAATGAGGAGGCCTGGATTTGGTACAACGAGCATATTGGTAAATGCCAATGTCCTATTGTGGATACCTGGTGGCAAACAGAGACCGGCGGCATCCTTATATCTCCGCTTGCGGGAATTACGGAAACCAAACCAAGTTATGCTATGCTGCCCTTACCGGGGATTCAGCCTGTGCTAATGGATAGCGGCGGTAAGGAATTAGATGGAAATGGTGTGGAAGGGAACTTATGTATAAAATTCCCCTGGCCGGGGATGATTCGCACAACTTATGGCGATCATGAACGTTGCAGGCAAACCTATTTTGATACTTATCCCAATATGTATTTTACCGGTGATGGTTGTCGTCGCGATGCGGATGGTGATTATCGCATCATTGGGAGAGTAGATGATGTTCTGAAAGTATCCGGTCACAGGCTTGGCACCGCCGATATTGAAGACGCCATTAACCATTGCCCCGAAGTAGTTGAATCGGCTGTAGTGGGTTATCCGCATCCTCTAAAGGGCCAAGGTATTTATGCCTTTGTTATATGCAGTAAGCATGAGCATGAATATTCTAAACTGAAAGAAGATATCTTACATAGTGTTTCTAATTTGATAGGCCCCATTGCCAAACCGGATAAAATTCAGTTTGTACGCGGATTGCCTAAAACCCGCTCGGGAAAAATTATGCGGAGAATTCTTCGTAAAATTGCAGAAGGAGATACCGCTAATTTGGGAGATACTACTACCCTGATTGACCCAACAGTAGTGGATGAAATTATGACAGGATTAGTGAACTGAAATGAATATGACTAAAAAAATATACTTTGCTTCTGATTTCCATTTAGGCGCTCCTGACCGGGAAAAGAGCCTGGAACGGGAAAAGCGCATTGTGCAATGGATGGAGGAGATAAAAAAGGATGCAGCCGAATTATACCTTATGGGCGACCTTTTTGATTTTTGGTTTGAATACAAAACAACCATTCCAAAAGGATATACCAGATTAATGGGAAAGATTGCCGAATTCACAGATTCGGGTATTCCTGTCTCCGTTTTTACCGGTAACCATGATATGTGGATGTTTGATTATTTGCAGGAAGAATTGGGTGTTACTATTTACCGCAAGCCTATAGTAAGGGAATACAACGGCAAGAAATTTTTCCTGGGGCATGGTGACGGCTTGGGCCCCGGCGATTATGGCTATAAGTTTATAAAATGGTTTTTTGCAAGTCCGGTATGTCAATGGCTTTTTGCTAGAATTCATCCTAATCTGGGTATAGGCATGGCTAACTATTGGTCCAGGAAAAGCAGGCTGGCGCAAGGTAAAGAGACCTTTAAGGGAGAAGAAAATGAATATCTTGTTTCGTTTGTAAAGGAAAAACTGAAGACAGAGCATTTTGATTATTTCATATTCGGCCATCGTCATTTGCCTTTAAAAATTCAGGTGGGAGATGCGCTCTATATTAACCTAGGCGAATGGGTTAACTTTTCAACCTATGCTGTTTTTGACGGTGCCAATTTGGAGTTGAAGGATTTTAAGCAGACGTTATAGAGAATTCGAAAAAATCATCTCTTTCAGGATTCCATTCCTTAACCTTCCCTTAACAGAAAGATGTCTTTTATTTTACACGAAAAAATAGTGGCAGGTTCAACTAAATTTTTCTAATTTTGCAATGACAAATTAATTTCACGTAGAACAATCAAATAATCGAGTAATGAAAGTGAATTTCTTTCACGTTATTTTGAATACTTTAAACAAGTATACTCCTGCAAAAGCAACTATTGCAATGGTTGAAAACTGGTGGCTTCAGCTTACGCCCCGGCCGCTTTTTTATTCCCGACGTTGATAGGGTTTATCCTGTCAGCCTGCTTAATGCAGGCAATAAGCCATCTTTAGTCCAACTAATCATTACCGTTATTATCTTTATACATGTCAGAACAATTTATTGTAGAAGTTGCAAGTGAAAAACATATTCATTATGCAGAAACAATATGCGCCGAAATGGAATCGTCGGCAAAGGCAAGGGGAACCGGTATAGCTAAAAGGTCGCCCGATTATATAAAGCAAAAAATGCTGGAAGGCAAAGCTGTTGTGGCTTTTACAAAACAAGGCGAATGGGGAGGCTTTTGTTATATAGAATCATGGAGCCATGATAAGTATGTGGCAAACTCCGGACTTATTGTTTCACCCAATTTCAGAAAGAGCGGCCTTGCAAAGCTTATCAAACAAAAGATTTTTAATCTGTCAAGGACAAGATATCCGGAGGCGAAAATATTTGGACTAACCACCGGATTAGCCGTAATGAAGATAAACTCCGATTTGGGCTATGAACCGGTAACCTATTCAGAACTTACCCAGGACGATGAATTCTGGAAAGGCTGCCAAAGCTGTGTGAACTACGATATACTTATGAGCAAAGAAAGAAAGAATTGCTTGTGTACTGCCATGCTCTATGATCCGGCAGAAAAGAAACAGGATAATAAAAAGAGCTTTTTTGATTTTGCAAAGAACTCTAAAATATTAGAGCGCCTGATGCAAATTAAGCAGGTGGCATTTCTTGGAAAAAATAAAAAAGAAAAAACAATAAACTGAAAAAACTAATCAGGAATGAGTAATAATAAAGTGGTACTTGCATTTAGCGGCGGACTCGACACTTCCTTTTGTGTAGTTCATCTTACCAAAGAAAAAGGTATGGAAGTACATGCCATCACTATTAATACGGGTGGCTTTGATAAGGAAGATGTAAAGCGCCTGGAAAAGCATGCCTATGCCTTGGGTGTTAAATCATATAAATGCGTAGATGTTACAAAGGACTACTATGGGAAGATATTAAAATACCTCATCTTCGGGAATGTATTAAAGAATAACACCTATCCGCTTTCGGTAAGCGCTGAAAGAGTATGCCAGGCTGTTGCCACTGCGGAATATGTAAAGGAGGTGGGTGCGGATTATGTAGCACACGGCAGCACCGGTGCAGGTAATGATCAGGTGCGTTTTGATATGATATTTAATATTCTTGTACCCGAAGTTAAAATTATTACTCCTATAAGGGATTTGAAATTATCGAGGGAAGAAGAAATTGCTTTTTTAAAAAAGCACCATGTGCAAATGGATTTTGAAAAGTCCAAATACAGCATTAACAAAGGCATTTGGGGAACATCAGTAGGTGGAAAGGAAACGCTTACTTCTCATTTGCCACTTCCGGAAGAAGCCTGGCCTACGCAAATAGCGACCGATAAAACGGAAAAGTTAACACTGGTTTTTGAGCAAGGAGAATTAAAAAGTATCAATGACCTTACTTTCAAACATCCGGTTGATGCCATACAAAAACTGAATGAGATAATTGCGCCTTATGGTATCGGCAGAGACATTCACGTAGGTGATACCATTATAGGTATTAAAGGAAGAGTAGGGTTTGAAGCAGCAGCGCCGCTTCTTATTATTAAAGCGCACCACGCGCTCGAAAAACATGTGCTCACCAAATGGCAGATATATTGGAAAGATAACCTGTCCATCTGGTATGGTAACTGGTTGCACGATGGGCAATTCCTTGATCCGGTTATGCGGAACATTGAAGTCTTTCTTCAGAGTACACAAGAGTTTGTAAGCGGTAAAGTATTTGTTGCATTACATACACACCGTTATGTAATTGAAGGTATTGAATCAATTCACGACCTCATGTCGGCCAAATACGGCACATACGGAGAGATGAATAAATCGTGGACAGGCGATGATGTAAAAGGCTTTACAAAAATATTTGGCAATCAGGCTGCTATTTATTACCAGGTAAACAATTTGAAAATAGAAAGCGGGCATGAAGACTAAAATAAAAGCCGGTATTATAGGAGGCGCGGGGTATACGGGCGGAGAAACAATCCGTTTATTATTGCTGCATCCGCAGGCTGACCTGGTATTTGTACATAGTAAAAGTCAGGCGGGAAAGCCTCTTACCTCAGTCCATCGTGACTGTTTAGGCCTGACCGATTTAAAATTTGTAAATAAATTAGGTAATAACATTGATGTATTATTTCTTTGCCTCGGGCACGGGGAATCAAAATTTTTTCTGCAGGAAAATAAAATACCTTCCTCTATCCGCATTATTGATTTGAGCCAGGATTTCAGGCATACTCAAAATGCAACTTTAGGGAAAAGGAAATTTGTTTACGGTTTGCCGGAGCTGAACAAAAGGGCTATTCAAAAAGCAGAAAACATTGCCAATCCCGGTTGTTTTGCTACCTGCATACAATTAGCATTATTGCCACTTGCCGCTAACCATGAAATAATGACAGGCGTGCATGTATCTGCTATTACCGGATCTACCGGTGCTGGGCAAACCTTGAGTGAAACATCTCATTTTTCCTGGAGACAAAATAATATAAGTCCTTATAAAATATTTGAGCACCAACATTTAAGAGAAATCAATGAATCGTTGATGCAATTACATCCTTCAGCTCAGCCCTACGTAAAATTTGTGCCCTATCGGGGAGCATTTGCCAGAGGGATTCTGGCAACCGTTTATTTGAAATCCGACTTGAGCGGGAAAGCTGCATTGGAACTATTTCAATCATTTTATAAGTCGATGCCTTTTGTTCATATTGCACCTTTTGAGATAGATGTGAAGCAAGTTGTAAATACCAATAATTGTTTTTTAAGTGTGAATAAAATAGGAACGGAACTGGCTATTGTAAGCGCTGTTGATAACCTGTTGAAAGGTGCATCGGGACAGGCCGTTCAAAACATGAACATTATGTTCGGCCTGGATGAAACCACCGGATTAAAACTTAAACCTGTAGCTTTTTAAATAAACAAATATGAAACCATTTGATGTTTATCCCCTTTTTGATATTGAGTTAGTAAAAGCTCAGAACTGCTGGATATGGGATAAAGAAGGAAAAAAGTATTTGGATTTTTATGGCGGTCATGCTGTAATATCCATTGGACACAGCCATCCGCATTATGTAAAAAAGATAGAAGAACAGTTGGAGCAAATCGCCTTTTATTCCAATTCGGTTAAAATCCGTCAGCAGGAAGAGTTATCCCAAAAATTGGGCGAACTTTCAGGATATAATGACTATGACCTTTTCCTTTGTAATTCAGGTGCAGAAGCCAATGAAAATGCCCTTAAGCTTTCATCCTTCCATAATGGGAAAAAGAAGATAATTGCCTTTGAAAAGAGTTTTCACGGCAGGACTTCTCTCGCTGTGGCTGCAACCAATGATACATCTATTCAGGCGGCTGTTAATAGTTCGCATGATATTATTTTTGTTCCGTTAAACGATGAAGTAGTATTGGCAAAAGCCATGACCAAGGACGTATGCGCAGTAATAATAGAAGGCATACAAGGTGTGGCGGGAATACAAACTCCTACTAACGAATTCTTACAATCTATCCGTAAGAAATGCGATGAAACAGGTGCGCTGCTAATTTTAGATGAAGTACAATCCGGTTATGGCAGGACTGGTAAATTCTTTGCGCATCAATTTGCCAATATACGTCCCGATATTATAACTACTGCTAAAGGTATGGGCAACGGATTTCCTGTAGCGGGTGTACTGATTGCTCCTCATATAAAAGCCAAACACGGTATGCTTGGTACAACCTTTGGTGGTGGCTATCTGGCTTGTGCCGCAGCAATTGCGGTACTTGATGTTATTGAAGATGAAAAACTGACAGAGAACGCAGCCGGTATGGGGAACTATCTTATTGAAAAAATTAAAAAGATGGATGGTGTGAAAGAGGTCCGTGGCAAAGGTTTGATGATTGGCGTGGAAATGCATTTCAATGCTAGTGGGTTGCGGAATGACTTAGTATTCAAACATCAGATATTTACCGGATCTGCCTCTAATAAAAATACGGTTCGTTTATTGCCACCTCTAACAATAACAAAAGCGGAGGCCGATCATTTTTTACAAGGATTCGCACTTGCTTTACAATCACACTTACAAAGCGTATCAAAATGAAAAACTTCACCTCGGTGCATGACGTAAAAGACCCTGTGAGTTTTATTTGGGAAGCAATTTCCCTGAAGAAGAATCCCTGGGAAAATGTAGGTTTAGGGAAGAATAAAACACTCGGACTACTATTTTTGAACCCTAGTCTACGCACCCGGTTAAGCTCTCAGAAAGCCGGGCAAATGCTTGGCATGAATACCATCGTGATGAATATGGATAAGGAAGGTTGGGCGTTGGAATGGAACGATGGAGCAGTAATGAACACCAATAAAACAGAACATATTAAAGATGCCGCCATGGTGCTGAGCAGCTATTGTGATATAATCGGCATACGTTGCTTCCCTACACTCACCGATAGAGAAGCGGATTATAACGAGCATGTAATAAAGCAACTTATCAAATACGCTACCGTACCTGTGGTAAGCCTGGAATCAGCTACTGTCCACCCTTTACAGAGCCTTGCAGACAGTATGAGCATATTTGAAAGGTGGAATAAACCTCAAAAACCCAAGGTGGTGCTTACCTGGGCACCCCATGTAAAAGCCTTGCCACAAGCTGTTTCTAATTCTTTCAGCGAATGGATGCAGGCTATAGATATGGATTTTGTTATAACGCATCCCAAAGGCTATGAACTGTCCCCGGCATTTACAAAAGGAGTAAGAATAGAGAACGAGCAGGAGAAAGCATTAAAAGATGCCGACTTTGTTTATGTAAAAAACTGGTCAGCTTTTGAACCTTATGGACAAATGCCCGCCGTAGAAGAAGACTGGCTTTTGAGCGAACAAAAAGTGAAGGTTACCCATAATGCTTATATTATGCATTGTCTGCCTGTAAGGCGAAATGTTGAACTCCCCGATGAATTATTGGACGGCAAAAGAAGCCTTATTTCATTGCAAGTTGAAAACAGATTGTATGCTGCTATAGCAGTATTTAAAAAGATTTTGGAAACCAAGCTTCGACAATATGCCTAAGAAAGAACTTACCATAGTGAAAATTGGGGGTAATATCATTGATAATGCAGATAAGCTGCAGTTATTTCTTGAAAAATTTAATGCTATAAAAGGAGCCAAGATACTGGCGCATGGCGGTGGCAAGCTCGCTACCGATATATCAGCCAAATTAGGTATTGAAGCCAAAATGATTAATGGAAGGCGCATAACAGATATTCAAACTTTGGAAATAGTATCAATGGTGTATAACGGCATCAATAAATCCATTGTTGCCAAACTCAATTCCTTAGGTGCTAAATCCATCGGCATTTGCGGGGCAGATTTAAATCTGATACCGGCCTCTAAAAGAGGAAAAGGTGAAGTTGACTATGGTTTTGTAGGGGATATTGTGCCGGATAAAATTCCTGTGAATGATTGGAACTTGTTTTTGGAAGCCGGTGTTTGTCTTGTAGTGGCTCCTATTACCGCCGATGCTTTCGGCCAACTGCTAAATACCAATGCCGATACTATTGCATCCGCTGTTGCGCAAGCGCTAAGCAAACTCTACAGCGTAAAGCTTATTTATTGTTTTGAAAAGAATGGGGTGCTTTTAAATCCTACAGATGAAAATTCTGTTGTGCCTATAATTAAGGCCCAGGAGTATGCCGAATTACATAAAAGAAAAATCATTTCCGATGGCATGATACCTAAACTGGATAATGCCTGGGAGGCCTTGAAGCAAGGTGTTGATAAAGTAATTATAGGTAATGCTTTGCACATAGAAAAGTTAACGGAACCCATGCATCAGACAGGCACTTTATTAATTCTCGGATGAAAAATAACGAAGTGATAAACTTGTTGCAGCAGCTCATTACCATTCCTTCCATAAGTAAGGAGGAGGATAAGACAGCTGATGTGATTGAGGCATTTCTTAAGGGTAAAGGTATTGAAGTAAACCGGCATTTAAATAATGTATGGGCCAGGAATAAATTCTTTGATGCTGCAAAGCCCACTATATTATTAAACTCGCATCATGATACGGTTAAGCCCAATCAGGGATATACTAAAGATCCGTTCAAAGCAATTATTGAAGATGGGAAGTTATATGGCTTAGGTAGTAATGATGCCGGCGGAGCCTTGGTGAGCCTGTTAGCGACTTTTTTGCATTTTTATGATAAACCGCTTGTAAATAATCTTATTTTCTCGGCCACTGCCGAAGAGGAAATTTCAGGCAGCAATGGCATTGAAGCTATGTTGCCTCTATTGGGGAAAATAGATTTTGCAGTAGTGGGGGAACCTACGCAAATGCAATTGGCTATTGCTGAAAAAGGCCTTATAGTATTAGATTGTGTGGCTCATGGCAAATCCGGACATGCGGCGAGAGAAGAGGGAATAAACGCCATTTATCAGGCTATGCCCGATATTGAATGGTTTACAAAATATAGTTTTCCGAAAGTTTCAAAATTGCTGGGGCATGTGAAGATGAGTGTTACAGCCATGCATTCTGGTAGTCAGCACAACATAGTCCCCGACACTTGTGAGTTTACTGTAGATGTGCGGGTAAATGAGTGTTATTCCAATGAAGAAGTATTAGATATAATTAGTAAAAATGTAAAGTGTGATGTAAAGGCGAGATCATTGAGATTGCAACCTTCCTTTATTTCCGAAGAACATCCTATTGTAAAAGCGGGTAGAGACTTGGGTTTGAAAGTTTACGGTTCTCCCACTCTGTCAGACAGGGCGCTGATGCCTTTCCCCAGCCTGAAAGCAGGCCCCGGTGATTCTGCAAGGTCACACATAGCCGACGAATTTATCTACCTGAAGGAAATTGAAGATGGCATTGATTTGTATATTAATATGCTTAATAAAATCCTGATTGCATGAGCAAAAAATTATGGCAGAAAGACATTGAAGTGAATAAACTCATTGAAGCTTTCACGGTAGGGAAGGATACTGAATTTGACATGCTGCTCGCTGAACATGATGTTATGGCATCAAGGGCTCATGCCCGTATGCTTGAAAAAGTGAAATTGCTTTCGAAGGCAGATTTGACAAAACTTTTAGCCGGGTTAGATACTATAGAAAAGCAAATTAAAAAGGGCACTTTTAAAATGGAAGATGGTGTGGAAGATGTGCATTCCCAGATAGAGTTGCAACTCACCCGAACTGCAGGTGAAGCGGGAAAAAAGATACACATGGGAAGATCGAGAAACGACCAGGTGCTGACTGCAGTAAAATTGTATTTAAAAAGTGAATTAAAAGCCATCAGCACACAAGTAGAAGAGGTATTCGGAGTTTTTATAAAGCTGAGCGAGCAACATAAAAATGTGTTGTTGCCCGGATATACACACTTTCAGATTGCTATGCCTTCTTCCTTTGGGTTGTGGCTGGGAGCCTATGCCGAAAGTCTTTGCGATGATATGGAATTGGTAGTTGCTGCCTATCATATTTGCAATAAGAATCCATTGGGAAGCGCAGCCGGGTATGGTTCATCTTTTCCCCTTGACAGGAAATTCACCACAGAGGCAATAGGCTTCGACCAACTGAATGTAAACTCGGTGTATGCACAAATAACCAGGGGCAAATCTGAAAAAGCTGTTGCTGTTGCATTGGCAACTGTTGCAAGTACTTTATCCAAATTCTCCTATGATGTTTGTCTTTATTTATCGCAAAACTTCGGATTTATTTCTTTTCCTGAAGAATTAACTACCGGTAGCAGTATTATGCCACATAAGAAGAATCCCGATGTGTTTGAATTGATAAGAGGTAAATGCAATATTATACAAGGAGTACCGAATCAACTAACATTACTTACGAATAACCTGCCAAGTGGCTATCACCGTGATATGCAGCTTACCAAGGAAGTATTGTTCCCGGCTATACAACAAATGAAAGATTGCCTCCATATTCTTGCTTTTGCATTACCGCAAATGGAAGTCAATAAGGATATTTTAAATGATTCTAAATATGCCTACTTATATAGCGTAGATGCGTTGAACGAATTGGTGAAAAAAGGAATGTCATTCAGAGATGCCTATAAAAAAACAGGCATGGATATTAAGCAGGGGAAATTTAAAAAGCCTTCACAATTAAAGCATACACACATTGGCAGTATAAATAATTTAGGAACCGAACTTATAAAGCAACAATTCCGCAAAGTAGCAAAGGGAATTTCTATCTAAAGAAATAATTTGTTATTATAAAAACCTTATCAGGAGGTAGGCAGCAATGCCCAAGGGTACAAGAGCGGCCAATATAATGCCTAACACGGCATCTCCGGTTCCATTATAGGTATCTGGCTCAGCGTTAATTTCCTTGATAGCAAGAAAGCCGTTGATTATTGCAAAAAGCGCAAAAAGTAAACCGCCGGCACAGCCCGCAATAAATATTGCAATAGCATAAGTTGCTGCAGTTGCAAGCGTACCGCCAACCGATAAAACTATGCCTAACATTATTAAAAATCCTATAACCGGACTTGCTAATGAAAGTATACCGAATACCAAACTTTTTCTCGCGTGGTCATCTTCCTGTTCATCTCCGGTAAAAAATTGCGGTTGGCCTCCCACCTTAGTCGGACTGGAAATAATGGGTATTGTAATTTTTGAAGTAACCCCAATATGATTTGACACTATATCTTTTGTATGAAATGCAGGTAAAGGTTTTAGCCTCGCGGGAACTGCCCATTTTTTGGCAGGAGTGGAAATTACACTTAATCCTTTTGGGGCTATGGTTTGCAGTTGTGGAAGTATGCTGTTATGCGCTATAACGGGTTCTTTTGTGCTTTTTATTTTTTTATTTTTATGTTCCCAGTTCACAGAATAGCCGGACATGTATCTTCTTTGGGTAAGGTTGCAGGAGCTAAATAAAACTACTGTAATAAATAATAAGATGGTATATTTCACTTTTAAAAGAATGTCCCCAAATATACAAAGAATTGGAAATGGCAGAGAATTATTTAGCCAGGGTGTATACCAAAAAGCTGGCTAACCAGGCAAGCCCTCCCATATAGAAGAACTGTATAATGGGCCATTTAATGCTTTTAGTTTCCCTGTATACTACCGCAAGCGTACTCATGCACTGCATGGCAAAAGCATAAAAGAGCATAAGCGAAAAGCCTACGGCAGCCGTATATTCCTTTTTACCCGTTTCAGGATTTATAGCATCCGCCATTTTTTCGCGGATGGAAAGATTATTGTTTGCCCCCTGGGCACTATATAGGGTAGCCATAGTGCCTACAAATACTTCCCTTGCTGCAAAGGAAGTGATGAGGGCTATTCCGATTTTCCAGTCGAAACCAAGAGGTTTAATAACCGGTTCAATCCACTGGCCTGCATTTCCGGCATACGATTCTTTTAGTTTTCCCATGGCAACAAAACCCTGTATTTGTTGGGGCGTATATTTTTTAGCCGAATCGGGATTATTGTAGGCTGTTTCGGCAGCTTTCATTTTAGACGGAGGGCCATGCGAAGCCATTACCCAAAGTATAACGGATATGGCCAGAATAACCTTCCCAGCATCGCGCAGGAAAATAAATGATTTTTGGTAAATGGTTAATCCGATGCCTGATAATTTAGGTACCCGGTAAAGCGGCATCTCCATCATGAAATAGCTTTTCTCTTTTGATTTTACAAGCAACTTTATGACAAAGGCTGCTGCCAGGGCAGATATAAAGCCAAGTAAATACAACCCCATCAATACAAGTCCTTGTAGATTGAAGTAGCCGTAATTATGTGTGGAAGGTATTACAAGCGCTATTAATAAAGTATAAACAGGGAGACGGGCCGAGCAACTCATAAGGGGGGTAACCATAATAGTGGTCAGTCTTTCTTTCCAGTTAGGAATAGTGCGTGTGCCCATAATAGCCGGCACAGCGCAAGCCATACCGCTCATCAGCGGGATAACCGAACGGCCGTTAAGCCCCAGCGGGCGCATCAATTTATCCATCAGAAAGCTGGCTCTTGCCATATAGCCTGTATCTTCCAATATTGCAATAAATGCAAACAGCAAGGCTATTTGCGGAACAAATACAGCAACCCCGCTCAATCCGGCTAAAATTCCGTCAATCAATAAAGAGGAAAGTTCACCCGGTGGCAGCACATTTTGTCCGAACTCCGAGATTTTTACAAAGCAGAACTCTATGGCATTCATAGGGTATTTTGCAATGAGGAAAATACTTTGGAAGATGACAAACAAAATGACTAAAAAGAATAGATATCCCCAGGTTTTGTGCGTCAGAATTTTGTCAATTCTGGCAGTAAGTGATTTTTTCTTTTCCTCTTCATTTATAACAACACATTCTTTTATAACCTCATTAATGGCTTTATACCTGGCTATGGTTTCTTCCGATTGTATTTTGTGCTTTTCAAAATGAAACTTGGTGATGAGTTTTTTAATCTCTACTTTATGGAAAGGAATAGATTCGAAATGGGAAATACCGGTTTCATTATTAATCAGTTGAAAAGCTCCGTAAGCAGTCTCACCCGGAAACATACCCTGAACGGTTTTAATCATTTCCCCGGGGGCAAAATTCGATATTTCTAAAAAGGTTTTAGATGGTTTATGGAATTCATTCAATATGACTTTCCGCAACGTATCAATTCCAACCTTTTTCCTGGCATTTGTTGCCACCACAGGTATTCCAAGTAAATCCGAAAGTTTGGCGGCATCAATTTCAAGCCCTCTTAACCGGGCAAAATCCATCATATTCATTACAAGCACACAGGGAAGACCAAGGTCAATAACCTGGGTGGTAAGAAAAAGGCTTCTTCTCAAATTGGTGGCGTCGGCCACTATCAATACGGCATCAGGGTGGTCTTCGTCGGTATTATCGCATAGCACTTTAAAACATACTTCTTCGTCTAATGATTTGGGATAGATGCTATAAGTGCCCGGTAAATCAAGTAACGAGATAAAGGCTGATTTTCCTGCTTCATCGTTTATAACCGTTTCACCTGTTCGCTTTTCAACGGTAACACCCGGATAATTCCCGGTTTGCTGGTTCATTCCGGTAAGGGCATTAAAAAGAGTGGACTTGCCGCTGTTCGGATTACCCATCAGGGCCACCTTCAGGCTTGTCATGTTAGCATCTCTCTTCAATTTCCTCTTTTTTAACATAGCTTTTATTGGATCCTTTCTATATTAATATATGCCGCTTCCGATTTGCGCAAACTTAACTTATATCCCGAAACAATGATGGCAAGGGGATCGCCCAACGGGGCATAGCTGTCCATCAGTACAATTTCGCCCGGGGTGCAGCCCATCTCCATAAATTTCAGTGCATTTTCTTCATCGTTAAAGGAAACAATACTTCCCGATTCGCCGGGTTTTAACTTATCAAGTGTGCAAATAGCTGCGGACATCAGGGAAAATTTAAAATACAAAGTTAATATCTTACAGTAAAGAGGGGTATACCTTGTTTGGTGTATTTCAAATTGGGTGACATAGTGGAAACTCCTTACCTTTGTATATATTGATTTTAAATAATTGTGCAAAGTACTTTTCGATATAGATATATAAAACGCTGGTTGCAGAATGATATGCGGGTAGGGTTTATGGTGCGCCCACTCCTGATTGCCCTTTTAATAGGTGCATCCGGAATGTATTTGTCCTTTCTTGAACAAGCCTTCCCTGCCATACAAAACTGGATACCCACCCTGTTTTTCCCTATCACACATGACCCGGCTGTGGCCCAAATGATATTAAGCAATATTGCCACCGCCATGATGACGGTAGTATCTATTGTGTTTGCCATTTTACTCATGACGCTTACGCTTGCATCTACCCAGTTCTCTCCCCGTATCATTATCAGTTTTGTACGCGACAGGATTACGCAACAGACCTTGGGAATATTCCTTGGGACTTTTCTCTATTGCCTGGGGGCATTACCGGCGGCCCGCAATGTGCCTGCAGCTTTTTGTCCGGTTGTAACCGTTCTTGGCGCAATGGTATTGGCCTTTGCCTGTGTTACATGGTTGCTGTTTTTCATTATCCATATTTCGAGGGCTGTGAGTGTTACCCATCTCGTTTCACGCATTGCGCGTGAAACAGAAGATATTATAGTAAAAACATTACCGGAACTGCGTGATGCGAATGATGAAGTGCAGAAAACAACACCACCTACTCATTTAACAGATGGAGAAACACCTGTATTGAGTGATGCTTCAGGATATGTTCTTTCTATTGACAGTAATCGATTGCTTAGCCTGGCAAAAAACAATGATATAATTATTTTAGTTGCCAGGCGGGTAGGACATTTTGTTCCTGCCGGTATCCCTTTGTTAGGTATAAAAGGCAAAAGCAAACTTACTCCTGAATTGGTCAGGTCTCTTCGCAAAGCATTTGACATTGGTGCCACCAGAACCCTTGAACAAGATATAGAATTCGGAGTTTTACAAATTGTGGATATTGCATTAAAAGCTGTTTCACCAGCATCCAACGACCCAAGCACCGCAATAAATTGTATTGACCAGTTAAGCAGTATACTCATTCGGTTTGCCGCTTACAAAGCACCCCAAACTGAATTTTATTACCCCGAAGGCACCCTGCGCCTGCGTATTCCCTGGCTTGGATTTGACCGAATACTGGAATCTGCTTTTGAACAGATACGTTTATATGCTCAGGCCGATGTGGCCGTGAGCTTACGTTTATTGCGTGCATTTTCGGATATCGCATCCACCTTACCTGATAAAGAATCGCGAAAATTGATTATTGAACAGGGAATAAGATTAGTTGCCGGTTGCTCTGAAAAGCTGGCGGAAGAAGTGCTGAAAGAAATGCACTCGCGTCTTGCCGCACTGGAGAAGATGGCGTAATTATCTAAATTTATTTTACTTTAGTATTTCCCAATTGGGGAATTAATTTTTATACGGATGAACAAAAATAGGCTTGAAGCCTTTAGCGATGGCATGTTTGCCATTATTATGACTATTATGATATTGGATTTGAAAGCACCGAAGGGAGGCACTATTAATGACCTGATAACTGTTTTACCGGCCTTTCTTTGTTATACCCAAAGCTTTTTGTTTACAGGGGTGTATTGGAGCAATCATCACCACTTATTGGGTACCGTTAAAAAGGTGACTGGGCCAACTATTGTAGCGAACCTGGGTTTGCTGTTCTGGCTCTCCCTTATACCCTTTGTAACCGGATGGGTCGCTTTGTGCAACTTTGCACCCCAGGCTGTGGCAGTATATGCCGTGTTGCTGCTTATACCGGGTTTCTTTTGGAACATTCTCAGATATATAATTAAGAAAAACAATACCTGGAGCAGGCAAATGCAAAAAGCTATGAAACGCCAGGGTAAAAAGGGGTATATATCTATTGCTATATATGCATCTGCTATCCCCTTAGCTTTTGTAAATCCCTATATCTCCGAGGTTTTGTTTTTGCTTGTTTCTATAATGTGGTTTATGCCCGATAAGAATGTTGAAATGGCAATGGAAGCGGAATAAGAAAATGGCATTCGACAAAAGCATAAACAAAACAATGGAGATTAATGTACCCGTTTCCAATGTATGGGATGCATTGACGAACCCTGATTTTATGAAGCTGTGGCTATGGGAAGGGGTAACTGTAACTTCTGACTGGAAGGTTGGAAGCCCTATAATTTTTTCCGGAAAATTATATAAAGCTAATTATAAAGATAAAGGAACGATTTTAAAATTTGAAAAGGAAAAAGTTTTTCAATACAATTACTGGGGTGCGCTTTCTCAATTGCCCGATAGCCCGGAAAACTATACGGTAATTAAGTTTATGTTAACCCCCGGAGAAAATAAAACCCTCCTTACATTGACGCAAAGCAATTGCATAACCTATGAAATTTATGCTCATTGGAATTTTTATTGGATGGTGACGTTGGATATTCTTAAAAAGTTGTTGGAAAAATTGGAGTAAAATAGCAATGAAAAAGCAATGGGTTTGCAATGAATTAGCAATAGATATGCAATGATTTTTAAATTTAGCTTTTTTGTAACATTCTGAATATAAATATATTATAAATTCGGCTATTGCTTTTTGCAATGCTAAGCAATAGAACAATAAAAAAGAGGTGATAAAAATGGGTTTGGAGGAAAGGATTTGTATG
>Ga0302140_10003612_pt1 | contig 19830 bp, 15 predicted proteins | sample I_Bog_E1_1_FD_202095 | JGI IMG/M metagenome (GOLD analysis project Ga0302140, IMG submission 202095) | Peat permafrost microbial communities from Stordalen Mire near Abisko, Sweden - I_Bog_E1_1 | ecosystem: Environmental > Terrestrial > Soil > Wetlands > Peat | place: Sweden: Abisko, Stordalen... | reverse complement strand
CGACGACTCTGGAGGAATATATCTTCAAACTGAAGCAGGTTGTCGGAGACGATTTCTTCAATATACTTGACACATACCTTAGCAAAGATAATAAGTTGAAAAATCCGCCTATGACTCGCGAAGGGGTGCAGCAGTGACGAGAAATACGCTTGCATTCCTGATCGCCGTGGATCCTGGCGGGCGATTCTTCTTCATTGTGCGAGACGGCCGGCTTTCGTGGTTGGGGCGCGAAATTGCCCTTCGCAAGCCCCCCGAACTGTTGACCATCCAGGTTATGGCCGAACGTTCTACAAAGGCCACTCGCTAAAATGACGTGTTGCGCCTTAGAATAACGGCAACGCAATGTTTTGGCGGACCGCGAGGGAATTGCATCCTGCGAGGAGCCGCCGATCGGGTCGCCGATGGCACGTAGGCCGGCGGCCGCACTTTCATATTTTTTGGGCCCGTGGCAGTGGCCCCTGCCTTGGCAGCCCCGTCCCAGCAGGACAGAAAAGGATTCATCTTGAGCGCAATGTGGAAACCCAATCAGCCCGGTCCGTCCAACCTTCCTCCCATCCCGGAACCCCCCGCCGCCCGCCCCACGCCGCCAGCTCCTCCGGCCGTCGAACCCGCCGCCAGCCGCGCCTCGGTTACGAGCACGAGCGCCGAGCAGGCCACCATCGGCAAGAGCCTGTTCATCAAGGGCGAGATCACCGGCTCGGAGTCGCTGTTTGTCGACGGCAAAGTCGAGGGCAGCATCAACCTTGCCGGCAACCGCGTCACCATTGGCCGCAACGGCCAGGTCGCGGCCAACATCACGGCCCGTGAGATCGTCGTCCTGGGCAAGGTGCGCGGCAATGTTTCCGCCACCGATCGCGTGGACATCCGCGCCGAAGGCTCCCTGAACGGCGACGTCTCCGCAGCCCGCATCAGCATTGAGGATGGCGCCTTCTTCAAGGGCGGCATCGACATCCGTAAGCCCGAGGGCAAGTCGGGGCCAACGGCAGTCGCTGCAACCCCGGCCGCAGCCGAGCCGGCCAAGGCGCTTCAGCTGTAGCTGCATTTCGGGTTTCCCATGCGCGCAAGCGCCCCCGCTTCATCAGGGGGGCGCTTGCGCTTTTTGCGGTGAGACGGCCCCAGGGCGGCTGATCAAACGGAAAAAGTTTGAAAATGGGGCTCATGGCTTATTGTTCACACGCGCCATAAGCACGATCTCGCCATCGCGATTGCCGCGCCCTCAAACCGACTCCACCGCTTGAATCCCCGCCGCAATCGTCTGCGCCAGCGAATCCACATCGAAATGGAACATCCCGCGCTCCCGCGCCGGCAGCGCTGCCAGCAAATCGTCAAACACCGCCGCCTCGCATCCTTCAAATGCGGGAAATCCCGCCGCGTCCGCCATCCCGCAACTCACCTTGATCAGCTCCGCCATGCTCCAGCTGCCGTCCGAACGCCGCGGTCCATGATGCTCGCTCACGATGGCGTCAAAATCCGAAGGCAGCTTCCAGTCCACAATCAGTTTGCGTCCCGTTTCGCAGTGATCCCATCCAAACAGCTCCCGCTCGGCCTCCAGCATGCTGGCCGCTGAGCCGCGATGCGCCCCCAGCATTGCGGCGTACTCCTGCGGCCGGATCACCCCCAGCGCGAATCGGCCCACATCGTGCAGAATGCCCGCGGTATACGCAAGGTCTTTGTCCATGAATCCCGCCGCAGCCAGTTCCCTCGCAATCAGCGCGCATGCCAGATTGTGGCGCCACAACTCCCGCAGCGCGGGATACTTCAGCGATTTCCCAAGATAGGTTCTCACCCCAACAAGCAGGCACATACCTTGCAGTTGATTCGCGCCCAGCACAGCAATCGCCTGCAAGATCCCCGTCGCCGGATACCGTGGCGCATACAGCGGAGAATTCGCAACCATCAGCACTTCGCTGGCAAACCCTGGGTCGGTCGCAATCAGTTCGCTCAACTGGTGCAGTTGCACATTTTCATTGTTCGCAAGCTGCATGATTTTGATGGCAACCTGCGGAAACGGCGGCAGCCGCAAATGAGCCCACGGCAAGCGCACCTCGTCTCTACACAGCGCGCTCTCCACCGTTCCTGCCTCCATTCCTCGCCGCAACCGCTTTCAAACGCGGCACACCAGTCCACGGCCTTCGCTCAAACCGACTCTGCCGCCTGAATCTTTGGTGCAACGCTGAAGGCAAGGCTCTCCACATCCCGGTGAAACAGCCTGCGCTCCCGCGCCGGAAGCTCGTCCAGCAACTCCGCATACGGCGCAGCCTCGCATCCCGCAAACGCTGCAAAACCAGCCGCATCCGCCATCCGGCAACTCACATTCACCAGGTCGGCCATCCCCCACGAGCCGTCCGTCGCCCTTGGCCCATGATGGTCCGAGACAATCGCCTCAAAGTCGGCCGGCAGATTCCAGTCCGCAATCAGTCGCCGGCCGATCTCGCAATGGTCCGTGCCAAACAGCTCCCGCTCAGCCGGCAAGATGCTGCCTGCGGAGCCTTTGTGCTTCTCCAACAGCGCGGCATACTCCTTGGGGCGCACGGCCGCCAGCCCCAACCGCCCAATATCGTGCAAAACCCCCGCCGTATACGCGGTGTCCTTATCCAGGAACCCCGCTGAAGCCAGTTGCGCCGCAATCAGCGCGCACGCCAGGTTGTGCCGCCAGATCACCTGCATGAATGGCAGATGCAGCGCTTTGCCCATGTAGGTCCTTGCCCCCACCGTCAGGCACATCCCTTGCAGGTTATGGATTCCCAGCACCACAATCGCCTGCTGGATGCTTTTCGACGGAAACCGCGGCGCGTACAGCAGCGAGTTCGCAATCGTCAGCACTTCGCTGGCGAACGCCGGATCGGATGAGATCAGGTCGCTCAACTGGTGCATCTGCACATTCTCTCTGCTCGCCAGTTGCAGCACGCGGACGGCGACCTGAGGAAACGGCGGAAGCCGCAAATGTTCCCAGGTCACGTTCCCCACATCCGGTCTTCGCCGCTCGACCAGCACCATGGCTGCCTCCATTCGTTGCCGCAATGGCCGTGCAGGCGAGCACCCTCAGCTGCCCCGCGCCTATCCCCGCACTCCAATCCCGATAAGAACTACTTCGGCAGCAAACTGCGTTTCTACAGTCGAGATGCAGGCAGGCCCGGCCGGGAAGTCCGGCATACACTCTTTCTGCATCGCGGAACGCATCCTCGCCGGCGATGCCAGCGTCCATGACAACGAGATCGGTTACGATTCAGGCCTTCTCGTAGCCTTTGATTCCGTCGATGCTGACTCGATTCTTCTTCTGTCGGTATGCGGCCAGTTCCTCGGGACCTTTTTTTGTTGCCCATTGATCGAGCGTATCGCGGGGTTTGGCAAACTCCATGAGCGGCACACTATATCCGCACGAATCCGAAACGCGAGTCAGGTCCACGAGAATGATCGCGCGTGCACCTGGGTTCGCTGGAAAGTTCTGGAGTAGAGCGACGTAATCGACATGATCCGGATAAACTACGTGCGCATTTCCGTGCAAGCGAACAATCCGTGGAGTTCCCTCAAACGCACAGAACATCAAAACAATTCGTCCATTTTCCTGAATATGGGCGATGGTCTCAATCCCGCTTCCGGTCAGATCGAGATAGGCAACCTGCTTTTCGCCTAGGACGCGAAAAGTATCTCCGCCTTTGGGCGAACAATTCAAGTGTCCATCTGCGGACAACGGCGCTGTCGCAACGAAGAAGACCTTCTGGCGACCCAACCAGGCCTGAAGATCGGAAGACACGGTTTCGTAGAGTTTGCTCAACCTTTTACCTCAGTTGCGCAGTTTCCTGCTAGCGTCCGGCCCTTTCGCACTTCTCTATGAATGCACGAAGCCCTTGGATGCAATTCGCCCCGCCATCTCTATTCTTCACCAAGTTCATACGGAATTCCAAACCGTCCAATCTGAATCAGCGCCTTGTCTCCCGGCGGCCAGATGTGCAAACTCTCCACCCGGCTTGAGCCGGCCAGCCTGTGCGCGTCTGTCGTCCCCACCAGCGTACCTGTCGCCGCCTCGTGGAAATGCACGCTGAGGGCGTCGCCGGCCTGCGTCCGCGCCCATCCAAAAGCATAGTCGCCGGGCTTAAGCAAGATTCCGCCCACGCGAATGGGCGTCTGCACAATCAGATAGTGCGAATACTTCCCATCTGCTGAGTACCCAGCCGTCAGCAGCACCACGCCGGCAATGAAGCGACCGCGGCTGTTCACAATGCCCGAGGCGGTGCGCATCTCCGTCTCGATGTGCTCTTTTTCCACGGGCGCTCGCGCCGGCAGAAGCGATCCCAGCTCCGCGTCCGTTGCCTGCCGCCAGGCAGTCTTCTGCGCATACGAGCACGGACAAAGAACAAGCAGAAGAACTCCACACAATATCGCAGTTTCAATCAGTCTTCTTTTCATGATTTCGGCTTTCTCAGGGATTCGAGCGGGACAAGGCCACGCTGGATCGCCGCCGTTGCCGCCTGTGTCCGGTCCGTCACGCCCAGCTTGCTCAGCAAACTGTTGATGTGAGTCTTCACCGTAGCCTCTGAGATTTCCAGCTCGGTTCCGATCTCCTTGTTGCTCTTGCCATGCACAATCTGCTCCAGCACATCGAACTCGCGCGGAGTCAGCTCCTCGGTACCCATCCGCTCGGCCAGGCGCGCGGCTACTGCCGCCGGAATGTGCGACTTTCCCGCGTGAACAGCCCGAATGGTCGCAATCAGCTCTTCGCTCGTCATGCCCTTCAGCAGATAAGCCCGCGCCCCCGCTTGTAGCGCTCGATAAATGTCCTCGTCGCCATCGTAGGTGGTGAGTACAATCACCCGCGCCTGCGGCGTCTCCATGCGAATGCGCTGGATCACGTCTACCCCGCTCATGCGCGGCAGCCGCAAGTCCATCAGCGTAATATCCGGCAGGTGCTTGCGAAACTGCGCAATCGCTTCCACGCCGTCCGCTGCTTCGCCCACCACTTCCAGGCCGTCTACAACGTTCAGCAGCGCAACCAGCCCCTGGCGCACAACGTGGTGGTCTTCAACAACCAGCACGCGAATCGATTCCTTGATCACTATTTCTCCTTCGTCTGCTCTCGTGTTTCTCTCGCCGCCTCTACCTCTAGCCGTACCGTGGTTCCCGCATTCGGCTCGCTCGTTACGTCCAATTTCCCGCCGATCGCCGCCGCCCGCTCACGCATTCCGGTCAATCCAAAATGCCCAGTCGGCGACTCCGGCTCCGCTTCAGCGGCAAACCCGCGCCCGTCGTCCCTCACTTCCAGCGCAATCGCCGCCGGCCCGTAATCCAATTGAACAGTGAGTTGCCTGGCTCCGGCATGCTTACTCACATTATGGATGGCTTCCTGTGCCACGCGAAGGATTTCGCGCTCCGTGCCCGTAGGCAGCGGCCGATAAGCACCAAAGATGCTGAAGCTCGCCTCTAACCCATGCTCCGCCTCAACCATGCGCCTCAGCCGCACCGGAAGCGTGGTTTCGCCAGAGTCCTGTGAGCGAAGAGCCCATATCGACTGCCGCGCATCTGCCAGCCCTTCGCGCACATAGCCACGGGTCAGGTCCAATTGCTTGGCCGCGGCTTCAACCTTGCTCATGCGCAACAGCTCCGACAGCACCTCCAACTGCACGCTGATTCCCACATAGCCCTGCGCAAGCGTGTCGTGAATCTCGCGCGCAATACGGCTGCGCTCGCCCAGCACGGCGCGAAACTCGCCCTCGGCCCGCCTGAGCCTCAGCCTTAGCAGCGCTACCACGATCCCCGCCGAAAGCGCCAGCAGCAGCGCGAAAAACCAAATTGTCTGGTAAAAATGTGGCCTCAGCTCGAAGGCCAGCGCCGCTCCGTCAATGTTCCAGAGCCCATCGTTATTGGCCGCCTGCACGCGAAAGGTGTATCGTCCCGGTGGAATATTGGTGTAGTAGGCCGAGTGCCGCGCCCCAGCTTCGGTCCAGTCCCGGTCGAAGCCTTCCAGCATGTACCGGTAGCGCACCTTCTGCGGCGCGGTAAAACTAAGCCCCGCGTAATCGAACTGGAAGTGCACATGCCCGGCTGGAACTAGTACAGAAAAGGCTGCCCCACGCTGTGGTTGGTCGATATCGTCCACTGCAAATCGCTCCAGCGTCACCGGCGGCGGAACATCATTGATCGGAAAATGCGCCGGGTCCACCTCCACCAGCCCCTTTGGGGTGGCGAACCAGAGGTAACCGTCGCGCGATCGCCATGCCGAAGGGTGGCTGTTGATAGCGGTTTCCCGGCTGCGGAGGCCATCGGCGGCGCCAAACTCAATCCAGTGCGTGCAGGCTCCCATCGTGCCGGTGTTGCACCGGGCAATCCCATTACCCGTGGCGAACCACAGATGGCCCCTTCCGTCGTCCAGTATTGCGTGAATCGACGTCTGGTCCTGTTCTCCAACGCTATTACCCTGCGCCGCTGTGATTTTCTGCCCGTCCCATACGTTCCAGCCGCGGTCCTGCGTGCCAATCAGCAGCGTTCCGGTGCCGCGAGGCAACAGCGCCGTAATCACATTGCTCGATAGCCCGTTCGCAGTGGTGTAATTCAAGATCTTGCCGTCATGGAGCCGCGAAAGGCCCGCAAAAGTGGCTACCCACAGGTCGCCGTGGGAGTCACGAGCCATGGACCCCACCAGATCACTGCCCAGCCCGTTGGCCTGCGTAAAGGTCTCCATCTTCGCGGTCGCAATTCCGCTCTCAGGGTTGGCCCAGTGTGTAAGGCCGCGCCGCGTTCCAATCCATACGGACCCATCCGCATCTGCCAGCAGCGAGCGGATGAAGTCGTCTGGCAGTCCATCGGCCGAGGTAAACGAAGCAATTGCGCCCGCGTGAATCCGGTTCAACCCATCGGGCGTTCCCACCCAGATGTCGCCGTCAGGTGCAGCCGCCAGCGATAGAATCACATCGCTCAACAGGCCGTCGCGGACCGAGTAAGTCTTCACCGTACCCGGTCCTTCGGCGCTACGATGTACGGCATTTAATCCAGCTCCATTCGTTCCCACCCACAGGGTCCCCGAGTTGTCCTCCACCACGGCTGTGGTTGCGTCGGAAGAGAGTCCTTCCCGCGCGCTCATGGTGCGGAAGCGCTGATCGCGCAGAATATGCAGACCGCCCGTCTCGGTCCCCACCCACAGATTCCCCTCGCGGTCTTCCATCAGAGAGAGCACAGAAGCCGTGGCCAGCGGATCGGTTACGGGCAGCAGTTGCACCTTCCCGTCGCTCCACCGTGCCAGTCCCGCATTGGTGCCGAACCAGAAGCCGCCCTCGTGATCCTGGAACATGGTCTGGATTCTGCTTCCGGGGAGTTCTTTGCCTTCTGTCAGCGTCGCGATGACTGTGCCTCGGCGGAGGATTTCCGCCGTTCCTGCACTGGCAACTGCCGCTCCACCCTTGAAGGCCCGGAAGAACAGCGCGCCATCCTTGGGAAATACGGGAGCGAGCTGTTGTTGAAGAGCGGGCTTCTCCCAGCGGCCCTGCATATAGCTCACCACGCTTTCATGGCTCGTGACCCATAACCTTCCTACCCCGTCCGTTGTCACTGCTGTAATTGCAGTGGCCGGCAACCCCGTCGCACCTGTGACATCAACAAAATGACCTGCGCTGTTTCGCTGCGCCAATCCTCCATCCGTCCACGCCCAAAGAACGCTGTCTCCGGTTTCCACCAACGCCCGGATTCCGTTCCCCGGCAGCCCGTCCCTGGTCGAGAACGCTGTCATCTTGCCGTCTTTCCACCGTGCCAGCCCTTCGCTGGTTCCAATCCAGAGGGCTCTGTCCATCGTCGCCAGCAGACACCGGATGTCATTCCCCGGCAGGGCGGGTTTTGAGTTGCGGTCGAAGACCTGAAAGCTGTTGCCGTCGAATCGGACCAGCCCCACCTCAGTACCCAGCCACACAAAACCGTCTCCCGACTGCACTAGAGCCTGCACTGTGTTCTGTGGCAGACCATTCTCCATCACCCACGTCTGCCGGCCATAGCTGGCAAGCTGCGTTGAAGGTTCCAGCGCCTGGCCGGAAAGTACACACCCCAGCAGCCAGATGGCTGCAAAAACCGAGGGAGCTTTCTTCTGAAGTAATAGCTTCATAGCTTTGAAAGGGCTTGACGTTAGCCGTCGAGCAAATATATTTTCAACCATCCGCACACGATTAAGCCAAAGACGAATAGGCGAACACTTCCCGGGCCGCTTCTTAAAACTCTCCGAGTTGGCATGATGATGGGCCACGGGAGCGGGCGAATCTTTCCTCCGTCAGACTCCAACCTGCGCAAGAGCTGCGCATATCCACAATAATTGGTAAAACTGGTGCGATCTCCGCCGGCGCTTCGCTGGCGCCAAAGAGCGTTTCTTGCCGTCTCGGGCCAGCAATAAAACCCCTGCCCTGGAATGAGATCCAGGCCCACTCCGCCGTTGGTTGGATTCAGACTACCTCACAATGACTGGTGCATCTCTCCACCTATGGATGGAGTGAATCCTCCCCCGAAGGTCTCAAGACACGCCATGCGCCTGCGGGTACTCTTTGGATGTCCTCTGAATTTCGTCTCCCGAAATTTCGAGAAATGTTAAATTTCGGGTGGCTGCCCTACTGCGCTGGGCCGCCACCCGTTTTCTTTTTTTGGGATACTGTCAATTGAGATTCCAGAGAACTGCCTGCCCTATTCGTTCTTGACTGCAGTAGCCCGGTTGTTTTCAAAAGTAACCGTCCAGTGCTTTCCGCTCTGATCGTAGGTCACGGTTCGCTCGCCCACCTCTCTTCCGTTCGCGTGCGTCTTCTGTCCAATCGCCAAGCGGGTCTGTAGTTCGTTCATCCCCGGCTTCACCTGATGGGCGTCGATTGCATTCCACACATCCTTGGGCCAGTGGTCGTAGATTCCATGCGGGTCGTCGTAAAAGAACAACAGGTCAGGATAATAAGCCTCTTGATTGTCCTCAATTGCGCCTATGGGCGTGGCGAACAAATCTTTGCCTCCCGGCAGCGCAAATACCGCAAAGACCTGGCGGCTGCCGTGTCCCATGCCGTCATCCACATTCATAGGCGTCACCGCCTTCACAACCTTCTTCACCTCCAACCGCTGGGTTGCCGGAATCAGCCCAGCGCGTTTGTTGAAGTCCACATGCCCCGCGGTGAAAGCAAAGTAGGACATGGTATAGCCGTTCTTCATCCAAACCGTCGTGCCTTCCAACTGCTTCAAGTCTTCAAAATGCGCGGGAGACAATGTACGCACCACAGCAAGGTCGTCTTCACTCACGGTCTGGGTCGTATTGTTGCGGCCAATCACGCCGGGATCCCGTCGATGTTTCCATACGGACAACAGGTAGATCCCGCCAATAGCCAGGGTTACCAGGGTAGAAATAAGCCATACCTTCCAGATCTTCACGTATTCTCCGTATCAGCGTTCCTACGGCTAATTTTCGCAGGGCATGCTTGCCAGAAACAACTGGGATGGCTATAAATATCTTCGACCTGCCCTCGCGTGAGAGCAGATAAGGTAAACCATGATCACCCGCAGAGATCTAACCGTAGCTTTCGTCGCCGTCGCCGCCACCGCTGGAGCATTTGCCCTGGCAGACGCGACTCCCGTGATGGGTTCCGCAGTTTTTGACTGGAATTCCATTCCCGCCAAGCCCACCGCCGTTGGTTCAGTACGCTCCTTTTTCAGTGCGCGCACCGCCACCCTCGAAAATCTCGAGGTGCATGTAACCACGCTCAATCCGGGACAGACCTCGCATCCCCCCCATCGCCATCCCAACGAGGAGCTGATTATCGTCCAGCGGGGTACCGTGGAAACCCTGTCGAACGGCGAGTGGAAGCGCGTCGGCCCCGGCTCTGTCATCTTCAACGGCTCGAATCAGTTGCACGGATTCAGGAATGTCGGCGCTGAGCCGGCGGTCTACCACGTCATCAACTTCAAAACCGCCGCAACGCCAGATCCGCTTCCCGAACCGAAACCGCACCCCTGAGCAATAGACTCTCAGGCCATTGCTGAGCTGCCGGTCTTCATTCCTAAAGGGTCGGTATGGTTTCCTGTGGCGCTGCTTGCGCAAGCATGGCCTCGGCGGTCAGCTCGTCGGCAAGGCGCAGGCCGGGGAAGAGGGCGGCCCACAGTCCGGAAACCGCCAATGCTCCCAGGCCGCCCAAAATAGTGGCGCGAACAGCTCCCCACCACTGCGCGGTCAGCCCGCTCTCAAACGCGCCGAGCTCATTGGAGGCTCCGATAAACAGCGAGTTGACGGCGCTGACCCGGCCGCGCATCTCCGGCGGCGTGGCCAATTGCACCAGGCTTCCGCGAATGACCACGCTGACCGAATCGGCCGCGCCGGAGATGGCAAGCGCCGCCAGCGAAATCCACATACTGCGCGAAAGTCCAAAAACCACAGTAGCCACGCCGAAGAGAGCCACAGCAAGAAACAAGCTGCGGCCCGCGTGGCGACGAAGCGGAAAGCGGGCCAGCACCAGCGACATCAACACCGAACCCACCGCCGGAGCCGCCCGCAGCATTCCCAGCCCGGCTGGACCCGCGTGGAGGATCTCATGGGCAAAGATCGGCATCAGCGCAACCGCTCCGCCCAGCAGCATCACGAACAGGTCCAGAGAGATCGCTCCCAACAGCAACGACGAGCGGCGCAAGTAATGGAATCCGGCAAGCACCACTTTCCACGAAGTAGCCTGCTGCTCTACGCGGCCGAGCCGCGTGTGCAGGTTGCTCACCAGCACCAGATACCAAATCAGCGCGGCCACGTTAACGACATAGACAATGCCCGCCCCCTCCAGCCCCCATCCGGAGAGCAGGCGGCCCAGAGGCAAAGTGAAGAGCACTCCGCCGATCGCCGGTCCCGTGACATTCGCGAACTGAAAGATGGCTCCGCCCCAGGTGACGGCGTTGACAAAGTGTTTTTCCGGCACCAATTGCGGAATCAGCGACGTACCCGCAGGTCCGGAGAACGCGCGGCCCGTGCCGATGGCAAACAATACGGCATAGATGGAATAGACATTTCGGGAGCCACTATGGGCAAGAGCGACCAGCGCCATGGAGCAGACCGTTTGCAGTCCGTAGGTGAGCAGCAGAACATGGCGCCGGTCAAAGCGGTCGGCAACATGGCCGGCAGCCAGCAGAAAAAGCAGACTGGGCAGAAACAGTGCCAGCCCGGTATAACCCAGGTCCAGAGGCCGGTGGGTGATGGAATACACCTGCCAGGCCACGGCGACCGACTGCGCCTCGGCGCCGAGCACGGCGACGCCGCGCGCCAATTGATAAAGCCTGAAGTCGCGGGAGGCAAAAGCCTCCATGCCGCGCCGGGGTGGCGTAGGGGAAAGGGAAGTCATCGTCCAATTCAAGGGTATATTGCACGGGGCATCGCGGCCAAAAACCGCTCAAGCCCAAGTCGTCGAAGCGTTCCGCTCCAGGGCCACCGCGTCCGCTATCGTGCCGGAATGCTGCCGTTCAAAACGCCGGCACTCGCATAAACGGGCACGACCCAGTCGTTCATGGGACGCTGCTCCTGGCAGTCAAGGCACATGGTCGTGGCGTACTGCGTCGAGCAGTGCGGGCAAACGCCGCGAGTTTCAAATGTGTCGAAAGTCTGCTCGCACTTCCCGCACTTCCAATAGGCCCCCACCGGCGGCGCTGTCCGGCAACTGGGGCAGGCAAAGCCTTGCCGGCGCGGCAACTTCGCCAGCCGCAACAGCCCTCGCGCGTGCTGCAATCCGCCCCAGCAATTCAGTAGCATAAAGACGCCAAGCGCCCCAATCCAGACGGATTGCGATATCACAGCTAGGCCGAAAAACCCCACGATGCCAACAAAGCCAAGAATGGTGGTCACCATCAGGCTGCGCCCGCGCCCCAGCCCAAACCACAGCAGGGAGCGCAGAATCTGTCCGCCATCAAGCGGATAGATGGGCAGCAAGTTGAATATCAGAAGTCGAGAGTTGATCCACGCAACGGACACCAGAAGCATATATGCATCGGGCATGGTATGCTCCCATCCCATCGACTGGCTCGTTTTGAGCGCCGCATACAAAATCGGCAGCAGCGCCACATTCACCAGCGGTCCCGCCGCGATGCTCCACAGTGTTGCGCCCGGCCGTTGTGGTGGCCTAACAAACGCCACACCGCCCAAAGGCCACAGCACGATCCGATTTGCTGTTCCGCCCACCTGCCGGCAAGCCATGGCGTGCCCGAACTCATGTGTCAGCACGATCAAAAACAGTGCCAGATACTCCGCTACGCTCCAGGTGACAGAGGAGTACCTGCCATCCCTCGCCTGGATTTCATAAGCCGCGATCAGAAACCAGGACCAATGCAGAAATACATCGACGCCCGCCAGGCGAAATAGATGAATTGCACCGCTGCGGATACTGGGCATGAGGGTAGCTTACTCCTTTCCCATCGTTTCGAGCACTCGCTAAGGGTTTTGCCTGCAAGGTTTTTGCTTGCTCAGGCGACCGTCGCAGCGCGATTCCAGAGGCCCCGGCTGACAGTCTCGCCTCAACGGCGTGGCAATCGATGAACCAAAATCCATCCAAGACGAATCAAATGCACAAGCGCGCCGACGAGTGGACGACTGCTCGACTAGCTTCCCCGGCACTTCAAAAAAGAGAAGAATCCGCACAGGAGAAGACTTTTGCCCGAGTTGCAGCCCGCATCGACGCCCCCCACCGGCGCCGGAATCACCGTCAACAACCCGCAAACGGGCCAAACAGGCTTGCCTGGGCGCTGGAAGCCCCGCGTCAATCCCTGGCTCATCGCCATGACGGTGGCCTTGGCCGCGTTCATGGAAGTTCTCGACACCTCCATCGCCAATGTCGCTCTGCCTCACATCGCCGGTTCGCTCGGCGCCAGCACCGATGAGGGTACTTGGGTCCTTACGAGCTACCTCGTCTCCAATGCGATCGTCCTCCCTCTCGGCGGATGGGCCTCCAGCGTCCTCGGCCGCCGCAACTTCTTCGTCCTCTGCATCGTCATCTTCACCGTTTCCAGCTTCCTCTGCGGCGCGGCCCTGTCACTGCCCATGCTGCTTCTTTTCCGCGTCCTTCAGGGAGCCGGCGGCGGTGGCCTCCAGCCCATGGCCCAGGCCATTATGGCTGACTCCTTTCCGCCCCAGAAGCGCGGCCAGGCCTTTGCGCTTTACGGCCTTGTCGCCGTCCTCGCTCCCTCCATCGGGCCAACTCTAGGCGGCTGGATCACCGACAACTTCTCCTGGCGCTGGATCTTCTACATCAACATCCCCGTCGGCATCCTCGCCTTTTTTCTCGTCACCCGCCTCGTTGAAGATCCCCCGTGGATCAAAGCTGACCGCTCCCGCTTGCTCAACATGGATTATGTCGGCCTCGGTTTCCTCACCATCGCCATGGGCGGCTTGCAGATCATGCTCGACAAGGGCGAGGAGAATGACTGGTTCTCCTCCAGCTTCATCTGCTTCTTTGCCTTCCTCTTTGTCGGCGGCATGATCGCGCTTGTCTGGTGGGAGTGGAGGCAAAAAGACCCCCTCATTAACCTCAAGGTCTTCCGCTTCAAGAACTTCGCCATTTGTTGCTTCCTCATGGCGCTGGTCGGCGGCGTACTCAACGCCAACACCGTCCTCCAACCCCAGTTCATGCAGCAACTGCTCGGCTGGACTGCGACCACCGCCGGCCTCGCTCTCACCGCCGGAGGCGTCACACTGCTCTTCATGATGCCCTTGGCAGGAATCGCCACCGGCAAGATATCCGCGCGTTACCTCACTGCCTTCGGTTTCGTGATGTTCATCATCACGTTTCGTATCGCGGCAGAAGTCACCACCCTCGACATGACCTTTGCACAGGCCTCGTGGCTGCGCGTCGTGCAGATGCTGCCGCTGCCTTTCTGCTTCATCTCCATCACCACCGCCGCCTATGTCGGCATGCCCAAAGAAGACTCGAACCAGGTCGCCGGCCTCATCAACTTCTCGCGCAACATCGGCGGCAGCATCCTCATCGCCGTCACCAACGCCCAGGTCACCAGCCGATCACTGTGGCACGAGCAGCATCTCCAGAGCGCCATGACCTCCGCCAGCATCGCCTATCAGCAGCACGTGAACACCCTCACAGGTTTCTTCAGCGGAGACTTCGGCAGTTCCAACGGCGCAGCCCTGGCCCTGGCCAACATCTACAACCAGCTCAACCGCCAGGCCGGTGTGCAGGCCTACCAGGACGTCTACATGGAGCTCTCATACATGTCCATCGGCCTCGTAGTCTTAGCCTTCCTGCTCAGCAAAAACAAGCCCGGCGAAGGCCCCGGTGCCGGCGCCGCGCACTAAATCGATCCACTCATCTTGCAATCGACCAGAGCTGGGTGTCCTACCTGGGCGCCGGGGTACACTCTGGGTCGGGGTACGGCGTCTTTGTTTTTGCCGCTAGAATGGGATTAGCCGCTGGTCAGATACAATCAACCGTATTGCATCTGATGATCGAAAGCGCCGTGTTTTCGGCACAGCGGCCCAGGGGAACAATCGAACCGTGGCAGGAATCCTCTTTATTATTTCGGCGCCTTCGGGCTCGGGCAAAAGCACGCTGGTAAGCGAGTTGCGCAAGCAGGTGAGCGGCGTAGACTTCTCCGTTTCCTGGACCACCCGACCGCCCCGAGGCTCTGAGGAGCACGGACGCGAATACAACTTCGCTACCCGCGAGGAGTTCGAGCGGATGCTCGATGAGGGCGTCTTTCTGGAGCACGCCGAGGTCTTCGGCAGCTACTATGGCACCGCTCGGCATTCGCTGGATGAGGCGCGCGCGGCCGGACACGATCTGCTGCTGGATATCGACGTTCAGGGCGCGGCGCAGGTCCGAACCAAATTGCCTGAGGCCGTGAGCATCTTTGTCATGCCGCCCAACCCCAAGGTTTTGAGAACCCGCCTGCGCAATCGCAGCCGCGCCGAGGGAGTTGTCAACGAAGAGGAGGTGTACCGGCGCCTCAACGCGGCAAGCAAAGAGATTGAGAATTATCGCGAGTACGGATATATTCTGGTCAACGATATTCTCGATCGGGCGGTGGCGCAACTAGAGGCTATCGTGCTTGCCGAACGATTTTATCGCAATGGCGAGGCCATCGCCTACCGATCCCGCCGTGTGCTAGAGGTGGCTGCAGCCTGTCTGCAAGTCAACTCGCAAGAGAGGCTAAAACCCGTGCTGGAGGCCTTCGGCATTCTTGGCTCGACCGGCCAGCAGCAGTTGAATTTCGAGGAGGACTCCGAAGAGGACGACTCCCGAGACGATCAAGAGGAGGACTCCGATGACGATTGAGACTGGTTTCGACTCCAACTACCGCAAGGTTCTCGTCGCCGCCCGTCGTGCTCGCCAGTTGCAGAGCGGTTCCCACGCTCTGGTGCCCAGCCAGTCAACCAAGGCCTGCCGCATTGCTCAGGACGAGATCGCAGCGGGCAAAATCGCCTACGTCAAGACCACCGCTGAGGTGCATAAGCCGCTTGTCGAGGGTCCGGCCATTCCCATCCTTCTGATTTAGCGCATATTCACGGATACAGGAACACCGTGAGCGCCCCAACCGCGGAGATACCGGCTATTCCATAGCCGATTCCTGAGACTCCCCTATCTCAGTCAACGCCTCCGTGGATCCAATGCCTGGCTCAGTCAGGTCTATTCCAAGCGGCACGTCTTCAGTGCTGACGGACTGACCAGACAAAGCATCGATGCGATAGCCGGCGGCCTCGGCAGTCGCCAACGCCTCTTCCACGGTGCGGCTCGTCTCTTCCACGGCGGTCCGGCTAGGGGCTGTCTCACCCGCAATGCGAAGCAGAGACGGCATCAGAAGCCACCAGAGCAGCTCCTCATACGGTTCGCGAACCACATATCTGTGTCCTTCAGATTCGTGAACTCCTGTCAGCCACTGCACATCCGGGTCGAGCCACAAAGATGCCGAAAGCGTCACTTTTTCATCCCGGGCATCAAGCGGCTCTGCGGAATCCTCGACGCCCGCATCGGCAGTCGGAATAGCCGGTTCGGATTCGACCGATGTTTCCAGATCGCCCCCACGCTCACCGACCGGCGTTTCCACGCTCGCGGCGGGCTTGGTCTCGGCGGCTGTCTCCTGCGCGTTCCCAGCGCCTGCCCCAGTCAGCAGCACAACCTTGATGCGAGCCGCAACGCGCCAGCCTTCCTCGCCCTCAAATCCGAGTGCGCCAAAGGCTTGTGCAAAGGTCTCGCGCAGCCGCAGCCGGTCAAACAAATCCAGCGCCACGCGTTCGGGATTCCGGGCATCGATCGACTCCGCCAGCAGCTCCAGCGCGCACCAGCCTAGCAACGGGCCCCACATTGCCGTTGCGGTGAACTGCGGACTCGGACTCGGCAGTACGCGCCGGGCAGCAACCGTCCACGGCGCAGGGAAGAGGGCTTCAATGGCCGGAATACGCATAGCGGCGCGCAGACGCTCCCGGAAGACTGGGGCAAGCGATGCCATCATGGCCGACTGTGCAATACCGACTAAGTGCTTGTCCTGGCCAAGCCGTGAAGTATAGGCAGTCTTCGCCGCGCGCAGGAAAGTTTCGCAGCGCTTCCACGCCAGATCGAAAAATTCGTTGCGCTCCAGCTCGATTTTCTTGTCTTTTGCGGCAGCCAGACCGCGAGGATGCTCCGCCACGTCGGCGAGCACACGCACCACCGCCGGATCGAGCAGCAGCCGCAGCGCCTCATGCACAGGCCGGAGTTCCAGATTCACCAACTCTTCGTCCAGACTCTCAACGCCGCTTCCATCCAGTTGATCGCACAGCCGGTCCCAGGGCTGCTCCGCAGTGGAACGCAGTTCGCGCCAGTCGAGGAAGACGTGGCACTGATAGGCGTGCAAATCGAGCGTCAAGCCGCGGTGTGCGAGATCGCTGGCCCTGCGCAGGTATTCAAGCCCGGTAAGCGAATCGCGGAATGCAAGGACAAAGGCGGAGTCGTCCGTGACCCCGAGGCCCTCCCGCAGACGGCGCTGGCGCAGTTGCCCAGCTCCCTTGTCGGCGTACGCGGCGGAAAAATCGATGGTGCCGTGCGCCGTGCCGTAGCGGTTGTTGTAGACCACCAGGGCCCGCTCGCCGCCCGTGCGGTTCGAGTAGGCAAAGACGTTCTCGTCCACCGACCCCTTGGCTTCAAAAAAGTCGTAGAGCAAAAAGTTGCTGCTCTCGGCAAAGAGCCAGCGCCGGTGCAGCAACGGAGCGATCTCCCGGTCGTGCCGCTCCACGAGCCAATGGTCGGCTGTCTCGTCATAGCGGGGACGCTGATACTCCATCCCATATTTCTCGGTAAATCCCTCAATCTGGCCATGCCCGAACATCGGCAGGCCGGGCAGTGTCGCCATCAGCGCCGCCACGCCAAAGCACTTATCGCCCTTGCCAAACTGATCGATGGCCGTGCGCTCATCGGGATTGCTCATGAAGTTCACATAGCGCTTCATGATGTCGGGGTCGAACTCCAGCGTATTCTTGATCACCGAGCGGTACTTGGCATTCTCTTCGTCGCGCATCATGTTCATAAAGGCGCTGTTGTAAACGCGATGCATACCCAGCGTGCGGACGAAATATCCCTCCATGAGCCAGAAAGCCTCAGCCAGCAGCAGCGTGCCGGGAACCTCGGCGGCCACGCGATCTACCACCTCGCGCCAGAACTCCTGCGGCATGCAGCGGTCAAATTCGGCCTGGCTCATACCATATTCAGCGCGCGAAGGAATGGCGCCGCTGGCTCCCGGCCCTGGAAACCACAGACGGTGAAAATGCCGCTTGGCCAACGTCATCGCCGCATCGAAGCGAATCACGGGGAACAGCCGCGCCACATGCAGAATGGTCTGGATCACCTGCTCCCGCACCGCCGCATTCAGGTAGTCGAGCTGCGCCGTATCGTTCCAGGGAAAGCTGGTGCCGTCGTTGCCGTGATAGATGTAGCGTGTTTCGCCGCTGGCCCGGTCGCGCCGCCGAAAGACCACCGCGGCATCGCTCTGCTCAAAGTAGTGGTCCTCGATCTTGATCTCGACACGACCGTCATGGGAGAGATCGGGGCCATTGAAGCTATAGGCCGGATAGGGCGAATCCTGCCGGGAGATAAACCACTCCGGATGCTCGATCACCCAGGGCGAGTCGATGCCCATGTGGTTCGGCACCATGTCGCTGGCCAGCCTCACACCGTGGCGATACGCCCGGTCGCGCAGATTCGTATACGCTGCTTCGCCGCCCAGATCCTCGGCGATGGTGTAGTCGAACAGCGAATAGGCCGAAGCCACGGCGTCTTGGTTGCCGCACAGTTGCTTGATGGTCTTCGACGCGCGGCTGCGCTCCCACACGCCGATCAGCCACAGGGAGTTGAGCCCCCGCCGTGCCAGGGTGGCAAGTTCCTCGTCGGGAATCTCATCCAACCGGGTGATTCTGCGTCCGTACCGCTTGCTGAGCTGCGCCAGCCACACATAGGTGCTCTTGGCGATCAATACCGTGCTGGGCATCCACGCCGTGTCGGCGCTGAATTTCTCGTATTCGTGGGCCGGATCGCCAAACGTCGGCACTTCGGAGTGGACCACATCGGAAGGCCATTGTTGCTGGCCGCCTCTGCCGCGCTTCCCCGGCGGATTGAACTGCATCCAGATAGCCAGTTCTTCTTCGTGCAGAATCTCCCCGGCCAGTTGCAAAAAACGTTCCAGGCTATCGCCGATCAGCGGCTTCCACAGGCTGCGAATCAGGGCAAGCTGCTCGCGCAGCGATCGCGGAGCCCCCACGGCCGGCGCGCGCAGCAGCTCCAGTAGATTCATGGGCTTGGAGCCCGCAATCGGGATCAGCGGCCGCGTGGCAAAATACTCGGGCAACTGCGCGGTTACCTGACGATAGACCGTCTTTTCAGCCAGCGTCTTGTCCGCAAAAAGTTCCTCGAAGGGCTGAAAGGCCTCGTTTTTGTTGGCCGTCCACAGCAGCAGCAGCTCTTCCATCGCGGCAGCCTTGTGCGATGTCCCATCGGTTTCGCCGGCCAGCCATTGCAACGGCGTCTCCAGCCCGCGCACCACGCTGATCCCCGGAAACTGCTCCACGAAGGTAAGCAGCAACTTGTCCAGCGCCTCGACGCCCACCTGTGCTGAGAACCAGTCCAGGGCGCTCGTCATTACCTCGGGATCGAGCTGCTCACGATAGCGCGCCATCAGCACGTGGCTGGCTTCGTCGATCAAGCCCATCGCGTAAAGTTCGCCGGCATGAACCGCCAACTCAGGATGCTTTTCAACCTCGCGAACCGTGTTCATGCGCTGCGCGAACTCGCGGCACGCGCTTACATTTGCGAAGATAACGTTCCCTGTATAGGAAAAAAGAGACTCCGCGAACTGGTAGCGTTCACGCGCATCCCGGGAAATATGGAACTCCATCATAAAAAGCCTTGCTCCCGAACTCTCCAAGCCAAACTTACCGCTGGCTCCGCACAATCTACAAGCTCCGAACTGTTTCCCGGCATCAACACTACCGGCGCAAACATAACCTGAACATCGCGGCCTGAACGGTAAAATATCACCAATGGAAGGGGTAAGGAATCACCAATGGGGGTCAAGCCGCTGGACCTTACAATTCTAGCCTCTCAGGGGCATGGCCGGCCTGTGAGCGTCCGGGAGAACGCAGCTTGGCCTGCTGGTCCGGCCAGCAGTTCCTATTCCAAAACCTCAATCCAGCGCCTTGTGGAAGCGGAGGATGGCAATCGTAAGCAAACTCAGTCCCAGACCTGCCATGGCGGCCATCTGCGGCCACAGAATCTCCATCCCCACGCCTTTCAGATACGTGCCGCGCAGCACAATCAGGAAGTAGCGGAGCGGGATCAGGTAACTCAGATACTGCATCCACTGCGGCATCGTGCTGATGGGAAACCCAAATCC
>Ga0302140_10003610_pt1 | contig 19838 bp, 23 predicted proteins | sample I_Bog_E1_1_FD_202095 | JGI IMG/M metagenome (GOLD analysis project Ga0302140, IMG submission 202095) | Peat permafrost microbial communities from Stordalen Mire near Abisko, Sweden - I_Bog_E1_1 | ecosystem: Environmental > Terrestrial > Soil > Wetlands > Peat | place: Sweden: Abisko, Stordalen... | reverse complement strand
TAAAGAACAATCCACTGATGCTTCCAACCAAAGAACCCACTGATGAAGAACAACCTGAGAGAACACGAGCTCTCAATCTCTCAATAAAAGGCCCAGCGGGCTAAAGAACAATCCACTGATGCTTCCAACCAAAGAACCCACTGATGAAGAACAACCTGAGAGAACACGAGCTCCCAAATGCCACCGATGACTGCCCCAAGTCGTGAAGACCAATCTGAACGCCCAACGCCTCGCTTATGGTGTGATGTATGTACAATGTGGTGGTAGTAGAAGAGATTAAGCTCCCTTAGGCTTTCGACCGCGCTTCTTCTTGCCGGCGTTGGAGGCGGGTGCTGGTCGGTGTGGCAGGCTGAGAGCATTGTTGGGATCCTCGAGGCGGAGCTCGGCGCGGATCTCGTCCATCAAGCCCATTCGGAGGTCGTTCTTGATCTCCTCCTTGACCTCTTCCCGGATCTCTTCGAGATCGGCGGCCTGTGGGTTTCCATGGTTAGCATAGTATAGTGAGGAAAGGGGCAATGACTTACTGTGAAAGAGACCTTGACGGACTCACGAACGATCTTCCGCAGTTCATTCTTGACCACGGTCGCTGCGTCCTCAGCGGCAGCCTTAACGGCATCCTGGAGCTGTTGAAGGTCAGATTTGATTGTACAGCTAGAAGAAGGAACAATGGTTTACCAGCTCGTCCTTGGTCTTTTCGAAGTGCGCTTGAAGCGCATCCATCTGACCAGCGGCACCCGCACGCAGAACAGCGAGGCGGGAGGAGATTTGAGGGTCGGCGTAGACCTCCTCACGGATGGCCTTCGTGACGAAATTGAGGAGGGTGGTGGCGAATTGCGGATCCATTTTCTCTGGTAAGCCTTCACAGCGAGATTGAATGAAAGCATAAAATTTTTCGAGGAGCTCAGAGTGCTCCATTTTGATCGATGTTGTTGTGGTGAGAACAAATCGAGGCTAACGGGAATAGGAAAATTATCCGAGTAGAATAGGGGAGAAAAGTTTGTGCGTTGACACTAAGGGCAAGGCTGAGCTTGTTATCACCTGATCTGTGGATTCGACAAGGCTGTGAGATTCACTAACAGGGAGATGAGAAGCAGGTGAATGTTCAAACCAAGGTAATACTAAAGATCAAAGCCATTGTTCTTGTCTGAGTATCTGTTTCATCGTCGAGTAATTATTGACAACAGATGAAGGTCAAAGCAATATAATCAGATAATATCAAAATTTACAGAGGGATCAGAACAAAAGTAATAGGATCTTATTATCATCGTAGCAGGACCAGTGGACCACCAGTGGTTGTCAAAACTCGTGAGACAATATTGGCTTATCAATGCTATAATTTTCGGGGCATTCAGAGCTTGACTGCCATTTTGCTTTCTCGAATGTCCCTGAACCAAGGAACAATCTGAAAGGCGCTAACTCGTAATTTTTCTAATGCTCCTCGATACTCCTTGAATTGTGGTATATTGAGTGTCATTCTTGCACTACAAATTCAGACTAGCCTGGCGGAAGCATAATTTCAAGACATTCAAAGCAAAAGTCACTTCCGTAACTCGAAATGGGCTGTACCTATGCAAAAGTAGTATGATTTCAGCTTGAAGCAAATTCGGAGCAGAAAACGAGGTTACAATACAGAAGAGAGCGGAGAGAACACGAGACGATGTTGTAGACTTGTCTCTTCGAGCACAGTACGCAGAAGATAGTTGGAATAGAGACTCTCTAAAATCGCACGGAAACGCTGGCATGAAAGACACGAGTGAGCTCGAATCTTGGAATCAAGAACATTTTGCAAGCTGCTGGCTCCAATGAAAGCCGTGAGAAGTCAAGTCAAAACATGCAATCCCAAATAAGACGCAGTAGAGCTGGGCTGATAACATATGAGTGTGCAGCGACGAAGTGGGCTCTCCAAAACTCGAAGGCATACTAAAGATTATGTGCCGACTTCTACGAAAAGACAGCAGGTTTAGAATCCTGAATTTCAACTACTTCTGTAATTATGAACGCAAACATGGAGACAGGATCAGCAACTCTATGCAAGGGCTTTGGATGCATTGAACAACGAAATAAATAAGCAATCATTCAAAGAGATTTTGCAGAATTTGTAAGAAAGCACTTCCGCATTTTCGCTTCCATAATACTGTACGTTCTTCTCACAGCATGTAATTGTTCAATGAATAGTTGTATATTATGTAGGATGGAGCTGCTACCATTTCAAAAGACCAGACTTGATTTGTTGCAAGTTGCTCACAGTGTTTCAAAATGAACACAAGAGTCAAAAGTGCTGCAGTGTGGCAAGCAGAATGTCGGTCACCGCAAAAGCCTGGGGAGGTGGAGGGGTTTTTAAAACAACGCGAAACAAAGCATAACAAGGAGCAAGCAGAGCCAATAGTACTTAAGTGCGCAATGGAGATCACAGTCCTACTTGGCCCTGGGACCCTCAGTCGAATTCGTCTGGTATTCTGGAACACAATGCACATGAGCTACAGACCAGCCCAATGCCGCGCCCATTTGAGTATCTCCGGTAACGCCGCCGCCAATATGCCAATCAAGTGTCGAACACCTAATCCTCCTCGGTCTCGATCTCTTTCCGCTTCTTCTTCTTCTTCTTCTTATCTTTCTTCGCCTCATCTTCTGCGCCCTTCTCGCGTTTCCGCTTCTTCTTTTTCTCGCCTTCTTCTTTCGGCGCCGCAAATTCCTTCTCCCTCTCCTTCAGCTTCTCGGCCTTCTTCTCCCTTTGCTTCTCCAGCCGCTCTTCCTTCACAGCCCGCTCCTTCGCCTGCTTGCCCAAGAAATACTCTCCACTCTCAATCTGCAGATCCACCTTACTCTTCTCCTGTGGTGGCGGGAAGGGCGTATACACCTTCTTGCTCTTGTCCGTAACCTTCAGCGGCACACGTCTCTTACTCAAATTCCTCTTCTTAAAATGTGGCAAAAATCTATCCCAACTTTCACCAGCTAGCTCTGGATCTTTGGCAAGCTCCCGCTTAATCATGAGTTCCTTGATGTGGTATATTGGGTGGATATTCGCCATGCAGTCCTCGATAATCCTCCGAACTTCCTTCAAGCCCTTATATGGTCCCATTGCAGCAACAGTATTTCCTTGGACCAGTAAGTAGCATTCCGTCAACAGCTCCAAGGCCTTCAGTGTGCTTCCATTCGGTCCTAGTATCCGTTGTCTCCGCTTCACAAATCGCTCTTTATTCCGTACCAGATTCCGGATTTTGATGATGTCGCATGCAACTCCGTCTTCTAGAATCTTAACAGCTTGTGGCGCCGGTACACTACGCGCGAGAAGCTTTATCAGATCGCGGGCATTCAGAATAGCGGCAGGATCGAAGGTCTTTCGGGTCGTCTTTACGGTCATAGAACCTTCCACTAAATCGAGGGTGCATGCTATGCCGTACTTCTCGAGAGAACGAGTGATCAGAGGCCAGGCTTCGCGCAGATAGACTTCGCGATATTTGGGGAAAAGGGTCGCGAAGGAGGATTCTTCCGTGAAAGTCCCGCCTGCATTGTCGGCGGGTGTAAATGCTTCAATCTGAAGAGCAATCAGCAATTGTGCTTTCCTCTGAGATTGTCTCCTTATAGGCCTCACCTTCCATTTATCAATATCGTCAGTGTCCCAAGGCTTTTCCTTCTTGTGCGTGGAAGGCATCTTGAGGTCTGATCTGTGGAAGCTTGGGTGAGGTCGAAAACCTTACTTAGGTAGAAGAATTATTTCGACGGCCGTATATTTTTGGCAGGGCCGGTTCCGCCAATCAAATCCCGCTTATTAAAACCAACATTACCCCACACCAGAACCAACAGAGATATCTGTCAATCTCATAATTGTTATTTCCTTTGCTCTAGCTATCTTACAACCGTCTCGGACGATGGACTCAGAAAGGGAAAGGGAATTGTGGTTCCTGAAACTCCTACTGCCTGGTTTCGGGGTTACATCAAGGTCCACCAACAAGGCTCTCCAGTCCTCTGGCTTTGGCAAACTTCCACCAGAGCTCATCCAGCAAATCAGTGACTATCTGCCAACGCCGTCTGCCGCCGCCTTCTCTGTCACTTGTCACACTTTCCATCTGATTCTTGGAAATCAGTACGTCCAAGCGTTAGAACAGAAGATACTGACTTGTTGGTCTTGCGACCCCCCCAAACTGATTATTTAGAAGCAATACTTCTAAGCCTTGGAGGCTTTGAGGAGGGATGACCTGATCGTTGAACGAGGCAAATTTCTGCTTATGCTGTCGCACGAAATGCCCATCCACATTGCTAGATACATCAGCATTATGGATTGTATCAATGCACCACGGCTACCTCCGTGCTGTGTTATCACCAACCCTGCGGGGGATTAGGAGTTCTTGGATTCAAGGCAGTAATCCAGGACACTATGCCCATGATCTTTGTCTACAGTGTTATCATTCGCGAAATAGTCGGAGTTACAAAGCTCGGATGTCCAAAGCATCGCTAGCAAAAGAGAAGGGAGGACACGCAGGCGCTAGATTGGATCTATCTTGGTGCTGTAGGGAGACTTAGCGCTGAGCAATTGACGATTCAGTTGGAGCTAGATTGATATACCTCGGCGTTCATCACTTTGAGGCGTTGCATAGGTCTTCTCAACTGCCTAAACGATCAGCCACCCCAAGGAAGGACGATCTCGAGCGAGAGACGAGAATGGTAACGAAAACGACTACACTCTTTCCTGGACCATGATACTTGGAGCAGCGTCGAAAAATACTGGCTCCGTGCTTTTTTCAGAAGGGTCGTACTGACACTCTCCAAATTTGCCGCGCACTGCAAATCCACCGTCACAAGAACTTCCAAAATCGGAAACATGTCAGCCGCAAGGAAGCTCTGAGGACTTTTTAGTCTCGGCGTACCGACCTTCTTTTGGTTCCACAGATTGGGAACAGAAAGTGATGAAACTTGCCACGGTGTTGGCGGTGAATGAAACCTCCAGCGATGACAATCGAGTCAGCTTTCCGGTCATTAAATAGTATGATGCTGGGAAGTGTTGGATGCGTGGATTTGATAGCGAGGCTCGCAAGTTTGTGTTGCATGTGCTGGTCATCATCATGTTCTCCAAATCAGAGGTCCAATGGAAGATCAAAGCTACCGAAGACTTTTCCCCATCTAGAAGATACAATATTTTCCCTTCCCTTTAGGTTTCACGAACAAAGCTGCCTGCTGGGAATAGCTTCGGCATGTACTGTCAACATGAGTTACCCAAATTTGAGATGTTCATCCAGTTGAGATGTATATTTCACCTCACTTCTGCTCTCGTCCAATTTGTATATCTGCATCCCATCTATCTGGCAAATGAATAAGTGTTCTAAACAAATACAAGGAAGCCGGGCCGCATGAATCAGCTTGACGGTGGACGAGGGGGAAGGGGGAGAAACTTTTATTGCTGCAAGAACGGATGAGGAATGCCAAAGGTATGAGATCGAAGGTACGAGGGGAGGCGACCGTCCGCATGAGATCTCATTGGGACAAGAGCAAAGCACTACTGCAAGGTGCAATTACCATATATGATATAACTGGAAGTGTTTAGCTGAGAGAGTATGATAGAATGTAAGATCTCATTATCGAAGAACCGCAATCAAGGAAAGCCTCAGGGAGTCAGGAAAGCACAAGGAATAGACTTCGGCGGTGCGCAAGCAGTTCGTTCCGATCACGTGGATTACCCCTTTTCTCGAGGCGAGGTCCAACCCCTGTCCTCCCGGATCGACAACTCTATCTCCCACCTGCCATTCTGAGATCAGAAGCTTCCCGCATTGATTTGGCCTTTCTAACACGTGCTGTTTACTTCCGTATCTAGGCTCGATCCGTGCTCTCTCCTCCCGTTGGTCATGTCTCTGGTCGTAAACGTCTATCTCCTCTCGCTTCCCGTTCACAAATCTCGTAATACAATCTCCGCCACACCATGGGCGCGACGTGGCTTCACGTTTCTTGCGCAACTGTGTCAGCCCTGCCTCCCCTTGGCGCTGGGACCTGGGTCCGTTGTTTATCAGAGTAATCGCCGCGTGCCGATTCGATCTGTCCCACCTGTGCCGCAACGCCCCAGCGTCCTGATCCCAGAGCGGATCACCCAGTCCGCCGCCCCGTTCGTTATCCATATCGGAGGCTTTTTATGAATTCAGACTTTTCATTACGAGAGCTGCACGAGCATCCTTCGCCAAGTCTAGCAGTATCAACACGGCTGCTGGTGGCACTCGAGGCGATACACCACGTATCAAGCGCAGGACCGACAGGCGCGGCTTATCTGCTTAATTGCCCAGTTCATCCGATTTGTGTACCTAGTGACGGGCTCGGCCCAGATAATGATCACGAAACGCTGTGTAGATTGAGGGAAACAAAACATTCAACCACGATGCACCCGCGCACATTTAACCGTGGCAGATACTCCATGACTTACTGTATTTGATTGCTGCTCATCTCAAATGCATTCTTCACCCGTGACAATGAAGCCCATTCCATTGGACCTGGAGCAGAAATGCACTGCGTCGAGCTCGGCTTTTTATAGATATGCAGGTATAACGATAGAGGATAGCGCGCAGGATAACGCTTGGTGGATTAAGGGGTAGCCAGGAACAAACCACTTCCAACCTTCTTCCGTCCTCATCATCTTCATACGTCTGTTCAATGACATCGTAATTGCCCACCACACTCGCTGAATCTTCTTGTATACCAGCGTTCTGATCCCTCGAGTCACTCGTTTGAGCGTCACATTTCTTTGCTTCTTTTGCATCGTCAATAATTCGCGCCCTCCTCCACCACGAAATAATAAGCCAGCTGCCTGCAGTTTCCACCGCGAATTCGACTTCGAAATACATAATACTGACGCGTTTGACTCGAACGCGATTATAATATACCTTCGAAAAGGTCCTGCACGTCCTCATACAATCGTTTTCTTCCCAACCGCCAACACGGCGTCCACACTCGCTCCCTACCGGGCTTCGGCCATCGACCACGTCCATCCTGCCTCGAGAGAGCCAGTGCGGGATCTCCCTTCCTTCAAGATGGCCAATACTTACGAAGAAGGACGGCAATCGCTTCCCACGATGGATCCCATCTCGCGCCCTTCCTCGACCTCCACGCAGAACTCGACCTTGCACCACAGTGCTTCGCTCCCGCACCTTCCTGGCCTCCCAGGTCTCTCTGCCCTCGCATCACTCGCGTCGACTAATAATTCTCCCCAATTAAGGTACGTTGGATTATGGAAGGGGTGTGGGACAATGTTGGCTGGCTTCGAGTATCTGTGGTCTTTAAAGGGGGGATGTCCCTGCACGTCTGGGAACATTTGGCAGACAATGTCAAACATATGGGCACTGTTTCAAGGGCATATTTGGCTTTGCATATCTTGCACATGTCCAAGCTCTCTTTAACTGCCTGGTTTCGGAGCTGTGTTGCAAGCTATGTATGGGGAAGGAAGTTAAGCTAATGCTGGTCAAACAGTGCGTTCCGGGTCCCAAGTCCCATGGCTTTCTCGACATCGTCGCCCTCTGCTACTACAGGAGGAGGCCTGAACAATTCACCGGTATGTACTCGCTCTTTTCACACCTCTGGAAGTTATTGTGCCCTTTTGTTATTTATTGTCCTATGTTTGGACCTCTGTCTCACCCTTTATCGTCAATGTATTTGCCCCTATCGGTTGCGCGGTTGGCTCGCTTCGGCTGCCCAACGCAATCTCAATCTCTCCCTCCGCAAATTTTCGTCGATAACGACTCCCACAATCTTCGTTATCGCAAGAAACTCAACACCATCACCATGGCGACAATGGCTGCTAACGATCGTGAAACCACACAGCCAACCTGCCAGAACTGCACCACCTCGACCACTCCTCTCTGGCGCCGAGACGAGATTGGATCTGTCCTTTGCAATGCCTGTGGCCTGTTCCTCAAACTCCACGGCAGACCTCGGCCGATAAGCCTGAAGACAGATGTTATCAAAAGCCGCAACCGGGTTAAGAGTTCGGGTTCTGCGCAAGGAGCAAAGAAGAAGGTGAGTGGCTCTCTGCTACGTGCAGGTACTCCGAGTGTGCAGACATTAACGCGTCGTTGCAGAGCGTATTCGACACCAATGGCATCGAGCAGACGCGATCGCAAGGGGGAACTCCACCCCCGGGAGCCCTCGGTCATCGACGAACGTCCCAAAAGTCCGCAAACGGTCACTCTGATGGCTCGAACTCTCCAATATCGCGCACTGCGACGCCCTCGTTGTATGGTCATATGCCCACTTTCAACGGCCATCCCCTCGACGACCCCTATAATCACTCCCCATCACTCCCACAACTTCATCTTCGCCAGCCATCCCCAGGCCGCTCTGCATCTCCCTTGAACGGAGCGCATAGCCTTGAAGTTCCCCCAACATTCGAACAGCTTATCGCCCAGAACTCCGCGCTCAAAACCCGCGTCAGCGAACTCGAAGTCATCAATGAGTTGTTCCGCGGTCGTGTTACACAACTGGAGCAAGATGAGAGCAATGCTAGGAGAGGTGAAGAGATGCGCCGGGACTCAGAACAAGACTTGATGAGACGTCTCGAGGAGTCCCAACGTCGCGAGAATCAGCTCAAGCGTCGTCTCGACGATATGGAGCGCGAAATCAGCGAGTTACGTGATGGAGCTCCTCGTGCGAAGAAGATGCGCGTCGCGGACATGGTCGGCGATTCCGAGTCCTCTACTCCTCAGTCAACGACATAGACATTTCACGAATTCAGGCGCACGGCATTCATCACTAGGACGGCGGTTTTTTCCTTCTATGCTTCTCTGTCGATGATACCACCATAACGAACTCTTTTCTCTCCTGGTATGTTACTTTACTTTATAGCGGCGTGGAACCATTTACTAACTCAACCAGGTTGGGTCCTTGCTTCAGTCTCAACCACGGCTGTACTATGATGCCTAGCTTTGCATGTTTCCTTTTCCTCACCAAAAAATAGCGCTTCTTTCGATGAACGGCGCGCAACGTCTTTAATGTCAGACTAATTACAACAAGTTCCTCCTTCTGTCTTCCTCCTCTAAGTACCTAGACATGCGACTCTAGAGAACGGCCAGAGGAAGAAGCAGAGAACGGGGCCTCAATTTCGCATGAATATGGATGGAGTGTGGGAGTAGATACGGAAATGGCAATGAACGCAACGGAAGGGATGGTCTGGGGTCTGGAGTGAACGGGCTTTCCACGCATGCATGCATCGAGATCTCGGCGTTGTCTACAGCGCAAATGGTCTAGCACTGCCAATGTAGTAGGCTTACAAAATAAAAGTTCATGATTCTTCACCTACCCCTCTCCCCTCTCCCCATCTGCTCCCTTTGCACCACACACCTTCCTCCATTTGATATGCAGCTCGCGGAAAATTTTCACCCACACGTGAAGGCGCTGGATAAGGGGACGCCAGAGATAAGCGTTAGGCTGACCCCCCTTTCCTTATCATCGATCCCCTCCCCACTTTCAGATGAAAAGACAGGGCGGGGCAACCTTATTTTCTTATCTGTGATGCTGGTACTCTATCGGACACAGATTGCGGATTGCAAAAAGAGAAATCTATCTCGTGGCATGACTGCTTGGTTAGGAAGCGTTTTTGCTTTATTGATAATCATACCAAATACATTACCGTCAACGTTTGAGCCGGTTCGTAAGAATTAATAATAGAAGATAGACTTTCGAGGATGTTTTCATGGAGTTTAGAATCACGTTTGTTTGTTTCTACTCGTTATCTGAATTCATTTTCGAGGTATTCCATTTCTTGTGAGGTTATAGAGTACACGAGTCAGAGATGCAGGTTGTACATGCATATATATCTCCCATTCCCTTTCCAATCCAGCATATGCTTTCATATCCAGACCACAGCATTCCATATCCAGGGTATCATAACCATTGTTCATTTCTCAATCCATCTGACCTCTCATATCCAATCCAAATGTCAACAAGCATCAACGCCATCCATATAATAAGAGGCCAGGTAGATCACCCGTGTCCCAGCATCGTATGGTCGAAGTCGTGGCTGCTAGGAGTAACAACATGCCCCTGCTCATCAAGCACATCCCCGCGACTGTTGACTCTCGTAGCCCACTCGCGAATTTCTCGCCTTTCGAGTTCATCCTCGAGCTTCGGGCTGTCATCGTCCACAGCCGTTGTCCCACTCCCCTCTCCTTCACTGCTCCCCACCTCTCTGCCCTCCACAAGTCTCTCGGCTTCCTTCTCTTTCTCCTTCTTGCGGTGGAATATCTGCACTTGCGTATCGCCTGAGGGTCCACGAGAGAGTACAGGAGAGACGGTCGATGTACCAGAGTCCGGGTTACGATGGAGTCGGGAGTGAGTGGTGCGATGGCCTGGATGTGCCGGGTAGTGAGGTTTGCTACGGTCCTCGTGCGCGAAATCGAGGTCCGCTATTGCGTCCGGGGATTGGGAACCATAACGTTTCTCATGATGGTCTTTATATTCTTTGGCCTTTTTACCCTATTGTTTTGCGTTAGTTTTTCAGAAGACCTCAATTGGACGGTGCTACTAACATCTTTAGCCATCTTCCTCGTGTATCTATTTAAACTCTCGCAAAGTCGATCAAGAACCCACTCGCTCTCACTTACATCTGCCAGCATGGGACTGTCCTCTCCTATCCAGTCCCATTCCACCAAACCCTCTTCCTCCTCTTCGTTAGCTACCTCTTGAGGAGTATTCCTGCTGAAGCGGATCAAGCGAGTGAACTCCACCCATTCTTCATAGCTGTATTTCTTTGGGTGAGGAAGCCGGAGGTCATTTGCAACACGCTTGATCGCTATTGCAAGTTTCCTAGCAAGTTCATGCTCAGTCTGTTCGGGTGGTTCTTCTGCAAGCTTCTCCAATGTCGGCTTGGGCTCAGGCTCTTCTATTGCGCCAGCTTCTTCGTCCGGATTTTGTAAGCCGAAGCCCTTTTCGATTCTTTTCTTGGCTTCTCGCTCTTTGGTCTTCCTTTCTAGCCACTCCTTGAGCTGGGGGTGTTTCTCGAGAAAGTCGTGCCAAATGCCGGCTTTTGGCATTACGGTCCAATCCGCAAGAGTAAAGGTTCCTCTATTCACAGCAGCGACAACAGTGTCACCCATATCTGAGACAAGGATGGTCATGGTGGGCACAGCAACAAGTGACCATACGATAAAGAATGGTTTCCCAGCATTGGACCTGGGTGAAAAGTCGCCGTAGCCGATAGTAAGCAGGGATACGTAGCAGAAGTACAAAGCTTCGAAGTAAGACAAATTTTGAATTCGTCTTTCGGCGACCATGAAGATGGCAGCACCAACACACCAAAGTGTTCCAAAGGCAAGGACTGACATAGCAAGTGCATAGTATTGCTTAAACCTGCTGGTGTTGGACTGGATTTCTCGCATTGCCTCGAAACGATCCTTTTCTTCTTTCAGAAGGATCAGCTTCTCGCGCCGATCCCGACGCTTGGCGTGAGAGTCTTTCCCAGCTGCTCGCATTTGCATCTTAGCATCTCTACTTAAGGGTGCTTTTGGTTTATGGGCTCTGCCTGCTCCGCCACGGCCACCGCCGCCAGCCGGAGCCTTGCTTTTGTGCTCGTGGAACGTTATGGTTCGGCCATGGACGTCGAAATGTCCGTACTGCTCAAGAGACGTACGGCGGTCTTTGAGTGTGCCAACAGTGGACTGCTTTCGGATTGTCGAAGACGGGCGTCGTGCATCCGAGTCTCGACGTGGAGGCAAACCTAGACGCTCTCGCAGTTCCTTCTCGCTGGTGACTGAGCGGCCAAAAGTCCGTTCTCGTTCATGAAGCTGATGTGCCTTGACGACTTTCTCTTTGGACATGCTGGTGGCAAATTTTCGAATACTGTTGATCATCAGACCCAAGAATATAATACCTATGACTGCAAAGGGGAAGACAAATCCACGCGATGCGTCGTTACTGGCAACAATATCTCCAAAGCCGATAGTCAAGACAGTCACATCGGCGAAATATAGTGCATCAGCATAACTGAAGCCACAAAGTTTGGAAAAGACTCCAGCACCACCAGCGAGCCAAATGAAAAACATCATCGTCTGAAGAATGAGCGTCCGTTGGTCGTCATCCAAGTCGAAATGTTGGGGGTAGTGGCCAAGGAAATAGCCAAGCATGTTGACCATTAAGAGCATAGAGGTTATTAGGTAGAGCACTGCTGCGATGATAGCATGCCAAAAACCTTGAGAGTAGGTTTGGCCTGGTCGTATGGGGGCTTCATATTTGTTCATGGCTATAATGATGCCAATAAGCTGGAAATCCTGTTAGCAATTGGACTGATGATGGATAGAGGGGGCCTCACAATACCGCTTGCAAAATACCACGCGATAATGGTGAGTGGTAACGCAACAATGTATCTTACTCTCCGCGTGAAGTTCAACAGCAACAAAAAGTTGCCGAAGAAACCGCAACCCAAAGATATGGCATTTAAAATAACCTCCCTATACATCACACTTTAGCAAGTGCTTCGCTATATTCCAGTAAGAGGACTCACCAGTGCGGATCTAATATATCAATTCCCGCATCGTCCATTCCTTCTGGCAATTGTCCATTATTCGGCAGTGTGACCCTCCATTTTGAGATCAGAGCTGCTATCGACAGCACGTTTGCCATGGGTCCAATGGTCGCAGCGAGGAGAGGGATAGCCGTGGAAGCAAACCACCAATCCCTGATCTTGAGTTAGCGATTCGACTGCGAGCCCAATGAACGCATCTTCCAAACTTACTGAGGCAGATCATCCGTCTTCCCTCTGAGTCTTAGTGTGCCAATTTTGCGAATTCCGTCTTCTCTGTCAAACGTGCTGACCTCGCTCCTGGTCAAGGAGAGGCCGCCGGTAAGACTGCGGCCAGGGTAGTCTTTCTCTTTATCGTCCGCCATGATGTTATTGCCGTCTTTGCAACGATAGCATACTGTTTCCAAATCGCCGTCCGAATAATCATATGCTGCGGAAATCACCTGCTTTCTGCCAAGGCTTCGGGCTCGAGAGGAGGTGGTGATCCAAGTCAAGGCTTGGCTCCGCCTCACTCGGACGGTCCGGATTGTGCACTTCAATGGCAGGCCAATGCACCAGAAACAGCAAATGGAGGGAATCAAATATAGATATAAGTGTGTATCTAGAACCAAGACATTTCAGCGGTCGAAGTGTGGGGAGAAGCAGCAGATAAGAGAGGACTTCTGCGCGGAGCGACCAAGGGTGTCGTCCCAAGCCACCAGGAATGGCCGAGTAGAAAACAAGCCAGTGCTCGAGTCCGAGTCCGTGTGTGTGGTCATTGCGCAGGGGTCGCTCCCACGCGGGGCATGTGGGCTCTGGCCTGCAGGAGCGATGGGTTTTTGCAGGCGTCTGCAGGCCTGGCGAGGCTTGTTCTGCCGCCTGTCTAGATAAGCGCGGGCCACACGAACCATTGACAAACCAGAAACCCGTGGTCTAGATCTTGGTGTGCTAGAACCTGGCAAGTTCGACTTTTCACCCAGCTGAAGTATGTCTCCGTAGATCTGGACTTCTTTTCCTTGTAATCGAGGGAGACAGACTCTCTCAAGGGTTGTGCTCGTCAAAACATCAGCTCCGTGTTCTCGATTCTTGACTACAACGCATTGTCTCTCCATTCCAGAAGCCACAATGCATTGTGTCCGAATACCGGCTGCAAGTGCATCACATGATGGGAAATTCCCGTTCGAGACAGGTCAACTTTTCACTGTTTTCAAGTACAGTACACGTCAGCTCACTTCTCTCTGCGCAGCTCACTTCGCAGGTAGCAACACTAGAATACTGGCAGAGGCATTGTGTTTTTCTTTGGTCGCGTGCGCAGGAGGTTGAGGCTTGGCGGCGTGGTGTAACTTGTGTCTCTGAGTGGAGGGGCACAGTGTGTGGAGATAGGCGTACAAATGTGGCAGGGAACACAGAAGAGGGGCGATAGGCTTTCGAAGTGTTAGTGGGTGCTGTGTGGTACTTGAATGAATCATTCCCCTCTTCACTCCGGTACGACCGATGAACAGAGTAACCTTCTTGTTGCATCTTCTTATTTCTTCTCAGACCTATATCTTTGAAGTCTTAGATTCTCCCTTCAGGAACTAAAATTCTGGCTCAGTACCCACATCTTGGTAAGTTTCATCTGCTGGCCATCCTTCAAGCTTGTCTCCTTATGGGTTCGTTGACGCTTATTTGACGGTCCAAGATGACTTGAAGGAAAAGGTCTTATTTCTCTGTTTTGAAGTAGACTCTTACTAATGCTGCTCTAGTGTGCTTGAGGTGTTCTCTGTTTATCATAGAACACAAAGGTGGAACTCATGTTGGTTGGCGCGGCTGGCGGTGCTTATGCTATGATCCGGCCAAGAGAAAAACGCAACTTTCTCGCTCACAGACAGAAGAGATCTGCTTCAGACACGTGCGGTGAGATGTCATCCTGAATGCTCCAAGTATGCTCCTGAGTTCTGGAGGGAGATCACGTGGACTGGTATAAAAAGCAATTTGTGGCTTTCCTGCAAAGCTTCGGAGATCGAGTGACGTCCGAAAATAGTCTGTAGAGCATCAAGAAGCAAGACGATGGCTTTCTGCAGAGCATCGGCTCATTGGTACGATGTGCAACAAAGTGAGAGAATCTTCACTTAATTCTTTTCTTGGAAATCAGGCATGGTGACCCGGCGAGGGGCACTCGCTTTGAACAGGAAGATAGGAACGTCGGTCGGGAGCCGAGTGATCGGAAGTTATGCCTGGGTCGCACGAAATGTATTTGTAAGAACAGACCCGTTCTCTTCTCGCTATACCCCGATTTCCCAAGGTCTCCCACAAGCCACACACTTGGCCACAAACCTGGAATCGCCAATGGAGGAACAAGACAAGGAAGAGTCTGGAGGCGATCGAACGACTGGAGCATAGGAAGTTCGTCTTCTCAAAACTGTTTCCCCTGAATTATCCTGTTGTGACGATATATTCGAGCTATCACAGTGCCCGGTTGGTGACCGAGCCTTCAATTGCGATTCTGCTGTGTTTCTTAGTGCCCAAAGACTCGAGCCTGGCCGTTCGCTTGTTCGATAGTTGCAATTTTTCTGGTTCTCTCCTCAATTGAGTCGATTGGGGTAGAAGCTCAAGTAGGAAATGGTAACCGTCAAGCTTCGAAAAGCACTGAAATGCTCACCCAGGGACAACCAGGAAAACCTCCATTGTTGTGGACTGTATTCAATGGTATTTTCCGAAATTCGTACGGTGCATGTGCCCCGACTCGTCATACCTGAGATCATGGGGGAAGCCATTACTTCACGCCAGTAAGAGAACGAAGTAACCTTAGACGAAACAGGAGTAACAAAGATTGAATGCCCCATATGTGCTTAAATTGATGAACTGCAAAAAGTGTGTTCCCTTCAACCTGTGATGGGTATAACCAAAGTTGTCGCGCTACAATGTACTACGGCGTTGAAAGACCTAGCTTTTAGAGAGTAACAGACGCATTCCAGTGAGCAGTACCTGAAGATCGCTTTATCAATCGCTTCTGTTCGGTATTTATCTCAAGGGACGAAGTAGACGCCTTTGGGTGTTCCACTGGTGCTTGTCCATTACTGAGGGTCTCAAATCAACGAATCACAGCTTTAGCTCCAATCTTCCGTCCGTGCTCGCCTGCCATGCTTTTCAAGCAGGATGCACGTACTGGGGACCCTTGCATTTCATGACGAAATCGTCGAATTTGCCCATGGAACAGGTCGCCAATCTCAAAACCCCTGGTGTCGATATGGAAAATCCATTCTTCCGTCCAGGTTTCTCCGTTCCGGACCACAATTAGCAACATCCCGAGTCAACAATATGTAAAGCATCTGATACAGGCGCCACTGGTAACAAGAAAACCTCAAAGTGTGCAACTGCCGTGCGAAGAGCTTTCACCATGAAGGACATTTTGAGTTTCACAACGGGTGCGAGAGACATTCGTGGGATTTCGGGTTGAAAAGTGGCGTTCCCATAGATTCGCCAGCCCAGAAATCCTGGTGCAGCTAACGGCGGGTATTCTCAATATCGTATGTTCTCTGGACGTCTCGTCTAGTAGGGCATGATCTCAGGGAAAACTCGATTTATTCTTTCTTGCCTCGCTGCATTGCTGAACAACCCGAAACGATGATGAAGTGCGGGCGCGGGCCAGGAAATTGCCCTCACCTGGTCAAACGAAACGAGAAGATTCGCGAGATGCACTTCATCTGATGGTCGGGTGTCCTCACACGTGGCATTTTTCCGGTTGGAAACGAATCCCGGGCTTGGATTCCAATAAATGGCATGGACAGTGTATTAGTGCTGGGAAGTCGGATGAACCTCTCGCGGGCTGGCGACGCCCTCTGCAGGCGTGAAGCTGTGGCCGCTTCAGATTTGATTGGTGACGAACTGTGCGGCAACACCTAACCGAACGTGAGAGGGCGGAAATGTTGGTACAATAATGCCATCTCTCACGGCGTGATCTTACATACAATAAGGCTGTGAACTACATTACCGAGCAATTCATCAGCTGCTTCATCAGGAAAAGGTCATCGAACCTGCCGTGTCCAGCTTTCCACTCTTGACTTGGCACACTTGTCGTATTTGTCGGTTTTGGAGTAACACAAGCCAAGCAACAGGGCTCCTTGCTCGGAAATCTGTAGGCTCACTCAATTCCATCTTCATCGTCAATGCCTAATAGTGCTTTCAGAGCATCCAATTGCTTCTTCAAATGGTCAATTCCACCTTGTAAACCACTAATGACACTAAATATCTGGCGCTGCTTGGCTTTCGGAAGGGTATCAATCATAGGTGTGGACGCGGTCTTGCTATATCCAGAGAACTCTTGTAGCGTACCGAATCCAGGAGTCACAGGCTTCTTCTCTTCCACAAGGGCATGAAGCACAGGCCGGTGCCGCTCAGTCGGTAAGGTATTCGGATCTCGGGGGCTCGATGCTTCTATGGCGTACTTTCGAGCTTCCTTGGAATAGGGACTAGGAGCAGTACCTATCAGAGGCCCACGGGCCCTTGCAACGTTGGGCTGAGACGGGTTATGCGGCTTACACTGCTTCCTTTTCGTCTGTATGACATCGTGGTGCCCGGATGATTGCTCGCGAGCAATCTCGTTTTGCAGCAACGTATCCAGATCTGTGCTTGGGGAGGTCGCTTGCGGCGAGACTGCATGGGAATATGGGCTCGTGTGGGAAGGTTCAGCCGCTGACTGCATCTGGGACGGGGCAGACCGTCTTTTTCGTTTCCTCGGAGGTTTGGGGTTCTCAGCGGCATTGCGAATGTAGGATTGCAGCACTTCTGGGTTGTCCGTATGGTATCGCAAAGCTCTCCCGTCTGCCGTTCCTATTGGCCTGTCAGCAATCTGCTGTCAGAAAGACTTACGCGGACTTACCTGACGTCTGGAACCTGAGACTACATTTGTTGCCCTTACTTGTGAAGATGCACCCTGAGCAAGCACCCTGAAACCATTGTTCCAATATCACACACTGGGAGAAGCGACCGTAACCAGCCGCACAGTGTTCACATGGGCTAGGAGAGACCGCACCTCGCGTGCTCAGAAGAGTTGCACCTCGCTGCTGTACCCGCGGGCTATCAATTGATCTTTCTGGAGGCAGCTCCTGCCCGGGCCGCCATGGAATTTCTCGTACTTCGGGTACTGCTCGCAGGCGGTCTAGAAACGGGATGTGAATCGATCCAGGTCTCGGGGACGGTGGAGCCTGTTTACGCGCATCTTGGGCGGCCGGGTTCTGCTGACCTGTTTCGGGGGTCTGCTTGTCGATTTTCAGCTCGTAGGGAGGATCTTGAGGGCCTCCCACCGGTGGAGGCATTCTTGAGGAGAGTGTGATGTTGTTGAAACGAGCGGGAGCTTGCGCACTGACGAAATCTTATCGCCATGCGTTATCAGGTGGCTGAGCGCGTCTTGAAAATTATATTTTATTTTAGATATTAGAAGACGACTACCGTCTGTTCTAAAGACTACAAATTAGGATTATTTGGCACCGGTCTTCTCATTAATCTTCGTCATCAATGCCAAGTGCCCTTTTTAGAGAATCCAGTTCTCGTTGTAAATGCTCAATGCCACCTTGCAATCCCGAGATGAGGCTACGAAGAAGTTAGTTAGTCCAGATTTTGTCTGAAAAGCAAATACATACCCGTAAACCTGTCTTTGTTTACTTTTGGGTAAAGCATCGATCAGAGCAGTTGAGCCTTCCTCATTAATTACTGTTTCCTCCCGCTTGGCCTGCTCCAAATTGCGGTAACTGCCCGCCGTACTGGCGGCTCTCTCATATGTCTGGGAGCCTGGTAAAGGCGTTGGTTGATTTACTGTAGCCCAGCCCATTGAATTGCGTTGTTCAAGAGTCCTTGGTGCACCCGTGCCAGGACTGTTCATTTCATTCATCGTCTGCGAAGTAGGAATCGGCATCGCTGCAGGAGAATTAACTGTTGTCCAAGGCCTCTGTATGATCTCGTTCATGTGCTGCCTTGCTTGCGAGTCTCCCAATTCTTGTTCCCATTGAGGTCGTGCACTCTCCCATTCCGGAACTGGATCCGTAACTCGTCGACGTTTGGAATGAGGTCCTTCGCTCGAAATCTGGGGCTGGCTATGGGTTCTCGATGAGCCTTCACCGCCAGGTGTACTAAGGACTTCATCTCCTTTTGACTCAAGTTAGCTGTGCTCCTCACATCGAGTCAGACGAAGACTTGCCATCATTCTTCTTTATACTGCAGCGGTTGGGCCGACCACTCAACTGGCAGCTGGCACATGCTCCCTTGAAATAACCATCTAACGCGACGCAAACTTTGAACTTCCCTCGTCCATTAGCACAACTGTTGCAAGGAACCTCTTGTATGTCCCCACGGGTGGCCAGTAAACATCCAAATCGAATTTGTTTACGTCGCGACTCTCCACCTGTTTCATTATCCGCACCTGGCTCAACACCATCCCTCCAAGGCAGCGGACGCTTCTCTGGCATCATCATTAATCGTTCCTCCATGGTCGTCACATTCGGTCGATGCCGTTGACGCGGCAGACGTGAGGATGCCTGTTCGAGCTGCAGATCGGGCCGGTCTGGAGGAAGATTTGGGCTTGAGACGTCTTCGTCGAGGGGTTCTGGAGATTCCAGGTGGTGAGGAGTGTTGATTTGCGCAAGGAGGTTCGCAACGACTTGCGGTTCTAGCTCGATTTCGTCGTTCATACTTTCTGGAGAGGACGGCCTTGACCAATGATATTCACCCTTGATCACGATGGTATCGTGATAGTCGTCCTCCTCTAGGGTCGGCGGCATTGTTGAGATGGAATGCAGCGTGGCGTGTGATTTGTGGTGGTTCTCTAACGCGCTTCCAAGCTGTTCAGAGTAAATTGTCTGGACTTACACCCTTGCGATAAGCTATTACCGGGTTGTCTCTTATCGAAAACCCCTGCTTTGCCCCTGAAGCGGCTCTCTTAGTGGAGAGGTGAGGCGAAGTCGGCTTCTTAAGGAGGACGAATTTAGAAAGTGAGTCAATATTGGCCGATCTTTGTGCTGGCATTTCAAGAGTTGTTATGACGTGGGAAGGGTCTCGGCGATTGATATATTGCAGCAAAAACGGTTGTCAGAGCCTCGAATCCCTCCCATTCTGATTTACGTCCAAATTTACAACCTTCTTAGGATAACTGAATGAGTCGAGTCTATATTCTAATCCCAGATGACCCATATTGTACACATGAGGTTCTATATTTTGGTACAAGACGACGGTTTTTCTACTTGTTCTCTCCTGGCTTTTCTTCTTTAGCGCCAGTACTGGCCTTGTCGAGTTCTACTTTCTCTTCTTTAAGCTCCTTCTCAGCTTTCAGTGCCTTCTCTACCTGCCAGACTGCTCGATCAAGTTCGACATCTAGCTCGGGAACATCGAGAGCCTTGGAAAT
>Ga0302140_10003604_pt1 | contig 19848 bp, 16 predicted proteins | sample I_Bog_E1_1_FD_202095 | JGI IMG/M metagenome (GOLD analysis project Ga0302140, IMG submission 202095) | Peat permafrost microbial communities from Stordalen Mire near Abisko, Sweden - I_Bog_E1_1 | ecosystem: Environmental > Terrestrial > Soil > Wetlands > Peat | place: Sweden: Abisko, Stordalen... | reverse complement strand
GTCGCCTCAGTCGACATGGCGTAGTCCCTGGTCGCCGACTGGCCCGAAGCCGCCGCCCTCCTAACCAAAAATTTCTGGCCCGGCCCCCTGACGCTAGTCCTGCCCGTAGCTTGTGTTGAGACGTATGTTGAGAAGAAAGACAGTGTGGATACCGGAGTTCGCGAGGAACTGGAAGTTCGTGTGGGGACGGGCGTCCCGCCCGTCCAAGCCGAGCCAAGCTCGGCAGTGCTCTCCTCGCGAACGATTCCCCCAATAGTTACCGCCGGACTGCCAACCGTAGGCCTCCGCATGCCCAACCATCCCGCAGCGCTAGCCCTAATCGAAGCCGCCGCCCTTCCGCTAGCCGCTCCCAGCGCCAACCGCTTCACCGAACTCTCTCCCACCACCGCCGATCACGTCCGCCAAAGCCTCGGCTCCGAAGTCGACCTCATCCTCGACGGAGGCCCCTGCACCGTCGGCATCGAGTCCACCGTCCTCTCCTTAGCCGGACCGAATCCCGTCCTCCTCCGCCCCGGAGGAATCTCGCGCCAGCAACTCGAAGCCCTCATCGGCCCCATCGCCACCCTCAAAGACGCTCCCGCCGGAGCCCATCCCGCCCCCGGCATGCACGCCCGCCACTACAGTCCCCGCACCGTTCTTTATTTAACTCAAAAAGGAGAAGTGCCTGAACAGTGGCAGGGGATCTACCTACAACTGCATCATGCGCCGACCCGCACCAACATCACCGTCCTTCAAATGCCGCAATCCGCCGCCGAGTACGCCGCCTCGCTATATAAGGTTCTCCACAACGCCGACGGCAATAATTATTCTTGGATTGCTGTAGACTCCCCGCCTAACACCCCTGAATGGGAAGCCGTCCACGACCGCCTACGCCGCGCCGCCTCGAAGGGAAAGGAAAGAGTGCAGCTTTGAGTAGTTACTGGGATCGCGATTTCGCTAAGTACGGGTCGACAGCTAGCGGAGAGGCATAATAGTCACATGAGGCTACTCGTTGTTGACGACCATCTGAAAGAAGACGATTTTCAGGACCTATTCAAAGCCAGGCTGACAATGCTTCCTGCGGGTTCTCTTTGTATGGAAAGCTCCGAGGCACGCCGCAATTTCCTCGACAAACGGCTTTCACAAGATGGATTCGAATTAGAGTTTGCATTCGACGGTGATGCGGCCTTGGCGCGCTACCGCCAAGGAGGTAAGTACGACCTTGTGTTAACTGACCTTTATCATCCCGGGTTGGACGGCCTCGAACTTGCGAGAGCAATTCGACGAGAGAGCCCGGCGCAGGCGATTGCGGTATTCACACTTTGTATCAGGCCGGGGCCGACTATGGAGGCTCTTTGGCACATGCAGATTCCTTTTGCCGACAAACTGGACGCGAAGGAAGCGTTGAGAGAACTCGTGGAAGAATCGTTGAGGCTGAACCGTGAAAGACTTTCCTAGCACTCTCGCGAAGCGATACAGTGAACAGAGTTCGATGCACCTTACGTGGCGCAACCGTCGAAATATTCGGCACTACACTAACAGCCCTCCCGCTCAGACTGCCCTCTAGCTCTGCAATCGACCTCTATCCTCTGCACTCCCCCGGCACCCTCACCCGAATCGTATGCGGAATCGCTCTCAACTTCCCCAGCAGCGCCTCATCGCATTGCTGATTGATGTCGTAGATCGCGTAGCCGATCGGACCCCGCGTATCCAGCACCTGCCGTTCAATATTGATTCCGCGATCCGCCAGAATGTCGTTAATCGCGCGCAAAATTCCCGGCACATTATGGTGGATGTGCATCAGCCGGTGCGGTCGGGTACCCCATCTTTGGCGTACTTTGCCAAAGGTGGGATTCCCCGAACTACGCCCTCTGGGGATTTAATCTTCCCCGTACACGAACACGCTCGCCGAAACTCGTGCTTCCTCTTGGTGACTCGCTTCCTCGTTCTTCGGATGCTTCGCAATTCTCCCAGAGGTCAAGCTGGATAAGCTTTTTGCCGAATGACTCCAATCATTTTAGCAACCTTGCCCGCACCATCCGCACCGAATCTGCCAAACTCGCCAAAGCGCGCCTCGTCGTCCCTCTTGTTGTCGGTGAAAACCTTCCAAAGATACCGAGCGTTCCGGAGCGAGAAGTTTAAGAAAAGGATGTACGTATGAATTCCGTAGTCACCCACCGCAGGATGAACTTTGTCACCTCTCACGCTCGCTTAACAAAAATCTACTCTTCTCTTCACGGCGCCCTCGCCCTTGCTCTGTTTTCCGCCGCTCTCATGTTTGCGGCTCGCCCCGCTCAAGCTCAATATGAGACGCTGCTCTACAACTTCCCTGAAGGCCCCTACGGAGAGGATCAGGGTCCGCAAGCCCCACTCACTCCCGACGGAGCCGGCAATTTCTATGGCACGACCGTTGGATATGGATCTTCTGATAATGGGACCGTATTTGAGGTCCTGCCGAACGGCAGCTACTATGAGGCCACGATCTTAAGTTTTCCCGGCGGTGCGGGCGGATCCTATCCGGCCTACTCGCCCGTAGTCTTCGACAAACTCGGAAATTTATACGGAACGACTGCTTTCGGTGGTGCGAATAACTGCGGCATTGTGTACGAACTGACCCCCTCGGGCACAAACTGGACGGAGACCGTTCTCTACAGCTTCCCACCCGCGCCCCAGAGTGGCAACGATAACAACTGCAATCCGCTTTATGGAGTAATCGTTGACCAGGCCGGCAACCTCTACGGCACAACTTCCTACGGCAGAATCTCCAATGGTCAACCCGAAAATGGCCAGGGCGGAGCTGTTTTTGAGCTGAGCCCGTCTGGCGGAGCGTGGACCGAAACCTTGCTCTATACCTTTCCTTACGGCGCCTTGTCGGGTTTAACTGTGGATGCGGCCGGAAGCCTCTACGGCATCGGCGCAAATGCCAAAGACTATCCTTTTGCTTTCCGTCTCACACAGAATCGCAAAGGCAAATGGAATCCCACCGTTCTCTACAAGTTTCCTGCATACGCCAACCCTACCGCCGCGCCCGTGCCCAGTGCGGGAGACCTCTACGGAACAACTTCAACCGGCGGCTCAAAAAGTGCCGGAACCGTCTACCAGCTGAGTCCCGGCAAGAAAGCAGGACAATGGGACTATAAGACCTTGTACACCTTCAGTGGTCAGGGCAAAGGCCCCAACAATCCCTTTGGCGAAGTCACGCTCGACGCTTCAGGGAACATCTACGGCACCTCGCAATACGGCGGCGAATATTCCTACTACGGAACCGTCTGGGAGCTATCGCCCAAGGTTGGAAAAAGTGGCTATACCGAGAAGGTGCTAAACAGTTTTAACGGCGAAGACGGCAGCGATCCCATGGCTGGCGTCACTCTCTACGACGGCAACCTCTACGGCACAACTTACCAGGGTGGTGCCTACTCGGCGGGCACCGCCTACGAGATAACTCCGTAAGCGCCATCGAATGACCGCGTCATCGGGCGATCAAGGCCGAGAGCTCAGCCTCCATCGCCCGATTACTTTTTTAAGTATTTCACTTCTGCAGTCGAACGTCTGCAGTCGAACCTCTACCCTCTACCCTCTGCATTTTCCCGGCACTCTCACCCGAATCGTATGCGGAATCGCTCTCAGCTTCCCCAGCAGCGCCGCGTCGCACTGCTGGTTAATGTCGTAGATCGCATATCCGATCGGACCACGCGTATCCAGCACCTGCCGCTCAATATTGATTCCGCGATCCGCCAGAATGTCATTGATCGCTCGCAAAATTCCCGGCACGTTGTGGTGGATGTGCATCAGCCGGTGCGGCCCACCCTCCGCATGCGGATCGGCATTCGGATCAAAGTCCAGGTGACACTGTGGCAGATTCACGCTCAGCAACGAATTTCCGCTGGCAAAATAATCGATCATCTTCGCCGAAACAAATTGTCCGATATTCTGCTGCGCTTCCTCCGTGCTCCCGCCAATATGAGGAGTCAAAATCACATTTCCCAACCCCCGCAGCGGACTCAGAAACTCCCCGCCCGTCTCCGGTTCCGCCGGAAACACATCAATCGCCGCTCCTCCCAGCTTGCCACTCTTCAAATGCCGCGCCAGCGCCTCATGATCGATCACAAATCCGCGGCTCAGATTGATCAGGCACGCCCCATGCTTCATCGCCAGAATTTCTTCTTCACCAAATAGGCCTTGATTCGACGCCTTCCCATCGACATGCAGCGTGATCACATCCGAAATCTCCAGCAACTCGCGGAAGCTCACCGACCGCGCATTTCCCCGCGCCAGCACGTGCGCCACATCATGAAACACCACCCGCATTCCGAGCGCCTCGGCCAGATCCGAAACCTGCGACCCAATCTTACCGTAGCCCACAATTCCCAGCGTCAGCCCGCGTACTTCGTGCGATCCCGCCGCCGACTTGTTCCACTCCCCCTTATGCAGACGCGTGCTCGCCTCAAACGTCCGCCGCATCAGCAGGATGATCTCGCCCATCGCCAGCTCAGCCACCGACCGCGAGTTGGAATGCGGATCGTTAAACACCGCAATCCCACGTTCGCTCGAAGCCGTGCGATCAATCTTGTCGACGCCAATGCAAAATGCCCCCACCGAAACCAGCTCCGGAGCCGCATCCAGCACCGCCGCCGTAATCCGCGTCTTCGACCGCACCCCGAGAATCGAAGTCCCGCGCACCTTCTCAATCAGCTCGGCCTCTTCCATCGCCCCCTTGTGCGACTCGACAGAAAACCCCGCCTCCTCAAACTGAGAAGCCGCGACCCCGCTGATATTCTCCAGCAATAAAACCTTCAAAGACCCTCCCCGGAACTCCACCGCAAACGATGAACGAGAATTATAAAGGCCGGGCTCTCCCCGCGTTAGGGACAGCCGGGTGCCCCATCCTAACGTCATGGTTCTCGACGTTAGGGTGGGATTCCCCTGCTGCATTAAGCTAAGGTGTTGCATGTGATTTTGGGTGGCGCAGCGCTTCAGCGCTGCGGTAACTGCATCGATTTAGATTCGAATTTAGCCGCGGAGGTTAGAGTTCCCTCCTGGCAGCGTGCCAGAGCTCACTCCATTGATGCAACCATTATCCAGAACGTCAGCATGCACACCGCGGAAGCGGGCGCGTGCCAGCGCAACGAATTCGGTCGCCACACACCGCCGATCCCAAAAACGATTCCGCCAAGGGAAAGCAACCCTCCCCATCGAAATATTCGAAGAAGGAGAGGATCGTAGTATGGAAAGCGGTGAATCTGGGCATACGCCATAGTCGCAACCGCAAGCAGGGCTGAGGCCGTGGCAAGAATTAGCCCGATCAAGGACAGGGTTGACGTTGCGGTGTGCAGCTTTGGCACCAACGCCCACCGCGTCCAGCCCCACACCAGCACTATCGGCGAAGCGAGGTATCCGATCGCGATCAGAATTACAAACATCACCTGCATCGATGTGCAACTCCTCGGCGTATTGTATGCTCTCTATTCTTTCCTCCAAAATGTTACAAATATAAGGGGTCGCCGGGACAACCACCCCTGCCCCGCCTGAATCTTTCCTCCACGCCCCGTCATCTTTTAAGCTTTGGAGGACAAGAAATGGCACAGACTTTGGAGGAAGTAAAAATGGCGCACGAACTGCCTGCTCTGCCGTACGACTACACGGCACTCGAACCCACCATCGATGAAAAGACGATGCACCTGCATCACGACATGCATCACGCCGCCTACGTCAAGAATCTGAACGCGGCACTCGACAAGCATCCCGAACTGCACAAAAAATCCGCCGAAGACCTGATCAAAGACCTGAACGCGATTCCCGAAGACATCCGCGGCGCCGTCCGTAACAACGCCGGAGGTCACGTCAACCACACCATGTTCTGGAACATCATGAAGCCGCACGGCGGAGGCGATCCCACCGGCCCTATCGGCGACGTAATCAAGAAAACCTTCGGCGACTTCAAAACTTTTCAAGAAAAATTTAACGCCGCCGGCGTAGGCCAGTTCGGCAGCGGATGGGTCTGGCTAGCCGGAGACGGCAAAGGCGAAGTCAAAATTGTCAGCACCCCGAATCAAGACAATCCCATCTCCCAAGGCCTCCATCCCATCTTCGGCAACGATGTCTGGGAGCACGCTTACTACCTGAAATACAACAACCGCCGTCCCGAATACCTGCAAGCGTGGTGGAACGTAGTGAACTGGGACGAAATCAACAAACGTTTCGTGGCCTCAACCAAGAAGTAATCGCCGCGGGTTGTCATCAACCAAGAAGTAGTCGTTACAGGTTGTCATTCTGTTGCAAGTTGTTATTTTGTTGCAACTTGTCATTCTGTTGCAACTTGTCATCTTGAGCGCAGCAGGGACTTCACGCAGTGAAGTCCCTGCGCAGTCGAAAGACCCCTACCGCAATTCCAAAAGCCAGTTCCCGTCGTTTATTTGAACGTTCATTTCAGACGTCCATTTCAAAAAACTCTGCAATCTCTCCCCAATGCTTCCGCACAACCCAATCCGTACTCAAGTGCCCGCCGCGCTTAAACAATTTCAGCCGCGCTCCCGTAATCCGCGCAAATTTCTGCACTGTCCTGTACGGCACATACGGATCGTCCTCCGCATGAAACATCATCACCTTCGCCGCATCGATTTCCTTCGCGTGATGCATCGGACTATAGAATCTCCCGCCACTCAGCTTTTTCCAATTGCGATCCCATAGTCGGTACCCATTCCCAAACGCCGCCCGAATATACGCCGCGTAGTTCGGATTCGATGTCTCCTTCTTCTGCTCGCGCCCCAGAATCGCCCAATCCACCACCGGACAATTCGCCACCACTTTCTTCACCCGCGAATCCAGCGAACAAAGCAGCGCCGCCGTCCCGCCAAAACTTCCTCCGATTACAAACACTTCATCCGCCGCCACGCGAAAGCGTCGCCCAAACGCCGCCTCCCGAAATTCGCGCCTCATTCCCTCGACCACATCCAAAATATCCAACTCCGGAGACCTCGCCAGAAACTTCCCGCCACTCTCCCACGACCCGCGATACCGCGGATAAAACACCCAATACCCCTTCGCCGCCAGAAATTCTGCCAGCCCCTGCTTGCGTGGCATCGACGGCATCCCGTCGCACAGCACAATCACCCGCTGCACTTTTCGCGCGCGCGCCGGCGGCAAAAACTCCGTAACAATCTCCCGCGCAAATCGCGTCCTGAACATGAAGCTCATAAATTCTCTTTCATAAGTTGTCATCCCGAGCGGAACGAGGGATCGGCAGTTCGCTGCAAAATGCAGATCCTTCGTTCCGCTCGGGATGACAAAATTCACTGAGTAAGTCGAAGAGTGGATCCTCTGCTAATACACTCCCAAATCTTTCGCCGACACCCACGCTCCCGAATACTCTTTCCCAATCTGCTCCACCAAATCTGCCTCTGGCAATTTCTCCAATGACTGGTGATACACCACCAGCAGCTTCGGACGCGCCCGCCGCGCAATCTCCCCCAACTCCGCCGGAGACGTATGAAACGTCGCGAAATATTCCTTCCAATGCGCGTCCTTCAGCTCTTCTCCATGCGGATTGAAAACTTCATGCAGCAACACATCGCACCCATCGCAAGCCTTCACCACTTCGTCCGTCGGAGCCGTGTCTCCCGAAAGAACAATCTTTCGGTCCCGCGTCTGGAAAACATATCCGTACGCCTCTTTCCAAATTCCATGCTTCACCGGAAACGCGGTCACCGTCACATTCTCGTCGCGATACACCACTCCCGGCCGTATCTCATGCACATTGACTTTGTATCCCGTCGCGTTCGCCTGCTCCAGCCCATTCCGCCGCACGCGCACATCTTCCACCCACGCCTTCTCAATATGCGCCGTCATGTTCTTCAGCCCACGCGGACCGTAAGCCTCCAACGCCTCTTTTCGTCCTAGCACCCACGGCGAAAAAATCAGATCGGGATACCCCAGCGTGTGATCGGAATGCAAATGCGTGAAGAAAACGATCTTCAATTCTTTCGCCTTCAGCGCCGCAATCCCGTTCTTTTCCGCCGCTGCCGCCCGCCGCACCACTCCCGGACCGCTATCCACCAGATAAGCGCGATCATTCACCACGATCGCCACCGCCGGTCCCCACCGTTCCGGGTCCGCGCTCGGATTCCCCGTTCCCAGCACCACCACGCGTGTCGTCGAAATGCCCGTCGCTGGCACACCAACCTTCGCGGCAGATCCGGAGTGACACAAACCGCATTCTGCGATCAACCCTGCGATCAAAATAACTAACATTTTCTTCAAACCGGCCCCTCCATCTCCGCCCCCGGGTAATCCCTCGCGAACCTTTCGTGTCCCTGGTGCGAAGGAATCGCGGTGAGCGAACCTAGGCGTCATTCGTCACCAGGCGTCATCCCCTCCTTGACACCATCCCCCAACTACCCTAAACTCCTCTCCCATCGCGGCTTTTCGCCGTGCAACACCACGCCACGCCCCGCAAAATTTTGCACTTGTTCCAGGAGGATCCCCAGTGACCATTTCCCAGCCCACGAAGTTTGCCATCACGATTTTCTCGCTGCTGATCTTGCTTTCGGCCGCTGCCACCGCCCAACTCAAGGTCGGATCCGGCAATACCGCCACCGCCGATCCGCCCGTGCCGCATCCCCACACCACGCCTTGCACCGTCGTCCTCTTCAAAGGATTCATCTTTAATAATTTCAATGCTCAAAGCTTCCCCTACGCGCCGCCCGCCGCGTGTCCCGGCCCCTGGGGAGCGGTCGTTCTCACCGCCGACTTCTCCATCAGCGCTGGCATTCAGTATGACCGCACCGCCAATATCTGGCTCGGCCCCACCAACATCTATTTCGGAACCACTGCCGAAGATCAGCCCAACGAAGGCCGCAGTTGGCATATCGAACGCGACCTCACCGACTACAGTGCCATCCTGACCACCGCCCAACAGGGCACCGTCGATCTCGGGAATCTCGTCAACCAGACTTACACAGGCGTGATCCACGGCTCTGCAAGTCTCCTCTTCTACCCGCCCGCGCCGCAGCACACTGCGCCCCGCGTCCCCGACCAGGTCATCGGTTTCTCCGCCGGTCCGACTGGCGGTACGGTAGGACTCGGCAGCACCTCCAGCCTGCTCGAACAGACTCTGACCCTGCCCACCAATATCACTTCTCTTTTCTTTGACGTTTTCGCGCAAAGCCAGTCCGGGGACGAGTTCTGGTACACCTGCGTTCCCAACGACGTTGCCGGTGAACTCGAAAGCTGCAGCGGAACCCCCTTCCGTGAGTCAGAAGTCACCATCGACGGCAATCCCGCCGGAGTTGCTCCCGTCTATCCCTGGATCTACACCGGCGGCATCGATCCCTTCCTCTGGATCCCCATCCCTGGCGTCCAGACATTGAACTTCAAGCCCTATCGCGTCAACCTCACGCCCTTCGCCAGCATGCTCGACGATGGACAGCCCCATACGATTGCTTTGAGCGTCTACAACGCCAACAATTATTTTTCCGCAACCGCTTCACTCCTCCTCTATCTCGACCACGGTTCCACCCAAGTGACCGGAGCCCTCACCGAGAACACTCTCGCCGCACCTGCACCTGTCTACGCCGAAAATATTCACGTCGGCCCCACAGGAAATATTAGCGGCTCGGTCAGCGCGAAGTCGTCCCACAACTTCCAAATCTCCGGATACGTCAACACCTCGTACGGTCCCGTCACCACGACCGTCGCTCAGGATATTGCGTTCTCCAGCGTGGAAACCTTCAATATCAAGTCCGCAACCTACGTTCAAGACATCAATCAAGCCACCAACGTCCATTCCGTGGTTACCACTAAAAACTCCAGCGGAACCCACGTCAACACCGTCAGTCGCGCGTGGCCGCTCAAGATGGATATCTCCCTCGTCTTCAATCCCGACGGCTCGGCCAGCCAGACCACGACCGTCAACCAGTCCTTCCAAACCCAGCAAGCGGCGAAACTCAATGGACAGCCCACCACGTCGGCTCTACTGCAAGACCGCGTCATCGGCGCCGACACCCTCCTTTTCAATTCGAGCGGACAACTCACTGGCAACGAAAACCAGTCAAGCTCGCAAACTTATTTCGGATCCAACTCCACCGGATATTGCTACAGCGAAGCCATCACCGGCGCTGCCAATGTCCTAACCAGCGTCACTACCGGAACCGGTTGTAACTAGCTGATCGTAACTGGAATGACGGACTGCGGGTGCCCTTCTCATCGCGAAAGGGCGCCCGCTGCCCACGTAGCGACGGACGCATTTGTCCGTCCGGGTTTGAATTTTTCAACCCCAATTCTTTTCCAACCCCAATTCAAGGAGGAATTATGTTCAAGCGGTTTTCGACCACACCCCTTGTCGTTGGCGTCGTGTTTCTACTCCTCGCCATCCCGCAAATCGCCAGCGCCTCAACGACTCCGATTGCCGGAATATATTCTGTCTCCAGTTATGTAGTCTCCGCCACAGCCACCAACGGAGGAACTTGCGGAGCTCCCGCTGGCGCTTACCTTTCGAGCTATTTCTACTATCCGGGACCGTCCAAAACGGGAGCCGTCGAACGCCATTCCATCAACGGCGCGCAGGGAAACTTCATTCAGGAATTAGATTTTCCCGAGACACCCGCATCGAAGGTTGACACCTGGTCCGGTGACTACACTGGAACTCGGCTCCCCGGCGGAACTCCCGAGAACGCAACTTTCTCCACCACCTTCACTTTCATCGATGGAAATTCCTTCCTCGCAACCACCACCTACAACTATGCCGTAGCTCAAGACAGCGTCTGCACCACCGTATTTCAAAACACCTACATTCGAACGGGAAAGTAGTTAGGAAAAACATAAGATATAGGTTGTCATCCTGAGCAAAGCGAAGCGATCTCTTGCACCGCGTATTCTTGTCGCCCACGAAGCCTTCGCTTTGCTCGAACCTCGCCGGAACGACGCATCCAACAACCCAACATTTGTTTCAATCCTGTGCATCCGCTGTGCAAATATGGATTCCCATTCAGGCACTCCCTGCGCGGCGTTCCTCGCGATCCGATTAACCCTCGCACATTGTTCACGTGTCTACTGACTTTGGACTTGACCGTCCTTGCGATTCAGCCCATCCTCCGTCCCCACCCGGATTTGCACGGTTGCACAATTAATGTGTAATTGACCCGCCCTTCCGCGGCGCGTACAGTCACTGAACTTGGAACCAGCAAATGCGCCGGAGTGGCCACCGTGCCCGGCCCAATTTTCAAAAAATGGAAATCAGAAGTGTTGCCCTCCCGCGGGACCAAAAAAGCGGGACGAAAGAATTGACTCATGAATCTGCAAAGCGATTGGAATGTTTATCGCACCCGTTTCCTGGTGCGTGCCCGTCAACTCACTGAACCCCTCGTCTTCACCGATGTCCTTGGCCGCGAACAATCCGGCCGCCCCGGCGACTATCTCGTCGAGACTTCCGAAGGCGTCCGCCGCATCACCAGTCAGGCCCTTTTCGAGGACATTTATGTTCCTCTGCTGCAGCACGAAAGTGGACGGCCGGACGTTGCCAACCGACCCACCACCCAAGCCGCTGCCTCAGAAGTCCGATCCCGCGTCGCAGCCTGATCCTTATTTATTTGCAGCAACTTCGTTTCTCGCCCCGATGGCGGGTGTGAAAAAGCAAGTAGCAGATCAGGCAATTTGCCAACTGAATACCCTTACCACTATTGGGCCACCAGATGTTGTGTTTAGGTCTTGACATGCACCATATACGGGAGTACGTTAAGCATCCCAGAGTACTTTTATAGACCTCCGAAAAGGAGGCTACGACCAGAAACCAACGGGGCGAGACTCTAAGTTGAGGTGACTTCGCGTCCCTCCCCCTTCACGGAAACCATCCCTCCCAAGAGGATGGAAGCAAGGCACAGTCAGCGGTGACTTCCCCCGGTCTGGCCCCCCAGCCAGACTCTTCGGGGAACTTATTTGCAGTGATTGAAATTTTGCGTACGAGGCTGCTCCCCGATCCGGCCAGCTTCCCTCGCAATTACATTAGGAGCCCCGATGCAAGGTTTAATGGAACTCGTTGCCGCATCTTTCGCCCGTCATGGCATCGAATGCCCCGCCGAAGGTTCAAAGCTCGTGCGGGGACGGGCGTCCTCGCCCGTCAGCGTCGACCGCAACTCCGCGACTGCTTATGCTGCGGAGCCTACCTCGCTCCCCGAACACAATTTCCGAAAAAATCTGCAAGGCGATCCCGCTCCGTAAGCGTCACAGTCAGCGGATTCACTCGCCTTTTACTCGTCCCCCATAACTGCCATCGTTTTCAGTTCAGCCACGTTTCAGGCATCGCTTTAGCGCTGCTCATGCTCTTCGAAAAGAAATTTCCCATAAAGGGATCGCGCTCCCGGCAGCTTGGTCGCCAGGGCAAGCGGAGCTATTTGCTTTTATAGGGAGCATCTGTAGGACGCATTTATTGAAAACGACCGCCGCAATCCGATCATCGACCGCCATCATCTAATAGGAGAAGGACATGGAAGTGCGAGACCAGATCAAAAATCAATCAGCAACCGCCAATATTCCTGCTAATAAAAAGACTAAGGCCCAGGGCCTCACCTTCCGCCGCCTCTTCACCAAGCCCGGCGTCTCCCCCTACAACGAGGTTGAGTGGGAGCTGCGCAATGCTCTGATCAGCGACTCCCAGGGAGGCATGATCTTCGAGCAGAAGGACGTCGAAGTCCCCAAAGACTGGTCCATGACCGCGACCAACATCGTCGCCTCCAAGTATCTGCACGGCCAGATTGGCACCCCCGAGCGCGAGACCGGAGTTCGTCAGCTCGTCTCCCGCGTCGCCGAAACCATTCGCGATTGGGGCATGAAAGACGGATACTTCCGCACCAGCGAAGATGCCGCCACTTTCCACGACGAGCTCGTCCACCTTCTCGTTCGCCAGCATGTCGCCTTCAATTCGCCCGTCTGGTTCAATGTGGGATGCGAGCGCGTCGAGCCCAAATCCGATGCCACCAACTGGCACTGGAATTTCACCACCAACCAGGTCGAATTCGGCGTCACCGGATACACCCGTCCCCAGTGCTCTGCCTGCTTCATCAACTCGGTCAAAGATTCGCTCGACTCCATCCTCACCCTCGCCAAAACAGAAGGCATGCTCTTCAAGTGGGGATCCGGTACCGGCACAAATCTCTCGCCCCTGCGCTCTTCCACCGAAGTTCTCAGCGGCGGAGGCACAGCCAGCGGCCCGCTCAGCTTCATGAAAGGCTTCGACGCCTTCGCCGGCGTCATCAAGTCAGGAGGCAAAACGCGCCGCGCCGCCAAGATGGTCATCCTCAATATCGACCATCCCGACATCGTCGACTTCGTCGAGTGCAAGAGTAAAGAGGAGGCCAAGGCCCACGCCCTCGTTGCCCAGGGATACGACGGTTCGCATCCCGACTCCGATGCCTACAGCTCCATCTTCTTCCAGAACGCCAACAATTCCGTCCGCGTCACCGACGACTTCATGGTCGCCGTCATGCGCGACACTGATTTCTCCACCAAAGCCATTGTCGACGGCCGCGTCGTCAACACCTACAAAGCCAAAGACCTGATGACCAAAATCTCCGAAGCCACCTGGCATTGCGGAGATCCCGGCATGCAGTACGACTCGACCGTCAACCGCTGGCACACCAGCAAGAACACGGCCCGCATCAACGCCTCGAATCCCTGCAGCGAGTACATGTTCCTCGACGACTCGGCCTGCAACCTGGCCAGCCTGAACCTGCTCAAGTTCGCGCCCAACGGAACCTTCGACGTCGAAGCCTACCGTCACGCCGTCGACGTCACCATCACCGCCCAGGAAATTCTCGTCGACAACGCCGGATACCCCACGGAAATCATCGGCAAGAATTCGCACGACTATCGCCCGCTCGGCCTCGGCTACGCCAACCTCGGCGCGCTCCTCATGGCCGCCGGACTCCCTTACGACTCCGACGCCGGACGCGACTACGCTGCCTGCGTCACCGCCATCATGTGCGGAGAAGCCTATCTCCAGTCTTCCAGGATTGCCGAGCTCTGCGAGCCGCTCTGCCCGATCACCGACACCGTTCAGAATCGTCTCGGAGTCACCACCGCCGACGCCATGCCCGGAGCCGCTTGCCCCGGCTGGTACATTAACCGCGAGCCGTTCCTCGACGTCATCCGCATGCACCGCGCCAGCGTCAACAACATCGGCGCCAGCCTGAACGGCACCGCTGCCGGACGTTCCGCCGAACGCAGCTCCGCCGCCGCGCAACTTCCCGACCTGATCGATGCTTCCAAGCAGTGCTGGGACGAAGCTCTCTCTCACGGCGAGAAGCATGGTTACCGCAACTCGCAAGTTACCGTGTTAGCTCCCACCGGAACCATCGGCTTCATGATGGATTGCGACACCACCGGCATCGAGCCCGACTTAGCCCTAATTAAATATAAGAAGTTAGTTGGCGGAGGCATGATCAAAATCGTGAATAACACGGTTCCCGCCGCGCTCTTCAAACTGGGGTACACCCACGAGCAAGCCGACGCCATCGTCAGTTACATCGACGCCACCGGAACCATCGAAGGCGCTCCTAACGTAAAAGAAGAGCACTTAGCCGTCTTCGATTGCTCTTTCAAGCCCAGCAAAGGCACGCGCTCCATCCATTACATGGGCCACTTAAAGATGATGGCCGCCGCTCAGCCCTTCATCTCAGGAGCGATCTCCAAGACCGTTAACCTGCCTAACAACGCGAGCGTCGACGACATTTCCGAGACCTATATCCAGGCCTGGAAGCTCGGCCTCAAAGCCGTAGCCGTCTATCGCGATGGATGCAAACAAGCCCAGCCTCTCTCCGCCGCCGGCAGCAAGACCGCCCTAAGCAACGGTGTGGAGCGGGCGCCCTCGCCCGCTGCTCTTGAACTTGAAGACAACCTGGACGCGCCACCCCGCGCCGTCCGCCACAAGCTGAAAGACGAGCGTGTCTCCGTCACCCACAAATTCAACATCGGAGGCCACGAAGGCTACCTCATCGTCGGCCTCTATCCCGACGGACAGCCCGGCGAAATCTTCATCAAGATGGCGAAAGAAGGCTCGACCGTCTCCGGCCTTATGGACAGCTTCGCGCTCGCCGTCTCCATCGCGCTGCAACACGGCGTCCCGCTCAAGATGTTCTGCGAGAAGTTCGCCCACACGAGATTCGAGCCGAGCGGCTGGTCGCAGAATCCCGACATCGGATTCGCCAAGTCGATCATGGATTACATCTTCCGCTGGCTCCAGCTACGCTTCATGACCGGACAACAACAGTTCCTCTTCGAGAACCTCAGGCCGAAGCAGGTTGCACCCGCTGCCGAGGGGACCTCAAGTCTCGATCAGCCCACCACTCCACCGGGACTTGAGAACCGGGAACTGAGACCAGGTTCCGGCAGCATCCACGCCGCCGACGCCCTCTCCAGCCTGATCGACATGGGAGACGCCCCCAGTTGCCACGTCTGCGGCTCCATCATGGTGAGAAACGGTAGCTGCTACAAATGCATGAGCTGCGGCAGCACCAGCGGCTGCAGTTAAAGTTTGCTCGTGTGGTGACGGGCGTCTCGCCCGTCCAACCCATCCCAATTCGCGACAGCCGCCCTCGGTTGTCCAGCGGAGCGGAGCTCTCGCAGGAATTAAGGGAAGGGCATGGCTTCAGCCGTGCCGCAAGCTTGCCTGACTTAGATCGGCTTTAGCCGCTGAGGTAAGTAGCACCAAAGTGGTCTATGCAGAGTTAGTCAGAGTTTGTTAGAAATTGTTCGCCTGAGGGGGCCATGGGGAAACCTTTGGCCTTTTTGCTTTGGAGTATCGGAGGAGCTTTGGCCAAGGTGTCGATCGTTTTCGCAGCCCAAGTTGCCAAAAGGATCGCCTAAGAAGATCAATATGGTGCAGTCACTTGCGGAATCCGACCCTCATAAAACTCTTCATAGGTGTAGTTACGTTGAATCCCGTCCCTGAGAGAGACACTCAAGGCGGGACATGTCCAGAGTTACACTTCAGCCCGAGGCTCTATGGCACACAAGTTCCGATTTAGGATAGTGGATACAGTCGGTGTTGCAGACGCCGAATCAGATCACGTATTTCTCGATGAATGCTTTGTTGATACGGGACAGGTAGATCTGCTCCTGGACTGCGCGGACCATCGCCGCATAGTATTAGGTCGGACCGGAGCGGGCAAGACCGCCGTGCTAAACCAGTTGTTGGAGCAATCAGTAACGGCGATAGGTATTAGACCAGAGAGCCTTGCCCTCGCGTACATCTCGAACTCCACCATCCTCCAATTTGTACATGGCCTAGGCGTAAGCTTGGATATTTTCTTCAAGCTGCTTTGGCGTCATGTATTTACAGTGGAGATTATAAAAGCTCACTTTCATCTCGACAGCCCGAACGCCCAAGAGGGCAGCCTAGTGGAATGGCTACGCGGTGTATTTAGTGACAAGAAACGACAACACGAGAAGGCACTGGCCTACCTAGAGCAGTGGGGGAGCAAGTTTTGGGAACAGACAGATTATCGAATCTCGGAGTTAACTACCAAACTTGAGAGCGATCTAAAGGCCTCGATTACCGCCGAGATACCGGCGACAAAGATCAACTTTTCAGGAGGTGAGTCCCTAACCCAAGAGGAGAAAGCCAAAGTCGTAGAGCGTGCGAAATATGTCGTAAACCAAGTACAGATTCAAGAGCTGTCGTATGTGCTCGAATTGCTCGATTCAATATTGGAGGATCCGAAAAAAAAGTACTACATAGTGATCGATCGACTGGATGAGAACTGGGTCGAGGAAGGCGTGAGATATCTCTTGATCCGTGCACTCATCGAAACCGTCCGAGACTTCTGCAAGGTTCGGCACGCTAAAATCATAATCGCCCTACGATACGACCTTATCGACAGAGTGATACGCCTTTCACGAGGTCCTGGGTTCCAGGAAGAAAAATACGAATCGCTCTACTTAGACCTTAGCTGGACCGCAGATCAGTTAACGGAGTTACTTGACAAGAGGATTGATCGGATGGTTAGGCAGACGTACACAAAGCAATCCGTGTCCCATAAAGATCTACTTCCACGAACCGTCGACAAACAGTCCACCATAGATTACATCTTAGACCGAACTTTGATGCGGCCCAGAGACATGATTATTTTTTTTAACGCCTGTATCAGGCAGGCGCGCGACAACCCCACGGTTACGACTGCAATGCTGAAGGAAGCTGAGGGGGAGTATTCCCGACAACGACTTCGGTCATTGGCGGACGAGTGGGTCGCGGACTATCCCGAACTCCTGACCCTAGTCGATGTGCTAAAGAACCGGCCGGCACGGTTTATGGTGCAAGACATCACGGATGAGCAATGCGTGAGTCTCGCGATTCGTCTTCTAGACCGCAAGAAGTTAATAGACGAGGAGCTCGCCGCGGCGTTGAAAGATATTGAGAATGATCCAACGCAAACAACCGCATTTCGCAACTGGCTTGTAGTCTTCTTCTATCGCGTGAGTTTGGTTGGTCTCAAACTCGAGAGTTTTGAGGCTGTTACCTGGTCTGCAATGGGGCGCCGATCAGTCTCGGCTGCTGAGATAACACCGACTACGAAAATTGCTGTGCATCCATGCTTTTGGCGGAGCCTTGGGATAAATCCGACACCGAACAACTGACGATCCGGTTCAGGTCGTACTGCCGTAGAAGGTTTTGTTCTTGGATCTTGGTATAAAGGGCGGGATCGTCTTTTTCTCTAACGGACATGAAATTTAGTGCTGACTGCTGCCTTACGGCAGCAGTTTATGTGTTCGGACGCAAGCCTTAAACTATCCTTAGTGATGCGATCTTGCGAATCCTGTGGAGCATTCCCGAACGCGAAACTGATTCGTTGCTCGCGCAACTCCTCTTCAGTAACAGCGGTTGTCCTCGAAGCCTCCAAAATCTTGGCCAATTCCGGATCCGCCTCAATGGGACGAAAAAACTGTTGACGGTCTGCCATAACTACAGCCCCTTGAGGTGGGTAATCATACGCCTTCCCTTCGCCTATTATAGTGCTTTTGTTTCCACAGAATTGTCCCTTTGGGAACCTGCGAATGGAAAGCGCAAGTCCTTGTATCTCCAGTTCAGGTGATTTCGAGAGGGTAGCCGAGTGGGATTCCTCATCCTTATCCTCTCTCTGCAATGTACGTACATTTTTCATCACAAAACTCTCGTACCCACATCACAGACACCCTGCCTCACCCAATGAAACAATCACTCCAGATCGCAGCAGCGAAGCGTGTGCCTGGCCCGGTCAAGCGCCGAAATCAACAGCACTCGACCCGCTTCCCGCCCTTTCGGAGGCCCTCAAAACCCGGAAAACTCCCGTAAGTCCTTATTCCGGAATACTTTGATATAAGTCCTTTCGATTCAAAGACCAAAGCAAAAATTTCCCGCTAACCTCATGATTCCAGAAGACCAGGGGGGAGGGGGGTGGGAGTACTAACTGGTAAACATTTCTAAAACGGGAAAAATCCTACGATCCCGCATGAATCATGGGAGTCGCGTCCGTTGCGATGCAGATCCACGATCCATTTTTATAAATCCACGTATCAATAAAGCGTTCGCGATGCGTAACCGTCTTTCCGCCTTTGGATTCCTTCACCGCAAGAACTCCAATCGAAATCGCCGTTGTGCCAAAGACGCGAACGGTCAGAGATTCGGGAGCGACTTGCTCGTCATTTCCGGACGAGGCTTTCACGGTCGCAAGAAACTCCGACTTGGTTTTCAGCGATCCATCGTCTTCGACCAAGACAAGCGAGTTATCGAGAATCGCCGACAGAGCCTTGATGTCTCCGGATTTGTACGCCTGATTCCAAGCCTTCTCCAGCGCGAGAATCTGCGCGCGCACGGAAGCTTCATCCTCCTGCGCCGCGACACGCGGAATCAAAGCGACTATCACGACCGCGGCGCAAAGAACGACAAGAAAGATGGTTGCTGACAGGCCATTGCAGCGCATTGAGGTCGCCTCCCAAACGTGATCGCGTTCATCGGGAAACATAACAGATAACGCCCCAAACAGAGAGTCGCAGACTTGGTGCGCAAGCTGATCTAGCGTTGCGCGAATGTTCATCTGCCCCTTCATACGGTGTTAAGCTAGTTGCTCATGAGACTAGGAATCGATCGTCTTCGAGTGCATTTCTACGTTTGTGTTGTCTCGATATTTGGCTTCGCGACTCTCGCATCGCAAGTCAGCTCTGCGCAGCAGAAGGAAGTGGTCTGGAGCGCCGATGAGAAGCCGATCGCCGCGCAGATCCACGGATTGCGCGCTCTGCCCGATGATGTACGAGCATCCACGACCAAAGACGTCGCTCTGAAGATACGAAGTCTGCCAGCAACCGAGAACAAGCTTCGGCTCGCCGTGGGATTAGCCAACCTCTCCACCGAAGGCGATTTTGGACACGAGACTCTGCAGGAAGTCGCGACAACGTTGGCCGATGCCTTGCGCGAGCGTCCTGTTCCGTGGAAGGAAGTCAGGCCAGAATTAATTCCGAGCAACGATGCGAAAACTGGAAGCAGCAAAGCGACATTCATCAAGCGCGAGCCAGCAGATCCGTATGTCGAACTCGCGACCTTGGTCCGCTACGAGCATGTCGCGTCGCCGAGCGAGTTTAGTAATGACGATGGACAGTTTCACGCTGCGCTGGCGCAACTTGAGGAAGAAGATCGCCAGCGCGAGCATCCCCAATTCACGCTGAAAGATCTAGCGGGAAAGACTTGGACCTTTTCGGAGTTGCGCGGCAAAGTCGTTCTGGTAAACTTCTGGGCGACTTGGTGCCCGCCTTGCCGCAAAGAGATGCCCGATCTGGAAACGCTTTACCAGCGCTTCGAGTCCAAGGGATTTGTGGTGCTCGGAATCTCGGACGAAGAGGCCGCGAAAGTCG
>Ga0302140_10003602_pt1 | contig 19855 bp, 15 predicted proteins | sample I_Bog_E1_1_FD_202095 | JGI IMG/M metagenome (GOLD analysis project Ga0302140, IMG submission 202095) | Peat permafrost microbial communities from Stordalen Mire near Abisko, Sweden - I_Bog_E1_1 | ecosystem: Environmental > Terrestrial > Soil > Wetlands > Peat | place: Sweden: Abisko, Stordalen... | reverse complement strand
CTGCCGCCGCAGAATGAGGACGGCGTGGGTGGGATGCATCTTTACATGCCGTGGTGGCTGTACAAGGAACAGGCGGCGAATAAGATGCCGTTTGCGCGCGGCTATCACATTGAGTTGGGAGGCGGGCGCGGGATGCCGGGAGCAGGTGCGTTGGGCGGGTATCCGACGCGGTTCCTGGAGGGCGGCTACGGCGTTGAACTGAAGCAGAATTTGCGCAAGCTGTATGGCTGTGAAGTGCATTTCGCGGGACGCGGCGAGATGATTCCGAATGAGGACAGCTATTGCGAAATAGATCCGAATGTGGTGGATCAATGGGGTATTCCGGTGCTGCGCTTCCATTTCAAATGGAGCCAGGATGAGATTCTGCAAGCCAAGCATATGCAGGAAACGTTCCAGCAATTGATTGAGGCGATGGGCGGCGTGGTGACGAGCAAGGCGGGGCCGGACAAGAATTGGGGGATCGCGCGCGGCGGGGAGATTATTCACGAAGTGGGCGCGACGAAGATGGGGAGCGATCCGAAGACTTCGGTGTTGAATCAATATTGCCAGGCTTGGGACGTGAAGAATTTGTTCATTACCGACGCCGCGCCGTTTGTGAGCAATGCGGATAAGAATCCGACGTTGAGCATCACGGCGTTGGGATGGCGGACGTCGGATTATATTGCCGACCAAGTCAAGAAACTGAATGTGAAAGTATAGTTCGAGGAGCTGACTGTGGCGGACAAAAATCAAGCTGACAATGCGGGCGTTAGCCGGCGCGACATGTTTCAGATTTTAGGGGCGGCGCCTGTTGCCGCGGCGGCAGTTGGCGCGCATTCATCGCACATGCACATGGAGCCGACGGAAGCCGCTCCGAAAGGACCGTACAAGCGGCAGACATTTGACGATCACCAGTGGGAGACGGTGACTGTGCTGAGCGATTTGATTATTCCGGCCGATGAGCGCAGCGTGAGCGCGTCGAAGGCGGGAGTGCCGGAGTTTATTGACGATTGGATTGCGTTCCGTACGCAGGAAGATGGGAACATGAACCTGCGGGCCGAGATTTTCGGCGGGTTGATGTGGCTGGATCGCGAGTCACAACAATTGTTTGGGAAAAATTTCGCGAGGGCCTCGGAGGAGCAGCAGAAGCAATTGCTGGATCGCGTGGCGTATCCGCTGAAGGCCGCGAAGGACGATTCGCCCTGGGTGGCGTTCTTCACGCAATTCCGGAGCTTGACAGTAGGCGGGTTTTTCTCGAGTAAGGCGGGCGTGGCCGATTTGCCGTATTTGGGGAATCGCGCGGTGGCGGAGTGGAAGGGCTGCGACCCGAAAGTTTGGGCGATTATTGAAGAGCGGATGAAGAACGGGTATAAGGGAGTTTTGGAAGCGAAGCCTTGGACCGCTTAAGGGCGCGTTAGCCAGCGAATGGATTGGTGATTTTGACGCCTGCTATCACTTGATTGTTGTTCAAGTCCTCGGTCCACAAGACGGAACATTTGGCCATGTGAGCAGCTGAAATGATGAGCCCGTCCCAAAAAGAAATTTGGTTCAGTACGTGCAGGTCGATCGCTTGTTCGATGTGAGAAGGGGTGATCGTTACCAACTCTGTCCAAGTCAGCGATTTAATGAATTGTTTCGCCCAGAGCGGCGCGACGGCACATTTCGTCACGGCGGTCACGAAGAGTTCCTGGCAAACCTGGGTTGAAATTACGAACGCGTGGTTCGTGCGGAGTAGTGCGCGAGCTTTATTCTGTTTTGCAGGATTTCGGGTATCCAGCGTGTAGACGAGGATATTGGTGTCCAAAAAAACCCTCATCTGAGCCGGCGATCATAGAGGTCTTCGCGTCGCCAGACGCCTTGACTGGGCTGAGGCTTGGCTTCGTCCATAAGCCGGAACGTTTCATCGGGACCATTGGAATCGGCGGGGTTGACTGCATCCTGCAGCAGTTTGCGGATCAGGCTGTTCAGGGTGAGGTCTCGGGCACTAGCGTACTCGCGCGCCTGTTCGATGAGCCGTTCGTCCAGGGCAAGCGTGAGGTTTCTGGGCACGATTTAAGTGTAGCACGTACACGTATCATGTGTGAATTTTGGGAGATAAGTGTAACGGGGTGAACGTCCCCGTATTAGGAGCGTTTGAGGGCGCGGCCGGGTTTGGCGGCGGTGTGGCGGCCGTAGTGGAGAACTTCGACGCCGTTGACGAAGACTTCGGAGACGCCGGTGGCGAGTTGGCGGGGTTTTTCGAAGGTGGCTTCGTCCTGGATGGTGGCGGGTTCGAAGACGGTGACGTCGGCAAAGTAGCCGGGTTTGAGGAGACCGCGGCGGTCTAGGCCAAGGTTGGAAGCGGGCAGCGAGGTCATCTTGCGGACGGCGTCGGCGACAGTCAGTAGCTTTTCGACGCGGACGTAGCGGGCGTAGACGCGGGCGAAGTTGCCGAATGTCCGAGGATGAGTGCTCGATTTGAGAAAGACGCCGTCAATGCCCTCGGGGTCGGAGTCGGAGGCGAAACTGACCCAGGGGAGGACGATCTGTTTGCGGATGTTGTCTTCACTCATCAGGAAGTAGACAGTTTCGACGCGAGAGTCGTCCTCGATCACGAGGTCCATAGCGGTGTCTTCGGGAGAAGTGTGCCGTAGGCGTGCCACTTCTCCGAGAGTTTTGCCGGTGAGTGGCTTGAGCTTGTCACTCTTGAAACCGACTAAGAGAATTTTGTCGGGAGACGCGGCGGCGGCGAAGAGATTGTCATAAGTGGCGCTGCTTTGCATCTCGGCTTTGACGCGTTGGCGGATGGCTGGGTCTTGCAGGCGTTTGCGCCATTCTTCGAGACCTCCGGCTTGGACCCAAGGCGGCATGGAGGCGTCGAGTCCAGTGGCGCCGGCGGGATAGGTGTACATGTCGGCGGTGATTTTGAGGCCTGAGGCGCGCGCGGCCTCGATTTGTTGAATGATCGCGGGTTCGTTGGGCCAGTTCCTGACGCCGGCCACTTTCAGATGGTAGATTTCGGCGGGGATATTGGCGGTGCGCGCGATGGTGAGGAGTTCGTCGATGGCCTCCTTCTCGTGGTCTCCTTCGTTGCGCATGTGGGAAATGTAGATGCCTTTGTACTGAGCGGCGACCTTCGCGAGGGCGATGAGCTCATCGGTCTTGGCGTAGTTACCAGGGGCGTAGATCAGAGCCGAGGCGACTCCGAGAGCGCCGTCCTGCATGGCTTGGGCGGTGAGTGCGCGCATCTGATCGAGCTCGGCCCCCGTGGGGGCGCGATTGGCGCGTCCGAGGACATAGACACGCGGCGTGGCGGCGCCTATAAAGGAGGCTACGTTGGGAGAAATGCCGTGTTTGACCAGTGTGTCGAGGCCTTCGGCCAGAGTGTGCCAAGTGATAGGGTATTTGATATCGGCTTGCATCTTCTGCTCCTCTTCGCGCATGGCGTCATTGAGCGGGCCCATGGATTCGCCTTCGCCGAAGATTTCGAGAGTGACACCTTGATATAGGTCACTCAGACCGCGGCCGTCGGCAAAGAGACCCGTTTCGCTCGACATCATGTTGATGAAGCCAGGGGCGATGACTTGGCCATTTACATCGATGTTGAGGCGGCCGAGATCTTTAGAGACATCCCCAACCTTGGCGATGGTGTCGCCGTTGATGGCGAGGCCTCCGAGGGTGCAAGGGGAACCGGAGCCATCGCAGATGAGGCCGTTGTGGAGGACGACGTCGAAATTAGGCTGGCGGTGGGGAGTGCAGGAAACGAGAGCCAAAGCGGTGAGGCAGAGCAGGAACGAGCGATGCATCACATTAGGTTACACTGACGCCATGCGCCGTTTTCTAGTGTTCCTGATTCCGCTGATTTGTGGTTTGGCGGCAGATTCGAAACCCAAAGAAGTAGATATGGAATGGGCTGTGAAGATTCCATTGCGCGACGGCGTGCATTTGAATGCCACTATCTACCGGCCGCACGAACAGAAAGACCCGTTGCCGGTGATTTTTACGCTGACTCCTTATATAGGCGATAGCTATGTGGACCGCGCGACCTATTTCAGCAAGAACGGCTATGTTTACGCGTTGGTGGACGTCCGGGGCCGGGGGAATTCGGAGGGCAAGTTTGAGCCCTTTGCGAATGAGGGGCGCGATGGCTATGACGTGGTGGAGTGGCTGGCGAAGCAGCCGTGGAGTAACGGAAAAGTGGCGATGTGGGGAGGGTCGTACGCCGGCTTCGATCAGTGGGCCACGGCGAAAGAGTTTCCGCCGCACTTGACGACGATTGTGCCGGCGGCCGCGGCGCACGCGGGCGTGGACTTTCCTTTCGCCGGTAATGTGTTCAGCAGCTACGACATGCAGTGGCTGACCTTCACGAGCGGCGTGACGGGGAACACCAACACCTTTGGCGACTCAACGTTCTGGACGGATAAATTCACGGAGCTCTACATGAAGCACGCGCCTTATGAGACTCTCGATCAGGTGGTGGGCAATACGACGACGGTGTTTCGAAAATGGCTGGAGCATCCCACGCCTGACGCGTATTGGAATGCCATGGCTCCGAGTCCCGAGGATTATAGGAAAATCGACCTCCCGATTTTGACGATCACGGGAGATTACGATGGCGACCAAGCGGGAGCGATGACCTACTATATGCGCCACATGCAGTATGGAGCGCCGGATGCGAGGGCGAAGCACTATTTGATCATCGGGCCTTGGGATCATGCGGGAACACGAACTCCCAAAAAGGAGGTGGGCGGACTGACTTTCGGAGATGCGAGTGTTCTGGATCTGAGCGAGCTTCACAAAGAGTGGTACGACTGGACGATGAAGAGCGGACCGAAGCCGCAGTTCTTGAAGGATCATGTTGCTTATTACGTGCCGGGCGCGGAGGAGTGGAAGTATGCGGCCAGTTTGGGAGTAATTACGCCGCTGAAGCGGAGGTTGTTTTTACATTCGGCGGGCGATGGCGCCAAGGACGTCTTTGCAGCGGGGCAACTGGCCGAGACGAAGCCAGCGGAGGAGAAGCCGGATCATTTTGTTTACGACCCTTTGGACGCGCGACCGGGGGTGTTGGAACAGAAAGAAGTGCCGGCGTATTTGACCGATCAGACGCACGCGATGAATCTGTTTGGAGACGGACTCGTTTACCATAGTGAATCACTCGATGCGGACACGGAGATTACGGGCTATATCAAGCTGGTGGCGTGGATGGCGATGGATGTGCCAGACACCGACTTCGTGGCGGAGTTGGATGAAATCAAATCCGATGGAACGAGCGTGGAGTTGACGTCGGACATTTTGCGGGCGCGGTATCGCGACTCACTGACAGAGGAGAGGCTGGTGAAGGCTGGGGAGATTACCAGGTATGAGTTCGGAGGTTTCACCTTTTTCTCGCGGAAGTTGAGTAAAGGAAGCCGATTGCGGTTGTTTTTAGTTTGTCCGAACTCGATTCAGGTGGAGAAAAATTACAACGGCGGTGGAGTAGTGGCGAAGGAATCGGGGAAGGATGCGCGCACGGCACACATAACGCTCTATCACGATAGCGGGCATGAAAGTTTCCTGGAAATTCCGATTGTGCCTTGGATTGTGCCTTGAGTGTCTTTCTAATCCCTTGCTTGGTTCGTGCCGATGACTATACAGAGCCATGCGCAAGATTTGGGAACACTACTTCGAAAAGGGCGGAATAGAGCGGCGGATCCTTTCGCGTGGGATTGCCTTAGCGGTCATGCCGCTTTTGTTGATGGTGATAGTGACACTGATTGTGCAGCAAGTTGCGAACTCGGTGGCGGTGGCTGGAAGTTTCAAATTGGCTACGCAGGATCTGAATCATACCGTTGAGGGGTTGTTGGGCGCGAGCGAGTCGAACCAGGAAAACATCGCGAAGGCGTTAAGCGGGGCTAAAGTATTTTTGGACCGGGCGGGGCGGATCGAGTTCGATGAGTCGAAGCAAATCAACTGGAAGGCGAAAAATCAGTTTAGTGAAGAGGTACTGGAGGTAAGTCTGCCCACGATGATGGCGGGTAGCACGCGTTTTACTCCGGTAAGCGACTTTTCGCAAGAAGCGCCGGTAGTAGATGAGGTGGAGCAGCTCTTCAAGATGACCGCGACGGTGTTTCAACGGATGGACGAACGCGGCGACATGCTGCGGATTGCGACGACTGTGAAGAAGAAGTCAGGGGAGCGGGCGATTGGAACGTTCATTCCGGCCGTAGGGGCGGACGGCAAAGCGAATCCGGTGCTAGCGGCAGTGCTGCAGGGTAAGACTTATCTGGGACGGGCCTTTGTGGTGAATGCCTGGTTCATCGCGGCGTATCAGCCGATTCGCGCCGCTTCTGGGAAGGATGGTCCGGGGAAGATTGTCGGGATGATTTACACCGGACTGCCCGAGGTGGAATTGCGGGATCAGTTGGGGCGTTTCAGTGCGCGGGTGAGCGGAGCGGGAAAGACGGACGTTTTTGTTCTGCACACGGCTGGGCCGGCGAAAGGGCTGTTTGTGTTATCGAACGACAAGGCACTCGAAGGTCACAATTCGTGGGATGCGAAAGACGCGCAAGGGAAGCTGTTTGTGCGGTACATCTGCCAGAAGGCGCTACTGGCCAAGCCGGGAGAGATTTCTGAGGCAACCTATTGGGCCATGGGGATTGAAGGGCAAGCAGCGCGCAAGATGATCGTGCGCTTCACATATTATCCAGCGTGGGATTGGGTCATTGGTGTGCAGCAACCGGAAGAGGAATTCCTGTCGACGCCGAATCGGATTCGCACGATTTTTCGGGTGACGGATTGGCTACTGCCCTTGCTGTGTATCGCCGCAGCGGTGGCTGCCAGTATGGTGTGGCATAAATTTGTCGGGAAGCTATCGGGCCGGATCGCGGCAGTGATCGGCAAGTTGAAGCAGAGCGCACGGCAACTGGATACGGCGGCTGATGCGATCGGCGAGCGTTCCGGCAGCGTCGCCGCTTCGGCAAGCGAGTTGATGCGCGCTACCCAATCGCAAGCAGCGGCGTCGGAGGAAACCAGCGTGGCAACAGGTTCGGTAACGGAGACCGCCAAAGTAAATTACCAAACCGCGGAATCGATGCGCACGCTCTCGGCGGGAACGGAAACGATTCTGAAGCAAGCAGTCGCCACGCTGGGAGACGTGGATTCGGCCATGCAATCGATTAGCAGTACGAGCGGCAATGTGTTGGGAATAGCAGATTCGATCAACGAAATCAGCTTCGCGACCAATATCGTTTCACTGAACGCGTCGATTGAAGCGGCACGGGCGGGTGAAGCTGGGGTGACGTTTGCTTACATCGCGGGCGAAGTGCGCTCGCTGGCGAAGAAATGTGCGGGCGCGGCCGATGAAACGAAGAAGATTGTCAGCCAGTCTCGGACGGAGATGGAACGGGGAAGCCAGTTGGTGGGGCGGCTGGTGAATGCGCTTCATCCAATCGGGAAGAGCTCGGATCAGATACGCGATTTGGCGACGGAGGTCTCGGCCACTTCGAAACAGCAGGCGGAGAGCTTGCGGCAAGTGCTGGAAGCGGTAGAGCAGATACAAAGGGCCAGCGAAAGCTCGGCGCAGGCCGCCCGCAAGGGGGCCGACGATGCGGAGGAACTGCAATCGCAGGTTACGTCATTGGTTCGCTCGGTGTCGGAAATCGAGCAAGCCATCGAGATTCTGAATAACGAATTTGCGTTGAGTGGGAAAGCAGCCTCGTGACGTTACGTCACCCCAATATGCGACTATTTTGACTTGGATTCCGTAGCGAAAACGATTGCCGCTTGCCTCGCCACTGGCGCGTTTGCTGTGCTGCTGGGTGCTGCGCCGCCCCCGCAGGGCAGACAGGACGTACCGAACGGCCAATACGCCGGCCCGGAGGTTTGCGCGCCGTGTCACCGGGCGATTTACGATACTCAAGGCAAGACCGCGATGGCCAACACCTGGCACGGGCTAGATCGTGAACTCGCGCCTCTCACGTTCGACGAAAAAGCGGCTGGGCAAAAGGGCGGCGCTCTGCATTACGAAGTCCGCCGGGTGAATGGAAAACTTGAATTCTCGGTTGCGAAAGATGGGAAGGCCACGCAGCGGTATCCCGTCGAAGCAATGGTGGGGGGCAAGCGTCACGGCAATAGTTTTCTGTTGAGGGTTGCTGAAGTGGATGGGATCACTCTCGAACGCCCCGCGCTGATTGAGGCCCGCTACGTCGTTTCGCGGCTGGGGCCGCTGATTTTATCGCCGGGTTTTCCGAAGGAGACGCCGTCGAATCACGAAGATGAACTGGGAAGAATTTTGAGCCCAACGTTCGAACGCCGCTGCCTGACCTGCCATGGAGAGCCGCTTACGCTGGGCGCAGGCGATCACGGCGGAGTGCGCTGCGAAAGCTGTCACGGTCCCGCCGCGGCGCATGTGAATGCAGTGGGGCGTGGAGACAGCAGTTCGGCGGCCCGGCCGCAACATCTGGACGCCGCGAACGATATGGAGGTCTGCGCGCAATGCCATAGCGGCCTCAGCACGTCCGACCACCCCGATCCTATGCCCGAAGACACTATTGTCGCGCGGCAGGTTCCGGGCCTGCGGAAATCGGAATGTTTCATCCAAAGCGGCGGGAGGCTCGGCTGTACGTCTTGCCACAATCCGCATGAGGATTCGGTGTCTATTACAAAAACCTCCGTGAACGTGTGCCTGAGTTGTCACTCATTATCCGTGGCGCAACATGCCGCCATCTGCCCGGTCGACCGGAAACAAGGCTGCACGGGATGCCATATGCCGGACTTCGATTCTTATACCTTTCGGCTCACGGAACATTGGATTAGAGTGCATCCCGATCCCTCACGAAAGCCAGCACCGCCCGATGCGGCACTGCGTTCGCAGGTTATTCCCAAGCGCGAATTCCTGCGGCTGATCGCGGTTGACGATGCTGGAAAGATGAAGAACGTCACCGATCGCCTGGCGCTTGGCGAGCCGTTCAGCGCCGTGGCGCGCGCCCTATCAATGGATGCGTCCGCGCCAGGCGGCGGCTACCTCGGCGACATGGAACTGGCTGAAATGGACCCCAAGCTGGCCGCTGCCGCCGGGCGCTTGCAGCACGGAGAAACAAGCAGCGTGGTTGAGGTGGGGAATAACTTCATGCTGCTGGAACGTCAGCCTCGGGATTTCAGATGGGAAGCAAACCGGCTTTACCACGAGGCATCCGACTTGAAAGATCAGGGCAATCTAGCCGGGGCAGTAGCAAAAAATCAGCAAGCGCTTGCCGTCTATCCGTATTTCTTGAGGAGCCTGGTGTTGATGGCTAACATGCTGGGTCAAGCGGACAAAGCCGGACGAGCGATTCAGGTTCTGCAATTTGCCGTTCAGTCGTATCCAACGGACGCCTCCAGCCAGTTCGATCTGGCTATGGCCCTAGTCAATCAGCCAGCCGCGCAGATTCAAGCCTTGCGGCACACCATCGAACTTGATCCCGATCTGGTGGCTGCCTATCAGAGCTTGGGTGCGGCCCTCTATACCTCCGGGCAGGCGAAGGATGCGATTGAAACGTTTCGCCGCGGTCTCGAGATCGATCCGCTTTCCGCAGTCCTCTATTACGATCTGGGGCTAGCACTGAAGGAGCAGGGCGATAGCGATGGCGCCAAGCGGGCGCTGGAGCTGGCTGGCCGGCTCGACGCTGAGATCGCGGCGCGCAATTTACCTAACCGATGAGGTTGGGAATGCGCTTGTGATATAAATAAGGTACCTGCGAGCTAGCGGATTTCCGCTAGGCCTAAAGGTTGAAGTTTGAATCATCACAAGGTTAGTTTCTTAAAAAATAGGGGTAAAAATGAAAATGAGGAAAATCCTCCAAGATAGGCTGGCATGCACACGTTTGCAGTGGCTCACGCATAGCGCTCTTATCGCTGTAGCCATTCTCGCGATTGTACTTTCGCAGCCGAGCAAGCTGAACGCGCAGGCTCTTGCCAGCATCACGGGCACGGTCACGGATAGTTCGGGTGCAGTGATTGCCAACGCAAACATCACCGTCACGAACGACGCGACGAACGTAAAGAAGACCACTGTCAGCAGTTCTGCCGGTTCCTACACGGTGACTGACTTGCTTCCCGGCATCTACACCGTAAGGGTGGAAGTAGCGGGCTTCGAAGCTTCCGTGCACAACGGTGTCGGTGTCGAAACGGCCCACGCGGCCACGGTCGACGCGGTACTGCAACCAGGAAACACCGCGACAACGGTCGAGGTGAAAGAGAACGAGATTGCGTTGGATACCACGCAGCCCGATCTCAATACGACGATTGAAAACAAAGTCGTGCAGGAGTTGCCGCTTGAGATAGGCGGCGGACGCGGCCGGCAGATTGACGCTTTTGTCTTTCTGGCGCCCGGCGTAACAGGCGGTACATTCAGCAAGCGCATCAATGGCGGCGTGGATTTCGAGAGCGAAGTAGTGTTCAACGGCGTGCCGATGGCGCAGTCGGAAACGCAAGGGTTCCAGACGATTTGGAATCCGCCCTTCGAACTGGTGAACGAATTCAACGTGCTGCGCTCCTCGTTTGGCGCACAGTATGGTTTGGCGCAGGGCGCGATTACGTATCACACGGCATCGGGCACGAATGAGATCCATGGCGATGGCTTTGAAATCATCCGCAACAACTTTTTCGACGCCAAAGGCGCCTACAACCCGACGGTGCCTATCGACAAAGAAAACAACTATGGATTTACCGTTGGCGGGCCGGTTATTCTTCCGAAACTTTACAACGGCAAGAACAAAACGTTCTTCCACTTGTCGATGGAATGGTATCGCTTGAATCAGACGCCAAGCAATTTCTTTTCCTTGCCAACGGCGGCGGAAAAGGCCGGCGATTTTAGCGGACTTGTCGATAGCAGCGGAAAGCAGATCCCGATCTTTAACCCGGTAGGGAGCGGCTGCAACGCTAACGGTAATACGCCCGGAACACAGTTTCGAGGCAACGTTATTCCGGCCGTGTGTTTCAGTGCCCAGTCAGCCGCCCTTTTGCAGTACCTGCCGAATCCCAGTCTGAGCGGCTTTCAGAACAACCAGCAGAATCTTGAGGGCGTTTTGCCAACCCGCCAGAATCCGTGGGGATTCACCATTGACCACAACATTAGCGACAAGCAATCCATTCACTGGGCCATGTGGCGCGACAAGCAGACTTCGTATGGCGACAATGCCGGCACGAACCTCGCGTTTTCAGATCCGCTGGCGGATAAGACCTACTACCCGGATTTGGGCACGGTTTTCATCGCCAACTACTCGTACGCTCTCACTCCTCACCTAGTGATGACAGCGGGCGCGAGCTGGTTGGGTGAACTGAACTTCCAGCTACCCGAGCGCAGCGGAACCCAGCCGATTCTTTCGGCAGCGCCTGGATCGCCGGTGGTTTCGGGGATCAACTTCAGCGGTAATCTGTCTCCTGGGAATTTTGGCACTTCAAACACCGATTCTGTTAACCGGAAGCTGGGTATCGTGGCTGAAAACAATTACCTGTGGATTCACGGCAAGAATACGTTCAACATCGGATTTGAATACCGCCGGACATATCAGGACGATAACGAGTGTCAGCAGTGCGGCGGCAACTTTAACTTCAGCAACAATACAACAGCTGACCCAACCAACCTGTCAAACACGGGCAATTCCTTCGCCAGCTTTCTCTTGGGTCAGGTGGACAGCGCGGACCGGATTGGCACCATCGAAGAACGCCTGCGCAACCGGGATTACTCGATGTACATTCAGGACGATATCAAATGGAGTCCGAAGCTGACATTCAACCTTGGCCTACGTTGGGATATCATGCAGCCGTTCACGGCGGTGGGCAATTACATTGTCTACTTCAATTCGAAAATACCGAATCCGAACGCCGATGGCCTACTTGGAGCGGCGACGAAGTTCGGCAATTGCGCTGGATGCGCCGGAGTGGACCGCGCCGCGATCAAGTGGGATCACATCGCGCCGCGCGGCGACTTCTCGTACCAGTTGAACAACAAAACCGTGCTGCAAGGCGGCATGTCGCTCAATTTCCTGGATGGTGGCGCCTACGAATACGGAACCAGCAAAGTGGCCGTGAACTACGGCAACTTGCTGGACGGTTCGGCTACGGTAAAGAGTTCCGGCACCACTGCGGCGGCGTTTGGTTCGTGGGACAGCAACTCACTGCCGTTACCAGCGCCCACACCCTTTAATTCCGGGCTTGGGGTGGCATCGCAAATTGACGCCTTCAATCCTTCAAAGGATGGCTTGGCGCCGTACGATGTGGTTTGGAATATCGGCGTTCAACGTGAGTTGCCTGGCCAGATGTTCCTCAGCGCCAGTTATACCGGTAATCGCGGCAACCGCTTGCCATCTCAGTTGAACCCGATCAACCAGTTGCCCGTACAATATCTGTCGCTCGGGTCTCTTTTGGGTGAGCAGGTCAATTCGCCGGCAGCGATCGCCGCGGGAATCAAGGTTCCCTATTCAAACTTCATCAGTCAATACAACGCTAACGGTGCGACCGGCGCTACTGTCTTTCAGGCACTGCTCCCCTATCCCCAATTCGCCGGCATCTTCGACAACTTCGACGATAACGGATCGGCGTTGTACAACGCCATGCAGATCCAGGTGGAGAAGCGTTATTCCAGTGGACTTAGCTTCCTGGTTTCCTACAACCTGTCGCATATGATGTCGAACACCAGTTCAGGATTCACGTCCTTTACGAGCGGTTCGATCAACAAGAACAATCAGAAGTCGGAATGGTCGGTTGATAATAACGACCAGCCGCAAATTCTGAATATCGCCGCGACTTACGAATTGCCTTTCGGCAAGGGACGGAAATATATGAGCAACAGCAACAAGGCTGTCGACGCCGTCTTAGGCGGCTGGCAGATCAGTCCGCTATTGACTTACGCGAGCGGTACGCCGTTGCAGGTCGGCGCTCCAGGAAGTCCGCTGGGCAATGGCAACCGCGCGAATGTGATTGCCGGTGTAAAGGAGCAGTTTTCCTATAACAATGTTTACAAAGGTCTGCCGGTGTTGAATGCCGCAGCATTCAGCGCCCCCGGCGTTTGGGTACTGGGGAATGAGCCCCGCTATTTAGGGAGCATTCGCAATCCGTTCCAAGCCAACGAGAACATAGCGCTGGCGAAATACTTTCCAATCGGTGAAAAAGTAAAGCTGAAGCTGGAAATTGAATATTTCAACGCGCTAAACCGGGTTGTTTTCGGCGGCCCGGATACCACAATCACGGATACCAACTTCGGCAGGGTTATCAACAGCCAGGCCAATACGCAAAGGCAGGGCCAGGCGCACCTTGAAGTCAGGTTCTGAGTTAAGCTAAGTTGTAATTCGCAAAAAGTGCTTCGGGGACGGCGAGTTTGCCGTCCCCGAAGTTTTTTGGTTTATGCTAATCGCTTTCTCGTTCGCGCTCCTCCTGCAGACGCTTTCCGCGTCCGAAAATTCCCTGACTGCATCCCGTTCTCTGCTTGATCTCGGCAAATTCCACGAAGCCGAAGCAGCTGCCAGGGTTTATCTGCAAGCCCATCCGCAATCGGGCGAAGGGCACTTTCTGTTGGGCTATGTGCTGTTCAAGCGCCAGAGTGCGGCGGCATCGCTGGCGGAATATACCGAAGGGGCGAAATACCAAAAGCCGAACGCGGCGGATTTGGAAGTGGTGGCGAGCGATTATGTGCTCTTGAAAGATTATCCCGATGCGGACAAATGGTTCAGCAAGGCGGTGGAGTGGAATCCGCAGGATGAGTTGGGTTGGTATTACCTAGGGCGGACAAAGTATAACGAGAACCGCTTTGATGAGGCAGTGAGCGCGTTTCAGAAGTGCCTGGCATTGAAGCCGAAAGATGTGAAGGCGGAGGATAATTTGGGGCTGTCGTATGAAGGGTTAAACCAGATCGAAGAGGCGCAGGCGGCTTACCGGACGGCGATTGCCTGGCAGTCAGATGCGCCGGTGAAAGATGCGGGGCCTTATTTGAATTTGGGGAGTTTGCTGGTGGATAACGGGAAGGCGACTGAGGCGCTGGCTGATTTGCGGGAGGCGGTCGCGCTTGCGCCGGAGGATTTTCGCATGCACCGTGCGCTCGGGAAAGCTTACGCGCACTTGAATGAGCCAGGGCAAGCGCTCGCGGAGTTGGAGAAGGCGGTCGCGCTTGCGCCGGGCGATGCGCCGGTACACTTTATGCTGGCGCAAGTGTACCGGAAGCTGGGGATGAGCGATAAGGCGAAGGCTGAGAGTGAAACTTATAGCAAGTTGACGGGCGCGGGGTCGGCACCCGAGAAGTAGCTATTTCCAACTGGGGTTTCTCAAATTGTCGCCGGAGACGAAGCCGTTTGAGTCGTAGGTGAAATTGGGGTTATTGCTGATCCAGACCGTGCGCGGTTGATCGCCGCCGCAAATCTGGGAGGCGGTCAGCAACGTGTAGTCCTTGCTGCCGAGCTTGAATTCCAGACGTCCCCAACTCGCTTTTCCTGCGATTGCTCCAGGGAAAGGTTGCAGCGCGAATTTGAGCAGGCCGACCCCGGAAACGTAGAGCACGGCGGCCCGATCCGGGCCATCTTGGATGGTATTGGCCCCTTTCTCGTTCGTGAGGACTTTGTCGCCGCTGATGAGGACAGGGCTGCTAAGAATGATCTCATTCGGCCCGGGATCGAGCGGGATACCCATCTCCATGAACCTCGGCTTGTGGTCGACGATCATGCCTTGCAAGACGAGTGTGCCGCCGCCTTCCACAGGAATTTCAAGCGACTGGCCAGGGTAATAAGTGAAGACGCGGCTGCCGATGTCTTTGAGGTCGGCGCTGAGGGGTAAATCATTGGCGTTCGCTTTTTGGTAGAGGCGTGAGCGAATGGCAAGCTGCACATGGTCGGATTCAACCGCGGAAACCAAAACGCGCGTTCCAACGAAGGTATTTGGCGCATATCCGGCCGCCGTCTTTTGGTCATACCCGGCTTGAGCGACCCGCGGGAAACCGGGCGCGGTGCTGCTCTTTTCCGTCAGCGTGAACTTAAACCAAAGTGGATTGCTCTGCCGCGCGTGCAGTTGCACCAAGCCAACGGTCATAACGATGAACAAAGCTGCGGCGGCGGCAAGGGCGAATTTTGGGATGCTCATTTTACCCGCAAGATCGAAGAACTTTGATCGTCGCGGCCGGATTTGAGGGACCGGAGCGCTTGCGGTCAGAGAAGCAATGAGCCGCAGTTCGGTGCCGATGTGCGAATAGTCGCGCAGACGCGCTCGGCAATTTGGGCACGTGTTCACGTGTTGGGCAAATTCTGTTGGAACGGGCTCGCCGTCATAAAGAGCTGAGAGCAATTCGTCTGGATTGTCACAAATATTCATAAGTTCTCCTTGCTGGTGGTTTGGTTAGTGGCCTGCCAGACGTGCCGAAGCTGTTCGCGCGCGCTGAATAGTCGGGATTTGACCGTCCCTACCGGCAGCCCTAAGATGGCGGCTAATTCGTCGTAAGAGTAGCCCTCTACCTCCCTTAGCCACAAGACGTTGCGCAGATCGGGGCTGAGTTGCTGCAAGGCGTCGCTCAGCAGGAGCGCAGAGCCGGTATGCGGCGAGACGGCCTCGGGTGCGGGATGGTCCGATTTTTCCTGCTTGCGCCACCAATCGGCGGCTTTTTTGCGCGCAATACCGAACAAATAGGCGCGCAGGCTGGAACGGGCGGGGTCGAAAGCGTTGGGACTTTGCCAGAACTGGAGGAAGGTGTCCTGGGCGACGTCTTCGACGACGGCAGAATCTCCCAAATAAATCCGCAAGAAATTGCGCACCGGAACGAAATGAGAATTGTAGAGCGATTCAAAGGCAATAGCCTGATCTTCCGGCATTCGGCTTCCTGTTAGTGTATTCGCTCGCCAAGGGGAAAAAGTTCGCGCAGTTTCGGATTTTTCCCGAAGCAAATGAGCGGAGAGTATGGTGCGCCGCGGCGCACATGACCTATAGAAGCCAGCCTATGTTGCGGATCAACGACGCGATTCGGATCGCAGCCCTGATACCAGTTTTGACTCTGCCGGTGTCGTTCGCCGACCAGCGAACGGCCAATTGGGCGGGAGATTTTCCACCTTGCAACCAGCGGTTCGAGCTTTTGAAGCGCGACCCAATGAGCCTGGGAGTGAAGATTTCGACCTCAAACCCCGCGCTGGCGCAGGAATTCCGGCAGGCCATGGATTTCTGGTCGCGCGTGCTGGATATGAGCTGGCACGAGGACGAATCGAATTCGTGCGCGATCGAGTTGGTGGACGGTACGCCGGCGATTTTGAAGAGCAGCATTGTGGCGCGGTCGCAGTTTACGGAGTGGGATAATTTCCAAGGGTGGATCGCGTTTAACCCGAAAGCGCCGCTGACCAATAGCGAGCTTTACCTGACGGCAGTGCACGAGATTGGGCATATGTTCGGGCTGAAACATAACCCGAGCGTGCATTCGGTGATGTACTATCTGGATCTGGAAGGCAGCGAAGTGCTGGACGAGACCGATTTGATGACGTTGGCGAGCCGGCACAAGATGCGGGTGGCGTCGTTGAGCGAACCGATTACGGTAAGGTGATAATGGCAAGGCACGCTCTACAATCGAAGAGACGTGCCATTTCCACCTGTTGACGAACAACTGAAATATCTGAAGAAAGGCTTGGCTGAGCTGATTCGCGAGGAAGATCTGCGTGAACGCCTCGCCATTTCGCGGAAAGACAATCGACCGCTGCGCATCAAGGCGGGCTTTGATCCTACCGCGCCCGATCTGCATTTAGGGCACACCGTCCTGCTGCGCAAGATGAAGCACTTCCAGGATCTGGGCCATACCGTCATCTTTCTGATCGGCGATATGACGGGGTTGATCGGCGATCCTACGGGGCGCAATATCACGCGGCCGCCGATGACACGCGAAGAGATCAACAAAAATGCCGAAACCTATAAGACGCAGGTTTTCAAAATTCTGGACCCGGTGAAGACAGAAGTGCGCTTCAATAGCGAATGGCTGCAGCCGCTGAGTTTTGAAAACGTCATTACCCTGTGCTCGAAATATACCTTGGCGCGGCTGTTGGAGCGCGACGATTTCACCAAGCGCTTCAGGGAAGGCATTCCGATTTTGATGCACGAAATGCTGTATTCGCTGTCGCAAGCCTACGATTCGGTGATGCTCAAGTGCGACGTAGAGATGGGCGGGACGGACCAGACATTTAACCTGCTGGTGGGGCGCGAGATTCAGAAGGACTATGGGCAGAAGCCACAGATTGTGGCGACGGTGCCGATTCTGGAGGGCCTCGACGGCGTGGAGAAGATGTCGAAATCGAAGCAGAACTACATCGGCATCACGGAAGCGCCGAAGGTGATGTTCCGCAAGACGATGCAGATCAGCGATGAGCTGATGTATCGCTATTACGAGCTGTTGACGGATATGCAGCTGGACGAGATTGGGCAGTTGAAGGCGAGCGTGGCGGCGGGCGAGCGCGATCCGATGCAGCTGAAGATGCAATTGGGACGGCGGATTGTAGCGGATTTCCACTCTTCGGCGGAGGCCGATGGTGCGCTCGAGGCGTTCGACCGCGAAGTAAGGCACGGCATGGAGCCGGCAGATACCGAGACGGTGGATCTGCCGGCGGCGGCCGTGAGCGAAAAAGGAATTCGCGTGGCGAAGTTGGTGGCGCTGATCGGGCTGGCCGACAGCGCCACGGATGCCGAGCGCAAATTGAAAGCGGGAGCGGTTGAGATTAACGGCGAGATTCATAAGGATCTGCTGTTGTCTGGCGTCAGCGGCACGCTGGTGGTGCGGCTGGGAAAGAAATGGAAGCGCGTGCGGGTTTGACATCTATGCCGCCCGCGGAATTGGTTGGGCCGCTTCGGCCGCCATCCTTGTGATGAGAGCCTGGGTGGCGATGCGGAGGAGTTCATCGCTACGCAAGCTGAGGTCGAAGTGTTCAGAGAAGCGGCGCAGTTGAACCTTGAAAGTGCGGCGCAGGCGGACGACCGCCTGTTCTAGGCCGAGGTCGGGGATATCCATGATGCTGAAGCGCAGTATGGCATCCATGAGCATGGTTTCGACATGCAGCATGCGGTAGATAGAACGTGGACTTTTGAAGACGTATTTGACCACTTCCTTGCTGCGATAGGCGAAATAATGCTCCCGGGTGAACCAGGGAAGGCGCTTGGTGTTGAGTTGTTTCAGGCGGCGGCCGAGCCGTTTGGCGGCGGAGCGAAAGCAGCGGTTCAACGCCTCGGTCTGCTGGATATCGTAAGTGAAATCATTGGTGGGGCGACCCGCGAACGGATGAGTGCACTGGTACACCAAAATCGCGTAAGCAGCGCTGGGCTGCAGCAAAATCTCCATGTTGCTGACGAACCATTCTTCAACCCAGCCGCGCATGGCGGTTTGCATGGCGCGCGAGACCGCGGAGTAAACCGGGAAGTAAGAAGAAGTGCGTTCCCGCGGTGCATTTTTCCAGACGGAGAAATTGGCGTGGAAGTAGTTAGCATCGAAGCCGTCCGGCGGCAACGCAACGGCATGTTCATTCGTTTCGGAAGTGCGCGACGGCATCACAATCAATTTGCCCATTTGAAATGACTCCTTAAAAGCAAACGGCCAGGGTTTGTGGCCCTGGCCGTTGACGATTTTGAATTTTCCGCTTACCGGTTTTGCCGGTTGCGATTTAACCATAGCATCCGACCCCCCCTATTCCGAACCATGCGAGGTGGTTCGAGGAGGAGAAAATCTCTGCAAAATATTGATAAGAAAAGAGAAAAAAAATCTTGAGAATTTTTTCGAAATCTGTGACTGAAAATCGCGTGGATCAAAGCCGAACGCGGAGATTTGCGAAAGACCGACTTAAGCCTCTTTTTATCAATAAGTTAGCAGATCCTCACGGCTTTGCCAAGAAAAAGCGGCAAGAAACACGTCCAGAGACTATGATTTTGGCCATTCTAACGCTCGCGCGCCACCTTTTTCCGCTCAACTCGATTGTGTTCCGGACCTAAGCCTGGACGAAAAGCCAGAAATCGGCAAAAAAACGAGAGGATAATTCTTGAGCGTTTGGCTACATTTGATGAAGATGTGAAAACTGCGTCGCCGTGGCCGGAGGTCGAGGCGCGGATTCGTCGGAAACTTAAAGCTCCGCAGCCCCGTTGAAACCGGTCATCCTCACAAGAATCGCCGAGACGGATATCGAGCGTGACGCCCCTTGGTACGAGGAGAGCAACGATGGTCTTGGGCGCGGAATTTATCGACAGCGTGCGGGAGACGCTCCTTCGCATCGGAGAAAATCCAACTGGCTATCGGAAAGCTATAAAGGATGTCGGTAGCAAATCTGAGAAGGTTTCCCTACGGTCTATGGTTCCGTGCACAGGAGACGGTTCGGCGTGATTGCGTGTCTGCACGGGAAGCGTAATCGTGTTCTGGCGAAAAAGCGTGCGCTCGGCATTCTTCAGATGCCGGACCCGACGTAGGAACGGCGAACTGGGAGTGGTTTGAATGACAACTTAGGTCGGTAACGTTCCCGGCTCCGATTCGGCGCGATACTGTCCGGTCCGAATTCAGCGGGCAACAAGCTCGGGGCGCGCACCGATGGAGCGGAGGCAGTGATCAATCCAGAGCTTGGTCAGTTTTTCCTGCGCGCCATTTTGGGTAAGGCGCGAGCGCAAGCTGCCGAACTCGACTTGATCGAGCGGCTGATCCTGATTGAAGCAGGAGAAGACGACGGTCTCTTTGCCGGTGATGGGGTCCTTATGCATTTGCAGGCACTGGGCGCAGATCTCCTTCATCATGCATTGCATGGGCGAGTTGATGCTGCCAATGGCGTGATGGTCGGGTTTGAGGAATGGCCGCAGAACGGAGTGGCGCGCTTGCTGAACGGCGCGCATCATGCCGTCGGAGCCGATGACGATGAGGCGGTCGACGCAACGGAGGGGGATCTGCGGATCGCCTAGATCGCCGCGG
>Ga0302140_10003600_pt1 | contig 19862 bp, 15 predicted proteins | sample I_Bog_E1_1_FD_202095 | JGI IMG/M metagenome (GOLD analysis project Ga0302140, IMG submission 202095) | Peat permafrost microbial communities from Stordalen Mire near Abisko, Sweden - I_Bog_E1_1 | ecosystem: Environmental > Terrestrial > Soil > Wetlands > Peat | place: Sweden: Abisko, Stordalen... | reverse complement strand
CACTGCGCCTCGCGACGCACTACGCAAAACTCGGGGCCGAAGTGGATCGCTACTCCTTCCTCGTAGAACTCTTTCATTTCCTACTTCATGCCGGTTTATCCCGGCGCACTGCAGATTATTTTGACCCCTCGTCGCACAATAATCCTCAGGTCATTTTCTCCAATTGTTCTTCTAATCTGCCGCTAACTCCTTATCCTGGACTATTTTGCAAGTAACTCCTTTTTTTTAAAGATTTTGCAGCGGAACCATGCCGGTAAGCCATAGAAAACAATTCGCTTGCATCCAAAATACGGGTGGGGGTAGGTGCCGTGCAGACGCACCAGCTTTGCCGTCGGAACAAGTCAAACTCCCGGAGGGGCAACTGATTCGGAATGCGGTTGGAAATATTGCACGAGACCATTGAGAGACCGGAATTCCCCTATCACCCAATGCAAAAAAACTCCCCATTCTTGTTGACCGCTGGGACAAAGCGCAGTTAAGCCGGAGAATCTGCGTTTCGTCTTCTGGCGCAAGAATGGGGAGATTCAATTACAAGCCAAATCAGTTGCGCGCATCCGCTCGATTCGATGCGGTCTGCGCGGCGGGATCGTTCATATTCGACAGCAGTTGCACTTCAACGCGCCGGTTCTGCTTCCGTCCTTCCGCAGTGGTGTTCGGAGCAACCTCGACGTCCTTCCCGATCCCGATCAGATAGAACCGGTGTGCCGCAATTCCATACTTCGAGGCCAGGTATTGCACCACAGCATCCGCGCGGCGCTGGCTCAGATCGTAGTTGTATTGCGTCGACCCGGTCGAATCCGTTCCGCCTGTAACTTCCAGAATGTAACTCTTGGCCGCGCCAATCTTCGCGGCGAAGGCGTCGAGTTGATCGCGATCCTCTTTGGTCAAAACCGATTTGTCAAAGCCAAAAGTAACCGACACACTGGAAACCGGCTTGTAGTTATCCAGCCCTTTGACGACGCTATCCAGCGAATCCGCGCGATGCACTGCGTTGTCGGCCGCACTCTGCGCATCACCGGCTGCACGGCCCGCGCTTTGCGCATTTTGATTGGCCGAGTCCGCCGCGCCCTGCGCCTTCCCGATGCCCGCCATTGCCCGGTCATTCACGTTGTGAATCTGCCGGTTGTTCTCCGCTGTTTTATTTCCAAGTTGATCGGTTTGTTCAATCAAAGGCGCGGTCTGGTTGTGAACATAATTCTTTGTTGCACAACCCGTAGTCATCGCGACCGCCACGCTCACAGCCAAACCAATTGCTCCTAAATGACGAATGCTCATCTTCATTCTCCTTTTCCGTATTCGCTGGCGGATTGGCTCAGCCAGTGACTCGGTACTTCCAGCGTGATATGAATATGCACGTATGCGTCCAAACGGCCATGGCGTTCAACTCACCTAAAACAAACAGATTGTTTTCGCAAGCCCCTCGCATTTGGCTTTGCTTTCTGTGTAGTAATTACCGGATGCGGTAAGGATTGCCGAGTATCATCGCCTCTGAAATTGGTTTTGTATAACTTCGCCCAGGGCTTCGATGGAGTTCTTGTGTGGTTTGAGATAATTCAGTTGCTTATGCCGGTTTGAAGTGCGGGGATACCGGCTGGCAGAATATCAGTCCCATCCGCACCAAGCCTCTTGACGGGTTTTGGGTAGGCGGATACAGTGCAAGAATGAAAGATTCTCTTGGCGATTCTCCCTTGGGGCTGACCTACATGGACTTCGTCACCGAGAAGCGCACCATCAAAGATTCGGGCCTGTGGTATGGACGCGTGGCCGCCGCCGGTAGGCTGGATGTTTAGCCTGTGCATGCTAAGGAATCGGCGTGAGGCAGCCCTTGGTTCATTCATTTTTTGTGAATGAAGATGTGGACACTCGTCGAATCTCTCATCAGACGAGCCGTGCGGTCAATACAATGAAGAGGAAGACCACTATCGAGATGAGCGCACATTTGCAGCAAGTGAATCGGCTGACTAAAACCTGGGTGGGCAGCTGTGTGCTCGCGGCGCTCTTCTGGACGCTGCTCAGCGTCTTCTTTTCGCTGCCCCATCTGGCAGCGGGTAAAGGGCTTCTATCCATGCGGGAAGTCTTCGCGTGGTGTTGGTCATGGGGACTGGTCGCGCCGTTCATTCTTGCTTTCGACCGACGCCTCCCGTTCTCCGGCAAACAGATCGCGCGGCGCATCTTTGCGCATCTGATCGCCGGCCTGCTCTTCACAGTGGCTTACCGCTATGTGAATGTCGTGGCTATGGCCGCGTTTGGCATTGGCCCATGGGATGCGCTGAGAATTTCGAAGACCTTTTCTCTCTGGACCTTCAACGATGCCCTCTGGAGTTGGTTCTTCTACTGGGTGATTGTGGCAACCCTCCAGGCGCACGGGTACTACAGACGCTACCTTTCTACCGAATTGCGGCTGGAGCGGATGGAGAGAAGCCTCACTGAGGCGCGGTTGAATGCACTGCGTATGCAACTTGATCCGCACTTTCTCTTCAATGCGTTGAACACCATTTCCTCGCATGTGGAGCGCAACCCCAAGCTGACGCGCAGAATGATCGAGCATCTTGGCGATTTATTGCGCAGGTCGCTTGAAACCAAGGACCGGCAGGAGGTTCCGTTGGCCGAAGAGTTGGCGTTTCTGGCGCCTTACCTGGCGATCCAAAAGATTCGCTTCGGGGAAAAGCTTCAAATTGAGATGCAGATTGAGCCGGAGGTGCAGAATGCCATTGTGCCCTCGCTCATGCTGCAGCCGCTGGTTGAGAATGCGATCCGCCATGGAATTTCGCATCGGGCTGCGGGTGGGACAGTGATTGTGTCGGCACAGAAGGTTGACGAACAATTGGAAATCCGGATACAAGATGACGGCGTGGGGCTGCCGCTAGGATGGACGCTGGAGTCTTCGGCGGGATTGGGATTATCTGTGACCAGAGAAAGAGTGAAGAGCCTTCATCCGAATGGAGAAAGCAGCTTCGCCATACGTCCGCGCAGGGATGCCGGCGTCGAGGTGGATATTTTCTTGCCGCTGCGGGTGCATGAAGGAGACTTCTATGGCCGCGCCTGATTCGATTCGTGTGCTGATCGTGGACGATGAAGCGCCAGCGCGGCAGCGGCTCGCCGACCTGCTGCGCAAAGATGCGCAGATACATTCGATTCTTGAAGCAGGAGATGGAATCTCAGCCGTCGATGTTATTCAAAGTCAGCGTCCAGAGCTGGTCTTTCTCGATGTGCAGATGCCGGAACTGGACGGGATGGGGGTGATCGATGTCATTGGCGCAGGACAGATGCCGCTGACCATCTTTGTCACCGCCTATGACCAGCACGCCATCCGCGCCTTCGAGGCCAATGCGCTCGACTATCTCCTAAAGCCCTTCAGTGATGAGCGCTTCGAAGCGGCGCTGAGTCGCGCCAAACTCCGGCTGCGCGAGCGCAGCACAAGTGAATTTGGCCAGCGAATGATGAAGCTGGTCTCCTCTGCGCTTGAGCCAGCCCACCCCTGGGACCGGCTCGTGATCAAGTCCTGCGGCAGCACACGCTTTATCCGCGTTGCGGAGATCGACTGGATTGAGGCCGCCGGCGTCTATGCGAACTTGCACATCGCAGGACAGCAGTTACTTTATCGCGCGTCGTTACAGGAGCTTTCCGAGCGGCTCGATCCGCGGCGTTTCGTGCGCGTTCATCGCTCGGCAATCGTGAATATCGAGAGCATTGTGCAACTGGAGCCAATCTCGCACGGCGAGTTTGACGTGGTGCTCAAAAACGGCGCGCGCACCCGCGTCAGCCGAAGCTACCGCACACAGTTGGAGAATCGGCTGGGGCAGCCGCTTTAAGTGCCTGACGGAGGAAAGATGAAAGCTTCGTTGCAAGACGCTGGAACTCTGCCGCTGCTATTTCCTTGTCAAGGTTGGAAAAATCAGAGGCAGCCTATGACCCTGCGCACCCGGCGATTTTGGTGGACGGCAGTAGTTACTCTGCTGTTGATTCTCGCAGTCGAGCTATTTATCCCGGCGCGGGAACAGTCCCAAACTCCAGATGAGGCGAACCACCTGCTGGGCGGCGTCCGTTCCTGGAAGTACGGTGATTTTGGGACCAACCCGGAACATCCCCCGTTTGCCAAGCTCGTCGCGGCGTTGCCGGTTCTCGGCATTCCGTCGCCTCCAGCGATTCCATACACGCAGTACTTCAAGTCGGAAAACTTCAGCATGGGAGCCGAGTTTCTCTACACTCACGATGCGGATGGAATGCTATGGCATGCGCGCGCTGCCGTCTCTGTATTCACCTTTGCGCTTGCGCTGCTTGTGCTGGCCGCAGGTTCTGAGATTTTTGGGCCAGGCACGGGGCTGGTTGCGCTGTTGATCTTTGTTTTCGAACCAAATCTTCTGGCGCATGGAGCCATGATCACCACCGACATGGCCGCCGCGTGCTGCTTTTTCGCGGCTGTCTACGCATATTATCGATGGCGAAAACATCCAACCGTCTGGCGGATCATCGTGTGCGGAATCGCCACCGGCCTAGCGCTCGGCGCGAAGCATTCCGGATTATTCCTGGCGCCGGTGCTTCTCGTCCTGGCGCTCATCGACGTACTTGCAAAGTCCTCCGTCAACAAGGCGGGCCGCAACCAATGGCGCAAGGATGCGCTTCATTCGGCGATCTCGCTAGCCGTTGCAGGCATGATTGCCTACGCAATTCTCTGGGCGTTCTATGACTTTCGCTACCAGGCGCGGCCTGGGAGTTTAGTTATGCTTCCCACTCTTGAAGAGTTTGCGCTTTCCTCTCATTCACCCCTTGTGGAGGCGGTGATTCCGCGCCTTGCCGCAGGTCATCTTCTTCCTGAAGCATATCTCTTCGGACTGGTAGACATTGCCGACTCGGCCAAGCGCGATCCGATGTTTCTGCTTGGCACGGATTATGCGACAGGCCACTGGTTCTACTTTCCCATCGCATTTTTAATTAAGTCTACGCTGGGATTTCTCGCGCTTCTTCTCGCTGCTCCTTTTCTCAAGGATTTATGGAAGGCCGACAAGTGGCGCGCTACTCTCTTTCTGCTGCTCCCCGCACTAATGTATTTTGGCGTCAGCCTGGCCTCCACGATGAACATCGGCATTCGCCATATTCTGCCGGTCTACCCATTCTTTGTCGTGATCGCCGCCGCAGCCGCGGTTGCCTTGTCCCGAAGACGAAGCTGGGGCGCGTATGCAGCGGGAGCGCTGTTGCTCTTCCACGTGGTTTCATCGGCCCTTGTCTTTCCTAACTACCTGACTTATGCGAACGAAGCATGGGGAGGACCAACCAATACCTATCGGCTGCTCACCGATTCCAACGCCGATTGGGGGCAAGGCCTGCGCGCGGCCAAGAACTATCTCGACGCGCACGGCATCAAGGACTGCTGGTTTGCCCACTATGGATGGAATACGAATCCGGCTTACTATAACATTCCTTGCAAACCGCTGCCCGAGGCCATTGCGCACATGTTCGGCGGGGCTTTGCCGCTTGTCCCCGCTCGCATTGAAGGCACGATATTGATCAGCGGCTCCGAGGCCGACGGGGATTATTGGGGCCCCGGCGACCTGAACCCCTACGAACAGTTTCTTCATCGCCAGCCCGATGCTCTCATCGCCAACAGCATCCTTGTATTCCACGGCCAGTTCGACCTTCCGTTGCTCGCCGCTCTGTCTCACTCGAGCCATGCGCAACAGCTTGCGGGCCAGAAAGAGTGGGATCAGGCGCAGAAAGAGGCATACATTGCCATCAGCCTCGCGCCCGGCTCTGCGGAAGCTCATGCCGTTCTCGGCAATATACTGCTTGCGATGGGTCGCACTGAAGAAGCGCGACGGTCGTTTCAAGATGCTCGCTCCCTGGCGCAAAACGATCATCCACAATTCCAGATGATCCGAGTTCTGAAGATTCCACCGAACTTTTCATCTCAGTAGCTTTTATCTGGAGGAGTTCGCCGTATACGAAATCGAAAGAAAGGTTTAGCCTTGCCGTGCAAGGGTACAACGCAAGATCGTCGAGTACTTGTAAAACTCCAAGAGAAGTGCAAGTATTGTCAGGGTATGTAAGAGGCGCAGCTGTTTACAGATAATTTCGCCTTCTCGTCGCACAATAATCCTCAGGTACTTTTTCTCCAATCGTCCTCCAAATGTTCCGCTAACTCCTTATCCTGGACGATTTTGCAAATAACTCCTTTGTTTTGACGATTTTACGGCGAAACCATGCCTGTAAACTCAAGGAAGCAATACGTTTATTTGCAAAATACGGGTGGGGGTAACAGTCTGCTCGGCGAACATTTGATGATCAGTTTCCGTGTATGCAGCGAAACTGAGTCCTTGAAACTACTTGACGGCACTTGCGCATTTGCGTCAAGTCGCCCGTCCGCTGTTACAGATTGATGAGGCGGTAGTTTCGTCATAGGCCTTTTCACGTTGCGGCGGTCATTACGGCCACAGAGTTCAGTCTTCCTGCGATCTCGACGGCCAACAGCCTGGCACTCTCGCCGACCCATTGCGAGTTTCTCCTTTAAAATTGCCGATCTCATTATTGTGGTACTCCAGCATATTTTGTGTTTCCAGCTTCATTCTAGTTGGCTCCTTCTTGAGGAAAGCGCCACTTAGCGGGTTGATTCGCTCAATAGCAACTGGAGAACCGCAATACGCGCAACAGAGAAAAGGAGAACCATGATACTTGCTACGTGGAATGATTCCTACAGCGTCAAGGTACAGCAGCTTGACGTTCAACATAAGAATTTTTTTGAAATGATCAACGGGCTTGCCGACGCCATGCGCAAAGGACAGGGCACCACAGCTATTCAACCAACTCTCACCCAGTTAATGGAACACCTCCGTATCCACTTAGAGGATGAGGAAGGACTGATGCAGCGAACCGGCTATCCTGAGTTAGCCGCTCACCAGGAGGAACACCGCCAGTACCTACTACGCTTGCAAAGGTTCAAAATCGACCTGGAGGAAGATGGCAAAGAAGATACTATCACCTTGCTCTACCTGCTCAGAGACATCATCCTCGATCACATGCTACGGGTAGACTTAGCCTACTCAGCGCATTTCAACGCCAACGGCATCCGTTAGGATGCGATTACCGGCCTTGCGGTTGAACAGCATTCATCCGCAAGGCCCTCAGAACAGCTCGATCGCTGGCCCGCTGTTGGCGCTCTCCGAGATGTCGCCAGACACGGCAAGATGGGTCGCGGTCTGACTCGCCATATGATATTTGTCGAGATGACCTGCCAGCATGGTGTTGAAAGTAACATCGAGTTTCCCATCCCAGGAGTGATCGTCGGGCTTTGTAGACAATATCTGTAAATGATCGCGCATTTCGATGAGCGTGCTTTGAACATGCTCCATTCTTTGCCGCATAACATCCTGAAACTGGATATGCCCCAGCACCTGCAGCAGTCGATCCTCCATCTCATGGTGACCTGTTTCCACGCCGTGAAGGGCATCGAGCAGCAACTGAGTGCTACTGTTGAATTGTTGCTGAACTTCGGATAAATGTGTGACCATATCCTGCATCTCGCTACCGTCTGACAGGTTTTCCAGCGCGGACTTGACCTCGACTCCAACTTTGGCCGTCCGATCTACGGCAGTGTTGATCGAATTGGCAATGTCTTTGGCGGCGCTGGCAGCCTGCTTGGAGAGTGCTCTGACTTCGCTAGCCACCACAGCAAAGCCGCGACCGGCTTGTCCGGCTCTCGCCGCCTCAATCTCGGCGTTCAGGGCCAGAAGATTGGTCCGCATCGCGATAGAGGCAATCACGGCAATCAGCGGCTTCAGCGCGGCCACGTCGCTTCCCAAGCCCTCAATGGCCTGAATGTTGCGTTTTAGATCGTTGGCCTGAAACTGCATATGTGTTTCGACGATAGCGACGAGTTCCCTGCTATGCCCAACCCGCCGGGTGACTTCCGTCAAGTCCGAGCCGTTCCGGAGGGAGTCACCGATGCGGTCGCTCTGCTGACTGGACTGCGTATTAAGAAGATTAAGTTGTTCAATCGCCGCCAGAACCTCGCTTTCAGATTCAACCAGCGAATCGCCAATCTGCCCGTGCATCACGTCGATGTACGGCTTGGAGTTTTTGATGTCAGCCTCGATTGCTTGGCGGGCTGCCAATTCACGCGATATATCTTCAAAGCCGCGCAGGCCGAATGCCCACATCTCACTGACAGCGTGGCGCACCTCGGCCCAGTTCCACCATTGGGTGACAAGAAATGGCGCAACGATGATAAGCGCAATCAATCCGGCAATGCGTATGCTATTTGGGATGAAAGATGAACCTTGCGTACACAATAAGGCGATTCCAAGCAGTACGCTGCTAGTGAGTCCAATGGCCGATTGAACACATATGCGCATTCTGATGCGGTGAAGCCGCAAATCGCGATCACTCATGGCTTCAGCTCCTTATTTCTCATGCGACCAATTGGCACGTGAAGAATCTCTCAGCTCGGTAATCAGCTTCAACATGATGGCCTCAAGCTCCCGGTAAAACCTGTTTGATGACCTTGAGCAGGTCGCTCCCGGATATAGGCTTCACCAGCCATCCGGTGGCACCAAGACGCTTACCTTCCGCGCGCTTGGATGCCTCGCTTTCGGTGGTCAACGTCAAAATCGGAAAGAATCGGCAACTGGGCAGCGCGCGCACTTTCTCAATCAATTCGAGCCCTCCCATCACGGGCATATTGACATCGGTAACAATGAGATTTGGCTTGAGTCCAGCTTTCAGTTTGTCGAGCGCCTGCTGGCCGTTGCTGGCGGTTTCAACTTGAAATCCACCTATGGCCAGAGAACTCTTGAGGCTCATCAGCATGGTTGCAGAGTCATCTACAATCAGAATTGTTTTTGCCATGTAATCACCTCATTCTGCGAGCTTCAATGCCGGTTCGAGCCATGCCCGCAGATCAGCATTCTTCGGCCAACTGGAGATGCCGGTTTTGGCCGTCATCAAGACCTGGAGATTGGCGGTGTGAAGATGGCTCAAAGTGGAAAGATCCACCTTGGCGGTTGGCCTTTTCTGGAGCCATTCCAGAAGCCCTTCTGCTTCCTCTACGCTAACCTCGTCACGGAATATAGCGCGGTTCTTTTTGAATTCAATTGGCATCAGACAACCTCCCGAATATTCAGAATCATCAGCACGGAACCATCTCCCATCAGCGCCGAGCCGGACCAGACAGACAAGTTAGACAGGAAGCCCGCCATAGGCTTTTGAATCACGCCAAGCGTTTCCCGGAAGCCGTCAACCAACAGGCCCAGTACTCCGCCCCCCGCCTGAACAAGCAGTACAGATAGTTCATCGTCCGCGTTGGCCGTATGTTGAGCGGAGATTCCCAACAGGCCGTTGAGGGCCTTCAAGGGAACGACGCGCTCGCGCAAAACCGCTGTCATGCTCTGCTTGATGCGATGAATGGAACGCCTGGGAACCCTCACAGTTTCGATTACATTGTCCATGGGAACGCCGAAGAGCTGGCCGTCGGATTCAATGACCATGACCTGAGTTACAGCCATCGAGAGCGGCAGCGAGATGCGGATCGATGTGCCTTTGCCCACTTCGCTTTCCACTACGACCGAGCCGTTGAGTTTCTCGACTGCCGTTCGCACTACGTCCATGCCAACGCCGCGACCCGACAGGTCGGAGACGACAGCGGCGGTGGACAATCCGGCGGCGAAGATCAGATTGACGGCCTCGCGATCACTTATGCGCTCCAAGGCCGCTTCGTCGATCAGCCCTTTCTCGTACGCCTTGCGCTTGATCACCGCTGGGTCAATGCCCTTGCCGTCATCGACGATTTCGATGACCACACGATCGGCTTGTTGTGCGGCGCGAATCGTCAGCGTTCCGGTCTCCGGCTTGCCCAGAGAGCGCCTGACTTCAAGAGTTTCCAAGCCGTGATCAAGGCTGTTGCGGACGATGTGAATGAGCGGGTCGGCTAGCGCTTCGATGATGTTCTTGTCGGCCTCGGTCTGCTCGCCTTCAAGCACCAGTTGCACTTCCTTGCCAAGTTTACGGGAAGTATCGCGCACCAGGCGCGGGAAGCGCTGAAAGACAGTTGAAACGGCCATCATCCGCACCTGCATGATGGCGTCCTGCATCTCATCGGCGATGCGATTGATGACCGAATACTTGCCCTTGATTTCACGCGAAAGTTCGCGCACGCCATACTGCGCCTCGGCCCGCTGCGCCAGATACGGCAGCGCGTTCTTCTCGACTACGAGTTCGCCAATCAGGTTCATCAGGCGGTCGATCTTGGCCTGATCGACCTTGAGGCTGCGCGAACCGGATTGATTATCTTCCGCGCGGCGGCCAAACTTGATTCCATCGTCGGCGCGGCGACCGTACTTGATTCCATCATCAGCTGTCGCGGCAAGGGATGCAGGGTTTATTTCTTCCGCGCTGGTTTGGTTTCCGTTCGCAGTGGCCTGTGGAACAAGTTTCGCGGTGAATTGGCTCTGATGCGCATTCAGCCATTCGAGCAGAGGCAAGCCGCTGGCAGCAGCCAGAGCTGTCGCCAGCGCGGCTCCAATCTGATCCGCGGCTTCAGCATAGCCGACGGAGTTGGCAAGATTATTGAGCACTGCCGCAACGGCTTTGAGCCTTCCAGAAAGCCATGCAGGATGATCGTCCAGAGCGAGAATCTGTTGTTGCGCCGCCAGAAGCCGTGTTAGCACGTCTGCTTTTTCGATAGATTCCGGGCTGTGTTCTTCTGCTGAATTTAACTTTTCAATAGACAATTTACTCTCTGAAATTGTCAGCCATAATGGATCGACCGCAATCAGCTCCACCTGATCCGGCACATAGCGGAAGTACTCAGCCAACTCTTCGTGGACAGCAGCCGTAAGCAGATGAAATTTGAGCGAGCACCTATAAGTATCCAGTTCCGCAAGAGGCGGCAGAGGCTCGGCAGGCAGAACGCTTCCCCAGAGCAGTCCCGGTGTCTGGCGAGCGCGATGAAATGGATCGTCGCCCTGAAAGAAGCAATCGGATGCTGGCCGATAGGCAATCCAATGGAAGTTCTCCCCTTCGCCGCAGCGGCGGAAGGCTTCCATGCGCAGCGCTTCGGGAATCTCCGTGAGCGGCGGCAATTGAGTGAGCGCATCAGCAGTTGATTTCGTGGTGACAGGATGCGATTGGGAAGATTCAGATGAATCAGAGGCCTCCGGCATCAGCGCGCGCAGTGACTCAGCAAGGCGTGCGGAATCGGCTGCGCGGCTGGCATCAATGCACTCCGTAAGCTCGATTTCATTCGAGAGCAGTCCAACAAAATCCATCGCGCTCAGCAGATGATCTGTCAACTCCCGCGAAAAGGCCATCTCGCCGTTTCTCACTTTGCCGAGAAGGTCTTCGCTGGCGTGGAGCACGCGCGTCATCTCAGGAAATGTGAAGAGGCCGCTGTTGCCCTTGAGTGTATGCACCATGCGAAAGAGTTCGTTGATGAGGCTCTGATCGCTGGGCGCATCTTCCAACTGCATCAGCTTCTGGCCGATGCTCTCCAGCAGTTCGCGAGATTCAGAAAGGAACTGTTCCAATAATGGATTTTTGGGTAAGGTATTCATTGGATAGCCTCCCCAAGCATCAGACGCGCGTAGGTCAACAATTGCATTGGCTGCACTGGTTTGATGAGATAACCGTTGGCGCCCGCGCGGTATGCTGCCGCCTCATCGCCCGACGCGGCTTCGGTCGAGACCATGATGGCCGGCTGCTGCGGAATCTCCTGCTGGCGCAGTTCATTCAAAAATCCGTAACCGTTCAGTTTGGGCATATTGACATCCACAACGTACAGATCGAAGGGAGCTTCGAGAGACTTTTCCAGCGCCTCGATTCCATTCATCGCCTCCTCGACCGCATAACCGGCCGATTCTAAAATGCCGCGGTGAAACATACGCACAGTGGCCGCATCATCGACAATCAGAATGCGCTTGGAAATCACGCCTTCATTCACCATCAGGCCGTCCATTATTTGGCCTCCAGAGTTTTGCGATAGACAATCGCTTCGGGAAATTTGCGCACTTCAAACAAAGACGAAATGCGGCTCATGGATTCCGAGTGGCCCAGGCAAAGATAGCCGCCTGGATTCAGAGCTTCGTAGAAAGTATCGGACGCCGTCTTGCGCGACGCGTCGTCGAAGTAGATAAGAAGATTGCGACAGAAAATCACATCGAAGTTGCGATAGTTGAGCGTGTCGGCTGGTTCGGCGAGATTGACGCGTGTGAATTCTACCGCCTCGCGCAGATCGTCGCAGAGTTGATACTCTTCGCCTACGCTTTTGAAATACTTCTTCAACCAGGGGTCGGGAAGATATTGCACCGAGCGAGCCGAGTAGCGCCCGGCACGCGCCCGGCGCAAAATGCTCGTGTCAATGTCGGACGAGATAATCTCCACATCCCACTCGTTAATGCCCGGCCAAGTTTCCAGCAGATACATAGCCACCGAATATGGCTCCTCGCCACTCGAAGATGGAATGCACCAGATGCGAATTGCATCCGTGCCGACTCTGCGATGGACGATCTGCGGAAGAATGGAATCGACCAGGCACTTGAACTGATATTCCTCGCGCAGAAAGTAGGTTTCGTTCACCGTCATGATGTTGGTGAGTTGCTGCAGCTCTTCGCCCGAAGCTTGAAATCGCAGCATCGTAAAGTAGCCGCGAAAGGTTCCCGTGCCGGTGGCTTCGATGCGCTCGATCAGGCGCTTGTCGACAAAGTAGCGCTTGGATCTTTCGAAGCTGATGCCCGTGCGACGATAGAAGAACTCCTTGAACTTCAAGAAGTCTTCGTCGGTGATGGCCTCGGATTCTGGCTGGGACGCGTATGTGCTCATCGGCGGGTCAGATTCCTCGTATGCGTTTCAGCGCCAGATTGGCGGCAAACTGGATGTAGGCTTCGTGGGCAAAGCGGGCTTTCAGGTGAAGCAGCGGATCGATGGACGCCTCGGTGCCCACTTCGCAGAGTAGATCAACTGCCGTAGCGCATACATTCACATGCGCGTCCCGCTCGATCACTTCGATCAGCCATTGCTCCACATCCGGGTAATGTTCAGAATTGAGGATATTGACGACGAAGATACGCACGTCGGGATCGGGATCAGAAAGCAATGAACGCAGAATGGGTTCGACTTCCGCGCCCAGTTGCTTGAATGCCTCAATGACATCATTGCGCAGTGCCGCATCTTCACTGCGCAGGCACTCGGCCAGACTGCGGCCTATCGATGGATCGTGAAGTTGCAAAAGCGAATTCAAAATCGCCTCGCGCACGGCGGTGTTTTCCTCGCGCTTCAATCGGCTTACCAAAGCCGTAGCGGCATCAAGGCAGGACGTGATTTTCTGCGCGGCATGACGGCGAATGTTTGCATTGGAATCCTCAAGCGCAGCCGCCAGTTCCTCGCAGTTCTGCTGCTCTTTCGTCTCGACCTTCTCCACGCTTTCAACTGCCTTTGCTTTGACGAGTCCCATCGTTCATTCCTCACCGTCCAGCCCAGGTTGATAACTGCGAGGCTATTCTTTCCACCGCTAAAACCAAAGTTGCTCCGCCCTTGGCAACCAGCTCCGCCGGCATTCCATAAACCACCGCCGACTCTTCCGATTCGGCGATCGTGCGACCGCCACGCTTTTTGATCTCCGCGAATGCATCCGATCCGTCGTAGCCCATGCCGGTCAACAGCACCGCCGTGACGCGCTTAGGATCGTAGTGCTCCAAGACTGACCGGCCTAGCAACTCGACCGAAGGGTGCCACAAAAATTGCGAATTCTCCGGCATAGGCAGAACGGTCAGCTTACCTGCGCGGCTGGCGAGAACCATATCCGCCCCGCCTCTCGCGATGTAAATCTTGCCTGCTTCGATCGGCAAAGCGCCGTTTGCCTCGACCACTTGTAACTCACAACACTGATTCAATCGTTCGGCAAATGCCCTGGTGAAGGCCGCCGGCATATGCTGCGCCACCAGCACCGGCCAAGGAAAATTCGCAGGCAACCCAGACAGCACAATCTCCAGCGCCCGTGGTCCGCCCGTGGATGCGCCCACCACTAACAAGCCATTGCCCGCGTTGCGCGGTGCAGACGCTACAGATGAAGTAGCAGCAATCTTCTTGCGCTCCTCCTGCATTCGTCTGGCAACTGACGCCGCGCTCGACGCCTTGCCTCTGGGCCGGCAGCGGGCCGCCGCGCGCACCTTCGCTACCAGTTCTTCGTTGATCCGGTCAATTGAGAGCGAGATCGTGCCTCCAGGCTTGGCGATGTAATCCACCGCGCCCAGATTCAAAGCCTCGAAGGTCGCCAGCGCCCCCTCATTGGTTAGCGAGGAGACCATCACCACGGCCACTGGCCGCTCTGCCATGATGAGGGAAAGCGCAGTCAATCCGTCCATCTCCGGCATGTTGATGTCGAGCGTCACAACATCCGGCTGGAAATCCCGGTTTTCCCTCACTGCTTCGTCGCCGTTTCTGGCCGGGCGGATCTCGAAGTCCCCCTCGGCCTGAAACAGGTTCATCAACTGACGGCGCATCAAGGCTGAGTCGTCAACAATCAGCAGTTTAATCATGGCTTCATCCCGCAACAGCGGCCAGCGCCCTCAGTTCCTGCTTGCCCATCAGGTGCGGAGGATCGATCAGTTGCACCATCCGCTTCTGCTTTTCCAGATTGGCCATGCGGCTCAGCAACAGACTCTGCTCATTCGAGAGTTGCGGAGCAGGTTCAATTGCCGACTTGGGAATCTTCAGCACCTCGGCCACCTGATCGACGATGAAGCCCGTGCGCACATCGGAGATGAGAAAGACCATGATCCGCTGGCGGTCGGTGCGTTCCACCTGCTTGAGACCCAGCCGCAGCCGAAGATCTATCACTGGCAGAACGGTCCCGCGCAGGTTGATGACTCCCTCGACAAATGAAGGCGCCTGGGGAACCCGGACCAATTCTTCCGGCACACGCACAATCTCCTGCACACTGGCAATCGGCGCGCCAAACTCCTCTTTGTCCAAGCGGAAGACGACCACCTGCTCGTCGTCGTCCAAATTGTCGTCCGCCTCTTGGGCCTTCGTACTGCTCTCCACTTCGCTGTCATTCACAGTGTTCAGTGCCTCCTTGATCGCGGAATGATCGAAGAGATTGCGCGCAGTCATGATCGAGACCAGGCGCTTTCCGTTGTCCAAACGGCAGATCGCTGTGACCTCGGCCAGATTTCCTTCGCGGGCCAACAAAGTCGGCAGCGGATCAACCCCCGACTTCGAGACGCGCAGCACCTCGCTGACCGCATCCACCACCACGCCCACCGAGACGCCATTCAGCGTCAGCACCACGATGCGGCTTTTCTCGTCCAGGTCGCTGTCCGGCAGGCCGAAGATGCGGCGCAGCCTGACCAGCGGCAGCAAGCGATTACGCAACGTCATTACGCCCAGTACGTGCGACTCCGAATGCGGCACATGAATCACCGCCTCCGGCACCTGCACGATCTCCTGCACATCCTCGATGGCGATGGCATACTCCTGGCCCTCGACCGAGAAGCTGACCAGTTGCAGTTCGTCGCTGGAATCCTCTTCCTCGCTCTGCACCTGAGCCTGCGCAGCGCTGGCGACCGAACTGTTTTTGGTGATCGCCGCAATATGCGAGAACTCCCGCTGGATGAGCTTGGCAAAGTCCAGCACCATGATCATCGCGTGGCCGCCCGCATCCTTGATGAGTCCGCTGAGCACCTCGGTATTTACCGTGGTGCTCAGCGTCCCCACGTCTTCGATGTGGCCGGAATCGACGCCCATTACGCTCGATACCCGATCCACCACAAAGCCCAGCGGCTGGCCAACGTCGATCACCAGAGCACGCGTTGCATCGTCATGTTCCAGCTCGGGAAAGCCGAAGAGACGGCGTAGACTGATGATCGGCAGCACCTTGCCGCGCAAGTTCGCAAGCCCCTCCAGCGCCGCCGGAGCCAGCGGTACGCGCACCACTTGTGGCACGCGAATGATCTCCTTGACCGGCGACATATCGGCCGCAAAAACTTCGTCGCCGGAGAGGAACGTCACAAACTGCTGCGTTCCTTGTTGAGTCGATGCAGCGCGCCCGCTTTCGTTGCTTCCCGCGCGGGCCACCTCATCCGGTTGAGGGTCAAGGGCGCGCTCATCAAGAACTGGTTCCTCGAGAAGCGCCACACCCGCATCTTGCTTCGATATTCTTTTTGTCATGGCGTCCCCTTACGCTGCGCTCTGCAGTTCGTCCGCCAGAGAAGCAATCTCTTCGATGGCTGCTGCCAGATCTTCCGCGCCCTTCGATTGCTGCTGTGCGGCGCTGGCGGCTTCGGTGGCTGCCTTGTCGGCTTCGGTGGCTGCGGCGGATATTTGCTCGATGCCCTTCTTGACCTGAGCAATCGCGGCAGCAATCTCGTCCGACGCTGCGAGTATCTCCGCCGTGCCCTTTTCCACCACCAGGATGTCAGACTCTATCGAAACCAAGTCAGTGGTTGTGGCTTTGGCCTTCTCCACTTCAGAGACAGCCGAGATTACAATCTCATTCAAGTCGCGGCCCACCACACCGATCTGATCCTGCACGGCTTTCACCAGATCCTTGATCCGGTCGGCATTCTCCGACGAATCATGCGCCAGGTTGCGAATATCGGTGGCCACAACCACAAAGCCTTTGCCAAATTCCCCGGCCCGCGCGGCTTCGATTGCGCCGTTCACGGCCAGCATATTGGTTTGGATCGAAACCGTGCTGATCGCTTCGACGATCTTGTCGATGCGCCGCGAGACCAGCTCCAGATCATTCATCGCCTTGATGCTGACGCGCGAGGCGTCAGCGGAAGTAGAAACTCCGGCGATCAGAGCATTGACGGCCGTCTTGTTTTCCGTCAGCAGATTCTTGATGGCTATTACTTTTTCCGCACTGGCGGTCGCGCGTTTCTGCGCAATATCCAGCCCCTTTTCAATTTGATTGGTGGCAGCAGCGGACTCCTCGGATGCTGACGACTGCACTTCTGCGCCCTTGCGAATTTGCCCCAGCGCGGTCATGATCTGCGCGCTTGAACGGTTGATTTCCTGCACCGCCGAAGAAAGCTCCTCGGACGCGGAAGCCACCTGTTCGGCGCTCTTGGCCACGTCGGTCGAGTTCTTCAGATCCTCGGCCAGTTCCGAGAGCGCCTGCGCTGCCTGCTCACACTCGGCCAGCGCTTGGGTCTGCTCGGCCACGGTCTTGGCGGATTCTTCAGCGGCGGAAGACTGCTCCTCGGCTGCGGCGGCGATGCTCTGCGAACCTTTCAACGCCTGTTGGGATGCAACGTTCGACTGTCCGGCGTTGGCGGCAATCTCCGAAATCCCCTTGACGATTTCAACCGCATCAAGGCGAATCTGCTCCAGTTGCGCGGTAATAATCTTACCCTTCGCAACCTCTTCTTCAATACTCTTGGCCGAAGTATTGATCCCATCGGCAATAGACTTAACTTCTTTTTGAATCTGCCCCACCAACTCCTGAATCTGCTTGGCGCTCTTCTCCGAGGTTTCGGCCAGCGTCCGCACTTCATCGGCTACCACCGCGAAGCCCTTGCCGTGCTTGCCGGCCCGCGCGGCTTCAATGGCAGCGTTCAAGGCCAACAGGTTAGTCTGGTCGGCGATACGCGCTACGGCCTTGACGATGTCGCCAATGTTGGCGGCCTGTTTCTCCAGTTCGACGACCATACGCACGGAGTCCAACTGCCGCTGTGCAGCCACTCCGACGTTGCCGATCAGGCTGGCCACATCGGCGCTGGTGCGAACGATCAGTGTCTGGCAGGCTTCGCCCTTGCCGCGGCTCGACTCGGCGTTCTGCAATTGCCGGGTGAGCGAGACGCCGACTTGCGTGAAGGCCGAAAGCGACTCCTGTGCCGCGCTCGAAGCCTCTTCAGCCCCAGAGGCGATCTGGTCGCTGGCGCGCTTCAGTTCCTCGGCCGCACTCGACGCCTCAGCGATTCCTGAAGCTAGTTGTCCAGTTGCGGTCGCGATCCGTTCGGCTGCCTGTTGTTGTTTGGCAAGTGTCCGTGCCTTTTTGCGCTGCGCCTCCGCTTCGCGGGCGGTGACGGCCGATGATTTCCCATCTGTAGAGACAGAGGTTGCCTGAACGGCAACCTTCTTGACGAGTGCCATAGTCCATTCCTTTCATGCTGGATATTCCAGAGTTGACTCTATGCAGTTTTCTTGAGCCGGAATTCGCAAAGCGATTAGAAGTGCGGTTATCTGCGTAGACGCGGAAGAGATGCGTCAGGGGTGACTAGGTATAAGTTCGGGCCTTCGCCAGAAGACAACAAGTAAATGCTGGTCAATATTATTCACATTGTGAAATATAAATCTAAAACGGGTATGGGTGCCAAATAAGGAAGCCCTTTCCATCGCAAGGTTGTCGTCACCCATCTCAAACAAAAACGATCACTTACGTCCATCATTGACTGAACATTCGCCCCCCCCAAACGGCGTTAATGCCTCCTGCGCAATGAAGGAGCTTTCAAGTTTGGAAATCTGAAAGTAAATATCCTCCGGCAGAGCCGGAGGCTTTACGGTGTGAGCCGCTCAAAGCGGCTTGAGCGGGGACGCTAACGCGGCCCCGATTGAGTTGAGCCACCTTATCGGTGGCAGGTCACTTCCACAGGTTTAATTGGTCCAGGCGCTCATCTTCCACTTCCTGATTGCGAATGTACTCCCGAATCACAGCCTCGTCCTTGCCGACTGTCGACACCAGATATCTGTTGCTCCGCCTTTCGGCCTAGAGTGCCTCAATAGCCTCGCCGACGACATGAACTACTTTGCCCACTGCTGACTTCTGCCGCACGGTCAGAAGAGATCACTCCCTCCTCAGTCCCGATTCCGGGACGTGCAACAGACCTCCCGTGATAAGAATGACCGCCTTCAACGCGCAACCGCCGAATTTACCACCAGCACCTTTGATGGTTGAGGACTTCGCGATCAGTTGCCCGCTCGTCCGGTGCCGTAGGCCTCGTATCCGGTTCTTGTCCATCGGCTCGCGCCTTTGCTCCACGCTTCCTTCAGACCCCACCTCGCGATGACGCCCTTGCGCTTCGCTATCACTTCTCCCCATCTGGATGTGAAGAGGACTTTCACCTCCAAGCTGTCATTCATGCACGGCGTACAACTGCTACTGCCACCCCGGCAAAGCCGGGGGGTCTCCCTTTGGCAATAGCGCAAGCAACGCGCCGGAGCCAAGAAGGCCAAATTCCATTCCGCCCAGCGCCAGCCCTGTAGCGGTCATTCCAATCGAGCCCAGCGGAATCAGTCCGTACTCAATCTTGTTGCCGCTGACCAGGCCGGCGATCATGCTGCCAATGCCAATGCCGATTGCAAGCGCGGCATTCAGGTATCCGGTCTTCGTCTGCCCGATATGCAGCACATCCGGCCCATACACAACCACCGTCGAAAACAGCAACGAACCAAGGAACCAGAAATATGTATTTCCAACGACAGCGAGAAAGAGCGCCTTGTCGCGACGCATCAATCCAATCTGCTGCCAAAGATCGTCGAGAAAGTTGATGCGGTATCTCTTCTCCGGTGCTGCCGCCGGGACGCGATCAATGCCGAGACTCGTAAAGAAGCCTATAACAGCGAGAGCCAGCAGGAAGTAACCAGCATAGATCTCGCGCCCATGAAAGTGCTCCGCCAGGGCAGCGCCAGTGATGGTTCCAACAATGATCGCGAGGAAAGTCCCAAGTTCTATTACGCCGTTGCCCCAGGACAAACGCTTGGCGGGCAGCAACTCTGGCAACAAGCCATATTTCGATGGGCCAAAGAGCGCCGCCTGAGTCGCAACCAGGCCGAGCGCAACCAGACAGGTGGGCTGCGAATGGTTCGCCAGTCCTACGGTTGCCACGGCCATGGCTCCGATTTCCATCCCCGGTTCAGCAAGCCAGCCTCCCGTC